>Ga0307511_10000810_pt1 | contig 33393 bp, 33 predicted proteins | sample 13_EM_MG_FD_200266 | JGI IMG/M metagenome (GOLD analysis project Ga0307511, IMG submission 200266) | Populus trichocarpa ectomycorrhiza microbial communities from riparian zone in the Pacific Northwest, United States - 13_EM | ecosystem: Host-associated > Plants > Roots > Unclassified | place... | reverse complement strand
GCTGGACCACAAGCGCCGTCGCGCACTCCGGGCTCACCCCGGGTGCGCGACGGTACGTCCTATTGTTAGGGGATACATTGCGTTTTAGTAAGTACTACTCAGGTTTAGGCCTTCCTGCGCCAAGAACGTCGTGTGTGACCATGCCCGGCCGTCGCGTGGAGTGGCCCCCGCCGCGGCTGTTCATCGGGCAGACGCTGTTCGTCGTGGCGCTCTATCTTCTGGGTGTTGGGCTTCCTGCCGCGACCTGGGCATCGCTTGCCCTGGTCGTCGGAGACGTGCTGGCGGCAGCATGCGACCTGGGCACGCTGTGCCTGATCGCGCTGAGGCTCGTCGGCGCGATCGGCGCTGGCGCGACGAAGGTGGCCTGAGATGGCCAGCAACGACCATGAGGATCCGCTGCTTGACACACTTCTGGACGACCGTTTCCAGGCACCCACGGTTCGGGCGGATGGCGTCGGGAAGCAGACCTACTTCAGGCGTGCAGAATCTCATGCCCAGCGCGAGGTGAGCCGGTCCCTCGTGATACGCAATCTTAATGAGAGCTTCGCCGCTGTGGTCGGGGTGCGTCTTCCAGCGGATGCTGGTCTCCAATCATGGGATGTCTATCATCGTCACCTCACCGAGCGCAAAGCGTCAGCGCCCGACATTCGGCGGCTGCGTGCGCAGTACCTCAATGCCGCAGAGCCGCGACCTACCGCGGCTGTGCCGACCGCTGACAGCGAGTTGCAGGCCACGAGCGCCACGCAGTTCGTCGCACTCTTGAAGACGATTGTAATGAGAGCCAAGCTGACTGGCACCAAGTTGGCAGAGCGGGCTGGCCTGTCGACGTCGCAGATGTACAGCATGACCAATGTCGGCCGCGGCGTGTTGCCGACCAAGGCCGGGCAGGTAGGCGAATTGGTGACGGCGTGCGGGCTGCCAAGGGACCAGGTTGTGCGGGTCATGCGGTTGTGGGACGAGCTCCGCAACCAGGGCAAGCAGCCAGTCGGCGCTCAAGGCATGACGGACCCCTGCATGCGCGTTTTGGTGGACCTACTATCTGATCGGACTCGGTTTGACGCGACGAGTTATGCCAGGTTGCTTAGCGTGATCGAAATCTTGATGAGGAGCGCTCGGCCTGGCGGCGGTGTGACTCAAGCGGAAGCCGGCGAGCTGCTCGACAAAGGGCTCACCTTCTCCGGCGAAGAGGTGGCTTAGCCCCGCACAGTCCGAAGCCGGTCCTGTCGGGCCCTTCGGCGGGCCGCGTCCAGCAGGAGCCCCCGTGGCCGCGTCCTTGCGCGGTGGCCGGGGTAGCGGTTGTGCCGAATACCCGCCCAAGTTGGCCGGGGATCATGGATAGCCGCAGGTCAGGGCGGGTCTGCGCGGCAGTCTGTAAATCAGCCGCGAAAGCTTCGGAGGTTCAAATCCTTCACCTGGCACGCGCGGGATGGGCGGGCTATGTCTGTTGTGAAGCACAGACATAGCCCGCTTGCCGTGTTTTCTGGGCTCCCGCCCCAGACCCCTAGGCAGGCGGGCTCCGCCCCCTGCACCCCCGTTCCGGGTTGCCGGCTGGTGTGGGTTGACGGTGGGGTGAGGAGGCCTCGGGTTTCGGCATGGCCGGGTTGAGTGCTGAGCGGACAGTCCCTCACGGTTCCAAGCGGGCAATGCGGAAGTCCTCTCCGACCGTTCGTGTGCGGCTGCTCGATCCCGACTGCGTGGCAGCCCGCCGCGGGGCCGCCGAGATCGGCGAGTCCCACGCGACGTTCACGAGGGCCACACCTCGCCGATGTACCGGATCGCCGCATGGCGCACTGCACCGCGGCTTCCGTAGGTTCAGCGACGAGCTGCGTCGCACCGCGTGGCGCGTGGTCTGACCGGGAGGCGGCCGTGACGGTCGAGGCAGAACTCAAGGCACGACTGCGCAACCCCGAGCAGGTACGGCAGCGCCTCGCCGAGCGGGCGCCCGCCGAGCACTCCGTCTATGCCGACCGCTATTTCGACTTCCCGGACCGCCGGCTTGCGTCAGACGGCTATGAGGTGCGGCTGCGCACGGTCACGGATGATGCTGGCGAAACGCGGTCGCTACTGACGTTCAAGGAACCGGCGGTGGACGCCGCTAGCGGTTCGAAACCGGAGCACGAAACGTCCGTGGACGACCCGAGTGCGGTAGCGAGGCTGGTCAGCGTGCTGGGCCTGGTCGAGATGATCGCGTTCGAGAAGCGGTGCGCCAACTATCGGTTCACCGCCCACAATCGGGAGCTGCTGGCCACCGTGGTTGAAGTGCCTGAGTTGGCCGGCGAGACCTTCGTTGAAGTCGAGACGCTAACGGCGGATGATGACGTAGACGCAGCACTGCATGCGGTGCGGCAGGTGTTGGACGACCTGGGCGTCACTGGCGAGGAACTAACCATCGAGACGTACACCGGCGCTGTCGAGGCGCAACGTCGTGCGTGATCAAGGCGACCGCATACCTGACATGAAAAGGGGTGTCGCCGTGAGCGAACGGCGGAGGATGGCACCGCGGGCCGGGGACGTATTGATGTGAGCAGCTGCTGCCCGGGCCCGCCTTGTGTGCTGATGCGTCAGCTCCCGCGGCCGACGTCCCATGGTCGCAGCGCGTCGTCGGCGGGGCGGCTGCTGGGAGTTGGCGCTGTTGGTGCGGCGCGGCGAAGGTGGGGTGTGAGATGGGGAGAGAGGAGATGGCCGGCGCCTGGGGCTTCCCCTCCCAATGACGCCGGCCACGAGAGGAAGCGTAGCACGAGTTCGAACATAGGTTCGAGTGTTGTCATGGGTTTGTGATCTCCGGGTGGGCGGGGTCGGGGGCGTCCGGGTTGAGGCCGAGATGGCTCAACCGAGCCTTGATCGCGGCGCGGCTGCGGCCGAAGTCCAGGGCGAGCTGGGAGATGGGCTTGGCGCCCTCCGTCCACAGGCGACGGAGCTCGTCGTCCTGTTCGGGACTCCAGGGCGTGCCGGCGTTGGCCGGGGCCGGACGTGACTTCGACGACATGCGGCCGCCGCCGCGAACGGTGGCCAGCCCCCGCAAGGTGGCCTCGATGAGTTGGCCGGCGGCGATCAGATCGGTGACCGGCAGGATGAAGCTGCCCTCGGCGACAACGGCGCCGTTGGGCAGTTGGGCTTCGAGTTCGACGGTGACGGACACCTCCGTGTCCATCTGGACGTGGACGGCGTAACTGCGGTCGCCAATCTCTTCCTCGCCCCTGATTTGGACGCTTGTGCGCATACCTGACCTCCTGGGGCCACGCTAGGACGATGAGGCGCATGGTCGCTTCTGGCGCGCGTCTGGCGATCTTGGTTGCGGGTGTTCGCGCAGGTGGGAGGTTGTCAAGTCGGGGTCGGAACGCGACGGCTGAAAGCCGCCAGCGGGTGGGGGTCGAGGGCGTCAGGATCGGTGCATGGGCGCATTTCGATTCGGGGTGTTGGCGGAGACGGCGGGCAGCGTCGCGGAGGTGGTGGCGACCGCGCGGCGGGCCGAGGAACTGGGCTACGACACGGTGTTGCTGCGCGACCACTTCGTGCCGGAGCCGTTCGGGGACCAGGTGGCGCCGCTGATCGGCCTTGCCGCGGCGGCCGGCGTGACGAGCCGGCTGAGGGTGGGAACCCTGGTGCTGGACAACGACTACCGGCACCCGGTGATGCTGGCCAAGGAGGCCGCGACGCTGCAACAGCTGTCCGGCGGGCGGTTCGAGCTGGGCCTGGGCGCGGGTTGGCTGCGTGTCGAGTACGAGGCCGCGGGCATGGCCTTCGACCGGGCGGGGGTGCGGGTCGGCCGGCTCGAGGAGTCGGTGCGGCTGCTGAAGGAGTTGTTCGCGGGCAAGGAAGTCCGGTTCGAAGGCGAGCACTACCGGGTCGACGGCGTGACCAACTATCCGGCCGTGGACGCGGCGCCGCCGGTGTTGATCGGGGCCGGCAGTCCGCGGATGCTGCGGCTGGCCGGACGGGAGGCGGACACGGTCGGCATCCTCGCCAAGGCGCTGCCCAGCGGCACCATCTCCGACGCCATGGAGGAGCGACTTAGTGCCGCATTCGCAACGAAGGCGGACTTGGTTCGCACAGAGGGCCGGGACGTGGAGATCAGTTCGGTGGTGTCGGTGGAGCTGGCCGACGACCCGCGCGCCGCGGCCGAGCGGTACGCCGTCGAGCGCGGCTGGGGCGCCGACGCCGCGGATCTGGTCGAGGACATGCCGGCGAAGTTCCTGGGGCCGCTCGACTACGTCGTGGAGCTGGCCCACCGGCGGCGGGAGCGCCTCGGACTGTCCTATCTGGTCGTGTCGGACCGGGAGATGGAGGCGGCCGCGCCGATGGTGCGGGCGCTCTCGGGCCGGTAGCGACCGCGGTCAGGCGCGCAGGGCCGGCCGGCGGTGCCAGCCAGTCCATAGTGGACGGTAGCCCTGCGCGGACCAGAACGGCACCGACCGAGGGTTGGGCACGGCGTAGTGCAGGAGCGTGACGGCGACGCCGGCCTCGTCGAGTTCGCGGTGGACCTGGGCGATCAGGGCACTGCCGACGCCGGTGCCGCGCAGGTCGGTACGGACGCCGCCCAGCCCGACGTAGGCGGTGGGGGCGAGGCTGGCGCGGCCGGCGATCCAGTCGGAGTGCGGCGGCAGGTCGACGGTGACGATGCCGACCGGGCGGCCGTCGACCTCGGCGAGCCAGACGCACGGGTGGTCGTGGTCCAGCATCTCGGTCATGTTCCGGCGCAGGCCGTCCTCGGTCGACGGCCGCTCGGTCAGCACACCGAACTGGGAGTCGTAGCGAACGACTTCCAGATTTAGTGCCACACATGCACCCAAGTCCGCCTTCGTGGCGTGGCGGATGGTCACACCGGGCGTCGGCGCCGCGGTTCCGAACACGCCGGCACGACGTGCGGCCAGGGCGGCGAGCGGGGCGAAGCCGTGGCGGATCAGGGCGGGCACGGCGGCGGTGTCGCGGCTGGGCCAGGTGATCTGGGCGGCGCAGTCGTCGTCGCCAGGGGTGGCGACCTTGGCCAGGTGCTCCTCCCAACGATCGAGCAGCGGCCCGAGGTCGGCGCCGGCCAGGCGGACGGCCAGTGAGTGCCGGCGCAGCGGACCCCAGGTGGCGTCGAGGGACTCCGGGTCGATCTCCCGGAATGTGGGAGCGCCGAGCGCACCGACGGTAACGATCAAGTCGCCGGACAGGGGCGGGTCGGCCGGCAGCAGGGGGTCGAGCAGGGCTAGCCGGGCAGCGTGCTGGCGCTCGACATCGATGTCCACGTCGAGTCATCCAACACTGACGACTCGGCGAAGTCGCGCTCATTACGGTGGGTGACCGATACGGGGCGTGACTTACGCATCCGAGTGTCCGATTTGCCGCCGTTTTGTCCGCTTAATCGTTTCAAGAGGCCGGTTAAGCCTGCAAATTGCTCTTTCTGACGCCAAACTGTTCACTGGGAGTGTTGCCTTCGTCAACTGGACGGGCCACACTCGCTCAACCGGGGTAAACTGCGGGTCGAGGGGTTCCGGCGCACTCGGGACCCCTCGGTCGTGCCAAGGACACCACCGGCAGGAGTGTCGACAGGGGGGAAGGCGCCCCTGACTGCGTGGCCCGACGAGGAGGGTGGATGACCGACCACCGCCGTGCCGTCCATCCCGAGGTGCCCCGCCCGCCGGTCCGCGCGCATCTTGATCCGCAGCGTACCCGGCGCTACCGCCTGTTCTCCGCGGCGGTCCTGGTGGCCGGCCTCGGCGTCGCGACGGCCGTGTTGTTCGGCCACGCCGACCGCATCGAGGCCGGGGCGGTGCTGATCGCCGGCCCGCTGCTGGCCGTCGGCTTCCTCCTGTCCGAGCAGATGTCCATCGACTTCGACGTCCGCCAGATCAGCTGGACCATCTCCTTCGCCGAGATCCCCCTGGTGCTCGGCCTGGTCACGGTGCCGTTCGAGGTGGTGCTGGCGGCCTACCTGGTGGCCGGCCTGGGCGTGCAGATCTACCGCCACAAGCTGCGCCACCTCAGCTACCACGTCGGCATCATGTGCCTCGAGGTGGCGATCCCCTACTTCGTCTTCTACGTGCTGCGCAACGACTTCCCGGCGATGCCGGTGTGGGCCGCGGCCGCGCTCGGCATGCTCACGTCGCCGCTGGTCAGCACTGCTCTCGGCCTGGGCGCCATGAACGTGCTCGGCGGCGAGCTGCGGCTGCCCGCGGCCGCCCGCCTGGGCCTGCGCTCGCTGGTCGTCTGCCTGCTCAACGTCACGGTCGGCCTGGTGGCGTTCGTGCTGGTCACCACTGCGCCGTGGGGCTGGCTGCTGGCCGGCCTGCTCGCCGCGTCGATGGTCGCGCTGTACCGCGCGTACTCCGGGCTGCTGCGCGAGCAGCGCGACCTGGAGACGCTGTCCGACGTCAGCCTGAACGTGGCGCGGTCCGGCCAGGACGTGATGAACAAGGCGTCGGTGCTGACCAACGTGCTGCCGCCGGAGGACCCCGCCGACTGGCAGGCGATCGTGGAGCGCATCCGCGACCAGCTCAACGCCAAGCGTGTGGTGCTGCACCTGAAGATGGACACCGACGACGTGCGCCGGCTCGTGGCGGGCGTGCCGATGCCCGACGGCGACGAGCCGGACCGGGACGACCCGATCCTCCAGCTCGCCGGCAACCACGTGCGCTACTTCAAGCTCTCCGACGCCGCTGACGACGTGCAGGAGGCGCTGCGCCGCCGCGGCGTGTACGAGGTGCTGGTGGTGCCGCTGCGCGGCGCGAGCCAGCCGCTGGGCGCCATGGAGGTGCACGACCGGCTCAGCCGCTGGCGTGGCTTCGGCAGCGCCGACGTGCGGCTGCTGCGCACGCTGTCCAGCCACCTCGCCACCGCCATGGACAACCGGCGGCTGGTCGGGCGGCTGCGCCACCACGCCTACCACGACCCGCTGACCGGGCTGCTCAACCGCACGGGCTTCCGTGAGGTCGCGGGCGACCCCGTGCGCGCCGACGACGCCTGCGTGGTCATGCGCATCGACCTGGACGTGATGTCCGGCGTGGCGGACGCCCTCGGCTACGCGTGGGGCGACCGCATGGTGCTGGCCGCCAGCCGCCGGCTGCGCGACGCCCTCGGCAACGAGGTGCCGCTGGCGCGGCTGGAGGGCGGCTCCTTCGCGGCGCTGCTGGTCGACCGCACCCACGCGCAGGCCCAGGAGATCGGCGAGAAGCTGCGGGCCGGGCTGTCCATGCCGTACCCGGTGGACAAGCTGACCGTGGAGGCCAGCGCCCTGATCGGCTACGTGTCCAACACCGCCGAAGACAGCGACGACACGCTCGACGTTGACACGCTGTTGCAGCGTGCCGACGTGGCCGTGCAGGCCGCGCACAGCGGCAGCGACCCGGTGCGCGGCTACGCGCCGAGCATGGGGCAGATCTTCCTGCGGCGCTTCCAGCTGGTCACCCAGTTCCGGTCGGCGCTGGAGACCGGACAGGTCACCGTGCACTACCAGCCCAAGATCGCGCTGCCGAGCCGGCAGGTGGTCGGCGTGGAGGCGCTGGTCCGGTGGCGGCATCCCGAGTTCGGGCCGCTGGACCCGGACGAGTTCGTGCCGGCCGTCGAGGCCACCGGCCTGGTCGACGCGCTCACCTCGTTCGTGATGGAGCAGAGCCTGCGGCGGGTGCGGTCGTGGCTGGACCGCGGGCTGCGGATGTCCGCCGCCGTCAACCTGTCCGTGCGCAACCTGGCCGACGCCAACTTCCCGGACCTGGTCGAAGAGGCGCTGCGCCGCTACGAGGTGCCGCCGCAGCTGCTCACCTTCGAGCTCACCGAGTCCGGCGTGATGTCCGACCCGGAGCGGGCGCTGCCGGTGCTGCGGCGGCTGCACGCGATGGGCGTGACGCTGGCCGTGGACGACTTCGGCACCGGCTACTCCTCGTTGGCCTACCTGCGGCAGCTGCCGGTGGACGAGGTGAAGATCGACAAGTCGTTCGTGCTCGGCATGGGCACCGACCTGTCGGACATGGCCGTGGTGCGGGCCATCGTGGAGCTGGGGCACTCGCTCGGGCTGACCGTGGTGGCCGAGGGCGTGGAGGAGGACTCGGCCCGCGAGCAGCTGGTGAGCATGGGCTGCGACGTGGCCCAGGGCTACCTGATCTCCCGGCCGCTGTCCGAGGACCGCTTCGAGGCCTGGCTGCGGGCCCGCACCGTTCGGGCCCGGGGCCTGCGGGATGAGACGGTCCTCACGTTGGTCAGTTGACGCAGGTCGGAGGTGGCCCCCCGATTTCGTGATCGGCGGGTGGGTACGCTAGAGTTCTAATCGCTCCGCAAGAGCAGGCCCCAATAGCTCAGTCGGCAGAGCGTCTCCATGGTAAGGAGAAGGTCTACGGTTCGATTCCGTATTGGGGCTCCAGAGATCGCCGCGGTGCTCAGCTAGATGGCATCGCGGCTGCTCTGTGTGCAAGGCGGTGTAGCTCAGTTGGTAGAGCAAGCGACTCATAATCGCTGTGTCGCCGGTTCAAGTCCGGCCATCGCTACTCGATGGCGGTAGCCTGTCCAGCTTCGCTGGGCCTGGTCGCTCCGCCATTACACTGGGGCTCTCGCCCCAGACCCCAAGCCAGGGGGCTCGCCCCCTGGACCCCCGGCACGGGGGACTAGCGACAGGAGAGGTGCCCCGTGGCTGCGACCGACGTGCGACCGAAGATCACCCTCGCGTGCGAGGAGTGCAAGCACCGCAACTACATCACCAGGAAGAACCGTCGGAACGACCCCGACCGCCTGGAGATCAAGAAGTTCTGCCCGAACTGCGGCACGCACCGTGCGCACAAGGAAACCCGCTGAGCTAGCGTCAGCTCGCGAGAGGCCGCCCCGGTTGTCGGGGGCGGCCTCTCGGCTGTTCCGGGAAAGTTGCCGGCTAACCTGGGCCGGTGCCACTGGACAAGTCGTTCACAGGACGCAGCTACCCGCCGGGTGACGTGTACGAGGTAGGCCGCGAGAAGATCCGCGAGTTCGCCGACGCGGTGGGCGCGGCCAGCCCGCTGCACCGCGACCCCGAGGCCGCGCGGGCCGCCGGCTACGCCGACGTGATCGCCCCGCCCACCTTCGCCACGGTCATCTCGATGAAGGCCACCTCGGTCATCGTCGACGACCCCGAGCTGGGCCTGGACTACAGCCGGGTGGTGCACGGCTCGCAGAGCTTCGTCCACCACCGGCCCATGGTCGCCGGCGACCGGCTGGTCAGCGTCTCGCACGTGGACGACGTGCAGACCCGGATGGGCAACGACTTCCTCACCATCCGCGCCGAGATCGCCACCGTGGACGGTGAGCCCGTGTGCACGTCGACCGGGCTGCTGGTGGCCCGGGGAGAGGACGCCTGATGGGCCGGCTGCCGGCATCCAAGGTCACCAAGGGCGACGAGCTGCCCGCCAAGCAGGTCCGGGTGACCCGCGACAACCTGGTCCGCTACGCGGGCGCGTCGCTGGACTTCAACCCGATCCACTGGAACGAGAAGTTCGCCGCCGAGGTGGGCCTGCCCGGCGTCATCGCCCACGGCATGCTGACCATGGCGCTGGCCAACGAGCTGGTCAGTGACTGGGTCGGCGACCCGGGCGCGATCGTCGAGACCACCACCAAGTTCACCCGGCCGGTGCCGGTGCCCAACGACGGCGTCGGCGCGCTGCTGGAGATCACCGGCAAGGTCGCCGAGGTCACCGAGGACGGCCGGGCCAAGGTGACGGTCACCGTCGCCTTCGAGGGGCAGACCGTGCTCGGCCGCCCCGCCGTCACCGTCCAGCTTGGCTAGTCCGTTCGAGTGATGCTTGGAAGGGGGCTTTCCTGCACTCGGAGTGCAGGAAAGCCCCCTTCCAAGCAAGAACAGTTGTGGGGAGTTACTTGGCCTCGCGCAGCAGGTCGCCCATCCGGTTGACGCCGGTGACCAGGTCCTCGTCGCCCAGGGCGTAGGACAGCCGGAAGTAGCCGGGGGTGCCGAACGCCTCGCCCGGCACCACGGCCACCTCGGCGTGCTCGAGCACCAGGGCGGCCAGCTCGACGCTGGTCTGCGGGCGCTGGCCGCGGATCTCCTTGCCCAGCAGGCCCTTCACCGACGGGTAGCAGTAGAACGCGCCCTTCGGGGTCGGGCACTGCACGCCGGGGATGGCCGACAGCAGCTCGACCATGGTCTTGCGGCGGCGGTCGAACGCGGTGCGCATCGCGTAGACGGCGTCCAGCGAGCCGGACACGGCCTCCAGCGCGGCGCGCTGCGACACGTTGGCCACGTTCGAGGTCAGGTGCGACTGGAGGTTGGCGGCGGCCTTGGTGACGTCGGCCGGGGAGATCATCCAGCCCACCCGCCAGCCGGTCATCGCGTACGTCTTGGCCACGCCGTTGAGCACGACGGTGGTGTCGGCCAGCTCCGGCACCAGCACCGGCAGCGAGTGCGCCTGCGCGCCGTCGTAGACCAGGTGCTCGTAGATCTCGTCGGTGACCACCCAGATGCCGTGCTCCAGCGCCCAGCGGCCGATCGCCTCGGTCTGCTCGCGGTCGTAGACGGCGCCGGTCGGGTTGGACGGCGACACGAACAGCAGCACCTTGGTGCGCGGCGTGCGGGCCGCCTCCAGCTGCTCGACGGTGACCAGGTAGTCGGCCGACTCGTCCGCGGTGACCTGCACCGGGACGCCGCCGGCGAGCGTGATCGCCTCCGGGTAGGTGGTCCAGTACGGCGCCGGCAGGATGACCTCGTCGCCCGGGTCGAGCAGGGTCGCGAACGCCTGGTACACGGCCTGCTTGCCGCCGTTGGTGATCAGCACCTGGCTGGCCTTGACCTGGTACCCGGAGTCACGGGCGGTCTTGGCCGCCACCGCCTCGCGCAGCTCGGGCAGGCCGGCCGCGGGCGTGTAGCGGTGGTTGCGGGGGTCGCCGGTGGCGGCCGCGGCCGCCACCACGATCGCCTCGGGGGTGGGGAAGTCGGGTTCGCCGGCGCCGAATCCGATCACCGGCCGGCCCGCCGCCTTGAGCGCCTTCGCCTTGGCGTCCACCGCGAGGGTGGCGGACTCGGCGATGCCGCCGATGCGGGCGGAGACCCGGCGACGTTGCGCGGGGCTGTGGACAGGGGGAGCTTCGGGGGCTGCCATGGCCTTCATGGTGGCAGACGCCACCCACCGAATTCGCGTCCGGGGGGCCCGAACATCGCTGTTGACCAGTGCGGTTGCAGTGACCACCCGTTCGTGCCGTAGACTCTGGCGAGCCGGGTCGTGATGAAGCCTGTACCCACGGAGTCCGTGGGACGGCGGAGGACGGCCTCAAAGGGGTGTAGCTCAACTGGCAGAGCAGCGGTCTCCAAAACCGCAGGTTGCAGGTTCAAGTCCTGTCGCCCCTGCATCGAAGCTTTGGTGAGCGGAGGATGGCGTGAGCGAGGACCGCGAGCAGGAGCCGACGGACAAGCGTGAGAGCGCCGCCCGTCCGGTCACCGCCGCTGCGCGGCGCGAGCGTCGCGCCTCCGCCCGCCAGGTCGCGCCGGAGAGCGGCAGCGACCAGACTGAGCCGGCCAAGGCCGACTCGGCCAAGGTTGTCAGCAGCAACGGCAGGACCACGCAGTCCAAGCGCGAGCAGGGCGTGGAGACGGCGGCGCGTGACCGCAAGGCCAAGCGCCCCAACGTCTTCAAGCGCCTGATCCGCTTCCTCCGCGAGGTCGTCGCCGAACTGCGCAAGGTCATCTGGCCGACGCGCAAGATGCTGGTGACGTACACGATCGTCGTGCTGGTGTTCGTGGCCGTGATGGTGGCGTTGGTCTTCGGTCTGGACTACGCCTTCCTCCAGGGCGTGTCCTTCGTGTTCGGCAAGTAGCCGAGCCAAGGGTGCAGGGCCACCGGTCGCCGGCGTGAGCGACCGGACACTGACGCACGAGAGGAAGCGAGACCCAGCTGTGACCTCCGAGAACGGCGCCGCCGCCGACCAGGAGCTGACGGGCGCCGACGAGCAGGACCTCGTCGAGGTCGAGTCCGCCGCCGACCTGGACGAGGCCGAGGACACCGAGGTCGAGCAGGTCGAGCCCGAGTCCTCCGAGTCCGAGGACGGCGACGACGCGCCGGCCGATGACGCCGCCGAGGCCGTCGACGAGAACCTGGACCCCGCCGAGGAGATGCGGGCCGCGCTGCGGCACGCCCCCGGCGACTGGTACGTCGTGCACTCGTACGCCGGTTACGAGAACAAGGTCAAGACCAACCTCGAGACGCGCATCCAGACCCTGGACATGGAGGACTACATCTTCCAGGTCGAGGTGCCCACCGAGGAAGTCACCGAGATCAAGAACGGCCAGCGCAAGCAGGTGCAGCGCAAGGTGCTGCCCGGCTACATCCTGGTCCGGATGGAACTGAACGACTCCTCCTGGAGCGCGGTGCGCAACACCCCGGGGGTCACCGGGTTCGTGGGCGCCACCTCCAAGCCGTCCCCGCTCAGCCTGGACGACGTGCTCAAGTTCCTGCTCCCGCAGGTCGAGCAGGACGCGGCCAAGCAGGACGGCGGCAAGAAGTCCGCCGCCGCCGCGGCCAAGCCCACCGTCGAGGTCGACTTCGAGGTCGGCGAGTCCGTCACCGTCATGGACGGCCCGTTCGCCACGCTGCCGGCTACCATCAGTGAGGTCAACGCGGACGGCCAGAAGCTGAAGGTGCTCGTGTCGATCTTCGGTCGCGAGACGCCGGTCGAGCTGTCGTTCACCCAGGTCTCCAAGATCTGACCGGTTCCCGGCAGGGAGCCGCGCAGCCACGCGGGTGGCGGGCAGGGCCCCCGCGCGGAACCACACGAAACAGGAAAACCGAAATGCCACCCAAGAAGAAGAAGCTCGCAGCGATCATCAAGCTGCAGATCAAGGCCGGTCTCGCCAACCCCGCGCCGCCCGTCGGCCCGGCGCTCGGCCAGCACGGCGTCAACATCATGGAGTTCTGCAAGGCCTACAACGCCGCGACCGAGTCGCAGCGTGGCACCGTCGTGCCGGTCGAGATCTCCGTGTACGAAGACCGCTCGTTCGACTTCAAGCTCAAGACCCCGCCGGCCGCGAAGCTGCTGCTCAAGGCCGCCGGTGTGGAGAAGGGCAGCGGCGAGCCGCACAAGACCAAGGTCGCCAAGGTCAGCTGGGACCAGGTGCGCGAGATCGCCCAGACCAAGATGACCGACCTCAACGCCGACGACCTGGACCAGGCGGCGAAGATCATCGCCGGCACCGCCCGCTCCATGGGCATCACGGTCGAAGGCTGATCAACCAAACTTTTCTGTAGGGCGTGGGAGAGCTCGCGCAGCTCATAACCACTACTGATCCACGAAGGACAGGAATCATGCAGCGCAGCAAGGCATACCGCCAGGCCGCCGAGCTGGTGGACCGGGAGCGGCTGTACTCGCCGCTTGAGGCCGCCAACCTGGCGAAGGAGACCTCCAAGGTCAAGCTGGACGCCACCGTCGAGGTCGCGATCCGTCTCGGTGTCGACCCCCGCAAGGCCGACCAGATGGTTCGTGGCACCGTCAACCTGCCCCACGGCACCGGCAAGACCGCGCGGGTGATCGTGTTCGCGACCGGCGACAAGGCCGCCGAGGCCGAGGCCGCCGGCGCGGACGCCGTCGGCAGCGACGACCTGATCGAGCGCATCCAGGGTGGCTGGCTCGATTTCGACGCCGCGATCGCGACGCCCGACCAGATGGCGAAGGTCGGCCGTATCGCCCGCATCCTCGGCCCCCGCGGCCTGATGCCGAACCCCAAGACCGGCACCGTGACCCCGGCGGTCGCCAAGGCGATCACCGAGATCAAGGGCGGCAAGATCAACTTCCGGGTGGACAAGCAGGCCAACCTGCACCTGGTGATCGGCAAGGCCTCGTTCGACACCGACAAGCTGGTGGAGAACTACGCGGCCGCGCTGGACGAGGTGCTGCGGGCCAAGCCGTCCGCCGCCAAGGGCCGGTACCTGAAGAAGGTCACCTTCTCCACCACCATGGGCCCCGGCATCCCGGTCGACCCGAACCGCACCCGCAACCTGCTGACCGACGAGGCCAGCGTCTGAGTGCGAACCACCTGAGCAGAAGGGCCGCATCCCGCGAGGGGTGCGGCCCTTTTCCGTTGGCCGGACTCAGTTGGTCGGGGCCGGCGGGCAGGTGGCCGGGTCGGGCTGGTGGTCGACGATGATCCAGCCGTTGTCGGTCCGGGTGAGCACGAAGGTGCCCAGCGAGTCGCCGCCGCTGACCGGCATCGCGCACGAGTAGACGGTCGCCGAGCTGGTGCCCTGCTGGTGCACCGCGCTGGTGGGCACGGTCAGGCCGGCGTACGTGTCGGCGTCGGTGACCTTGGTGTGGGCCTTGTGCACCGCGCCCTCGCAGCTGGTGGCGGCGAAGTCGCGGGCGAAGCTCACGCCGCCCTGGCCGCCAAGCACGCTCTGGCAGACCTTGGCCGGGTCGTCGTTGCCGACCGCGGCGTACACCGAGCTCACCGCGTACGAGGGATTGGCCGGCCCCTGCAGCGGAACGCCCGCGCCGGGGGCGCCGCCGCCCGATCCGCCGCCGCTGCCGCCCGAGCCGGTGTCGGCGGGGGCGAAGATGTTGGACAGGTAGTACTGACCGCCGCCGAGCACCGCCAGGACCACGATGCCGGCCGGGAGGTACGCGCGCCGCCGCCGCTCCTTCGCCACCGCCCAAGGCTATCGTTTTGGAGTTCGCGGCACCGGGTTGCTACCCTTGAGCCAGTTCCACCGAAGACCGCTGGTGTCTGGCGTGCCCAGACGAAGGTCCCGCGAGAGCGGGCGGCCCGCGCAGGAGGACGAGGCAGTGGATCCGCGCGGTCACCGCGCGTTGACTCTTGTACGCCCCGTGCCGCTCTGCGCCGGGGCGTTCTCTTTCGAAGTGCCTCCTCCAGCGGTCGCCCGCGATCTGTTCGCGGGTTCCCCGCTACCAAGCAGAGAGGAGGCGACCATGGCGAAGCCAGGCAAGGTCACCGCCGTTGCTGAGATCTCGGAGAAGTTCCGGGCCAGCTCGGCCGCGGTTGTCACCGAGTACCGCGGGCTCACCATGACGCAGCTCACCGTGCTGCGGCGCGCTCTCGGCAAGGGCACCACGTACACCGTCGCGAAGAACACCCTGGTCAAGCGGGCCGCCGAGGACGCTGGCATCGAGGGTCTCGAGAGCCTGCTGGTCGGTCCGACCGCCATCGCGTTCATCGAGGGCGAGCCGGTCGACGCGGCCAAGGCGCTGCGTGACTTCGCGAAGGACAACAAGGCCCTTGTCGTCAAGGGCGGCTACATGGACGGCAAGGCCCTCTCGGTCGACGAGGTCAGCAAGATCGCTGACCTCGACTCCCGTGAGGTGCTGCTGGCGAAGCTCGCCGGTGCCATGAAGGGCAACCTGTCCAAGGCCGCCGGCCTGTTCCAGGCGCCTGCCTCGCAGGTCGCCCGGTTGGCCGCCGCGTTGCAGGAGAAGAAGGCAGCCGAGGCTCCGGCCGAGGGCTGACCACAAGCCACATCCCCGCCTGCATGGCGGCCACGTTATTCATGAGGAAGGAACGCCATCATGGCTAAGCTCACCACCGACGAGCTGCTCGACGCCTTCAAGGAGATGACCCTCCTGGAGCTGTCCGCGTTCGTGAAGCAGTTCGAGGAGACCTTCGAGGTCACCGCGGCCGCGCCGGTCGCCGTCGCCGCCGTGGGCGGCGCTGCCGCTCCGGTCGAGGTCGCTGAGGAGCAGGACGAGTTCGACGTCGTGCTGGAGTCGGCCGGCGACAAGAAGATCCAGGTCATCAAGGTCGTCCGCGAGGTCGTCTCGGGCCTGGGCCTGAAGGAGGCCAAGGAGCTGGTCGAGGCCGCCCCGAAGCCGGTCCTGGAGAAGGTCGCCAAGGAGGCCGCCGAGGCCGCCAAGGAGAAGCTCGAGGCCGCTGGCGCCAAGATCACCCTCAAGTGATCTCGTAGCTCCACAGCTGTTCCCCGCAGAGGCGGTCACCCGTTAGGGTGGCCGCCTCTGCTGCATCTGGACGATAACGGCTCGGCAACGGGTTCCCGTTCGGAGGAAACTCGCCAGTAACCTTCGCCGTCCGTGGTCGTTGCACCAGGGAGACGACGTCCCACGGCGTCGCAGCGCGGTGGGGTGCACAATTCGCACTCGGAGCAACCCGGGTCACGAGGAGGTGCGGATGGGCGTCGAGGTGGTCGTCGACGGGCTGTCGAAGTCCTTCGGCAAGCAGACCATCTGGCGGGACGTCACGCTGACGCTGCCTCCCGGCGAGATCAGCGTGCTGCTCGGTCCGTCGGGCACCGGCAAGTCGGTCTTCCTGAAGTCGCTGGTCGGGCTGCTGAAACCGGAACACGGCCGGATCGTCATCACCGGCACCGACATCGTGCGCTGCTCGGAGCACAAGCTCTACGACATCCGGAAGCTGTTCGGCGTGCTGTTCCAGGACGGCGCGCTGTTCGGCTCGATGAACCTGTTCGACAACATCGCCTTCCCGCTGCGCGAGCACACCAAAAAGGGTGAAGCGGAGATCCGGCGCATCGTGCTGGAGAAGATGGAGATGGTCGGCCTCATCGGGGCCGAGAAGAAGCTGCCCGGCGAGATCTCCGGCGGCATGCGCAAGCGCGCCGGCCTGGCCCGCGCCCTGGTGCTGGACCCGGAGATCATCCTGTTCGACGAGCCGGACTCCGGCCTCGACCCGGTCCGCGTGGCCTACCTCAACCAGCTCATCGTCGACCTGAACGCGCAGATCGACGCCACCTTCCTGATCGTCACGCACGACATCGGCACCGCCCGCACCGTGCCGGACAACATCGGCATGCTGTTCCGCCGCGAGCTGGTCATGTTCGGTCCCCGCGAGGTGCTGCTCACCTCGACCGAGCCGGCCGTCGAGCAGTTCCTGCTCGGCCGCCGCGAGGGCCCGATCGGCATGAGCGAGGAGAAGGACGCCGGCCAGGCCGCGGCCGAGCTGGCCGCGCTGCGGGCCGGCGGCTCCTCCGGCACGCTCGGCGGTCCGAAGGGCGGCGGCGGCACCGGCATCGTGCCGCAGCTGGAGCCGACGCCGGGCCTGCCGATCCGCCGGGCCGTGGAGCGGCGCAAGGACCGGGTGATGCAGATCCTGCACACGCTGCCGACGACGGCGCAGGACGCGATCGTCAACAGCCTGACCCGCGAAGAGCAGCAGCACTACGGTGTGTTCGCCGGCGCGGGGGCCACCCAGGTCCAGCCGCCGGTGCAGACCTCCACCGCGAACCAGGCCCCCACGCCGCGGCCCACCCCGTATCCGCGCACCGCGAACCTGCCGCAGAGCGAGTGGCAGCCCCAGTCCGGCGCGCTGACCTCCGACGACGCGTCGGCCCCCGCCCCCGAACCGGGGCGCAAGCGGGGCTGGCTGCGCCGGGGCGGTGAGAAGTGACCGCACCAACCGCCAATTTCCCCGGCGCGGGGGCGCTGCGGGAGACCGGCAAGCTGTTCGCGCTCGGCCTGGACACCGTCCGCATGGTGTTCCGCCGCCCGTTCCAGCTGCGCGAGTTCATCCAGCAGTGCTGGTTCATCGCCAGCGTCACCATCCTGCCCACGGCGCTGGTGTCCATCCCGTTCGGCGCGGTGATCGCGCTTCAGCTCGGCTCGCTGACCCGGCAGATCGGCGCGCAGTCGTTCACCGGCGCCGCGTCCGTGCTGGCGATCATCCAGCAGGCCAGCCCGATCGTGACGGCGCTGCTGATCGCCGGGGCCGGCGGCTCGGCGATCTGCGCCGACCTCGGCTCCCGCAAGATCCGCGACGAGATCGACGCGATGGAGGTGCTCGGCGTCTCGCCGATCCAGCGGCTGGTGGTGCCGCGGGTGCTCGCCTCCATGCTGATCTCCTTGCTGCTCAACGGAATGGTCAGCGTGGTCGGCGTGCTCGGCGGCTACTTCTTCAACGTGATCCTGCAGGGCGGCACGCCCGGCGCGTACCTGGCCAGCTTCTCCGCGCTGGCCCAGCTGCCGGACCTGTGGATCAGCGAGATCAAGGCGGTCATCTTCGGCTTCCTGGCCGGCATCGTCGCCGCCTACCGCGGGCTGAACCCGGGCAGCGGCCCGAAGGGCGTCGGCGACGCGGTGAACCAGTCCGTGGTCATCACGTTCCTGCTGCTGTTCTTCGTGAACTTCGTGCTCACCACGATCTATCTCCAGCTGGTTCCGGCGAAGGGGATGTGACCGGTGAGCATGCGTCGGGCGGTGAACCGTCCACTTGAGATACTGGACAACTTCGGCGACCAGTTGGCCTTCTACATCAAGGCTCTGGCCTGGACGCCGCGCACACTCACCCGCTACTTCAAGGAACTGTTGCGGCTGCTGGCCGAGGTGAGCTTCGGCAGCGGCGCGCTGGCGGTCATCGGCGGCACGATCGGCGTCATGGTCGGCCTCTCGGTGTTCACCGGAACCGTTGTCGGCCTTCAGGGTTACGCCGCGCTGAACCAGATCGGCACCTCCGCGTTCGCCGGTTTCGTCTCCGCGTACTTCAACACCCGCGAGATCGCGCCGCTGGTCGCCGGCCTGGCGCTGTCGGCCACCGTGGGCTCCGGCTTCACCGCGCAGCTGGGGGCGATGCGCATCTCCGAGGAGATCGACGCCCTCGAGGTGATGGGCGTGCCCAGCCTGCCGTTCCTGGTCACCACAAGGATCATCGCCGGCTTCATCGCGGTCATCCCGCTGTACGTGATCGGCCTGCTGACCTCGTACGTGGCCGCGCGCACCATCACCGTCGAGGTGTACGGGCAGTCCGCCGGCACCTACGACCACTACTTCAACCTGTTCCTGCCACCGGTCGACGTGCTGTGGTCGTTCGGCAAGGTGCTCGTCTTCAGCGTGGTGATCATCCTGGTGCACTGCTTCTACGGCTACCGGGCCAGCGGGGGCCCGGCCGGTGTGGGCGTCGCGGTCGGCCGCGCGGTGCGGACCGCCATCGTCACGACCAGCCTGCTGGACTTCTTCCTGAGCCTGGCCATCTGGGGCACCACCACGACGGTGAGGATCGCCGGATGAGGGTCGCCAGGCGCAGGCTCATGGGCGTCGCGTTCATCGCGGTCATCGCGTTGATCGTGTGGTTCTGCATCGCCACGTACGCCGGCACCTTCACCCGGTCGGTCACCGTGCTGCTGCGCACCGACCACATCGGCAACCAGCTGATGACCCAGTCGGACGTGAAGGTGCGCGGGCTGATCGTCGGCGAGGTCTCCTCGATCACGTCCACAGGGGACGGCGCCCAGCTCGCCCTGGCGTTGCAGCCGGACAAGGTGAACCTGATCCCGTCCAACGTGTCGGCGCAGCTGCTGCCCAAGACGCTGTTCGGCGAGCGCTACGTGGATCTGGTGCTGCCCAACGATCCCTCGCCGCGGCCGATCGCCGCCGGCGACGTGATCGGGCAGGACCGCAGCAGCTCGGCGATCGAGCTGGAGCGGGTGCTCGACGACCTGATGCCGGTGTTGCAGGCGGTGCAGCCGGAGAAGCTGGCGACCACGCTGACCGCGATCGACCAGGCGCTGTCCGGCCGCGGCGAGCAGCTGGGGCAGACGTTGGTGCAGCTGGATTCCTATCTGGGCCAGCTGAATCCGTCACTGCCCAATCTGGACGCCGACATCAAGAAGCTGGCCTCGCTCTCGGACACCTACACCAAGGCCGCGCCGGACCTGATCAACGCGCTGTCCGATCTGACCACGACCAGCAAGACGTTGGTGGACCAGAAGCAGAACCTGGCCAACCTGTACTCCTCGGTGACCACGGCCAGCGGCGACCTGACGAACTTCCTGTACGCCAACCGCAACAACCTGATCAACCTGGCCGCCACGGCCCGGCCGACGCTGGACGTGCTGGCCAAGTACGCGCCCGAGTACCAGTGCCTGTTCAAGCAGATCGCCGGTTTCGTGCCGCGCGTCGACCAGGCCTTCGGCAAGGGCACCGACAACCCGGGCCTGCACATCACGCTGGAGATCACCGCCAACCGCGGCAAGTACGTGCCCAACCAGGACGAGCCGCGCTACGCCGACACCCGCGGCCCGCGCTGCTACGACCTGGTGCCCGCGCCGAACCCGTTCCCGCAGTACCCGCCGGACGGCCCGCTCAAGGACGGCTCCAAGGCGCCGGCGCCGGCCCGCAGCGTCAACGACGGCATCCTGCCCGCCGGCACGGCGACGTCCACCCTGACCCAGTCGGCCGCGCTCGGCCTGCCCAACTCGCCCCAGGAGCTGGACATGCTCTCCCTGCTGCTCGGACCGTCGATGGGGCTGCCGCCCAACGACGTGCCCGGCGCCAGCGGCCTGCTGGTCGGCCCGCTCTACCGGGGCGCGGAGGTGACGCTCAAGTGAGGGGCCTCGCCGGACCGCTGACCAAACTGATCATCTTCATGGTGATCACCGTGCTGGCCACCAGCCTGCTCGCGCTCACCATCGCCAACGTCGACCTGCGCTCGGCCGCCGACTACTCGGCCCGGTTCAGCGACGTCACCTCGCTCAACGTCGGCGACGACGTGCGCATCGCCGGCGTCCGGGTCGGCTCGGTGCAGAGCATCCAGGTGGTCGACCGCCGACAGGCCCAGGTGTCGTTCTCGATGGACGGCCAGCGCAAGCTGCCGGCCTCGGTGACCGCCACGATCAAGTACCGCAACCTGGTCGGCCAGCGCTACATCGCGCTGGAGCCGGGGGTCGGCGACCCGAACGCGGTGCTGGCCCCGGGCGGCACCATCCCGCTGGACCACACCAAGCCGGCGCTGGACCTGACCGTGCTGTTCAACGGCTTCAAGCCGCTGTTCCAGGCGCTGTCCCCGGACGACGTGAACAAGCTGTCCTACGAGATCATCCAGGTGTTGCAGGGCGAGGGCGGCACCATTGACAGCCTGCTCGTGCACACCGCGTCGCTGACCTCGACCATCGCCGACAAGGACCAGGTGATCGGGCAGGTCATCGACAACCTGAACTCGGTGCTGGGCACCGTCAACGCGCACGGCGACCAGCTGTCCACGCTGATCTCCCAGCTGCAGCAGCTGGTGTCCGGCTTCGCCGCCGAGCGCAAGCCCATCGGCGACTCGATCAGCGCGCTCGGCGACCTGGCCGACAGCACCGCTGGCCTGCTCCAGCAGGGCCGCGCCCCGCTCAAGGACGACATCGCCCAGCTGGGCACGTTGTCCAAGAACCTGGGCGACACCGACCTGCTCAACCAGTTCCTCCAGACGCTTCCCGGCAAGGTGGAGACGATCACCAGGACGGCCACCTACGGCTCCTGGTTCAACTTCTTCCTGTGCAGCGCCAGCGGGACGGTCGCGGTGCCGCCGATCATCGCCCCGGTGACGCTGCCCGTCGAGCCGGTGACCCAGGCGAGGTGCAAGGCGTGAAGCCGTTCCGTGAGCGCAATCCGATCGTCATCGGCGCGGTCGGCCTGACCGTCATCGCGCTGCTGATGCTGGCCGCCTTCTTCTCCGACGACCTGCCGATCATCGGCGGCGGCACCACCTACTCGGCCGACTTCAGCGAGGCCGCCGGGCTGGCGCCGGGCAACGAGGTGCGGATCGCCGGCGTGAAGGTGGGCAAGGTCGCGTCGGTCAGCCTGGACGGCGACCACGTGAAGGTCGACTTCCGGGTGGGCGACGCCTGGGTCGGGGACCAGACGACGGCCGCCATCAAGATCAAGACGTTGCTGGGCCAGAAGTACCTGTCGCTGGACCCGCAGGGCAGCAAGGCGCTCGACCCGGGCACCGCGATCCCGCGCAACCACACGCTGGCGCCGTACGACGTGAACGAGGCGTTCAACGGCCTGGCCACCACCGTCGACCAGGTGGACACCAACCAGCTGGCGCAGAGCTTCGAGGTGCTGTCGCAGACCTTCGCCAACACGCCGCAGGACGTGAAGACCGCGCTGGACGGCCTGTCCGCGCTGTCCAAGACGATCTCCTCCCGCGACCAGCAGCTGGCCCAGCTGCTGAGCAACACCAACCAGATCACCAAGACCATCTCCGACCGGGACAAGGAGTTCCAGACCCTGCTCTCGGACGGCAACCTGCTGCTGGGCGAGCTCAAGAGCCGGGAGAGCGCGATCGGCCAGCTGCTCACCGGGACCAAGAGCCTGTCCACCCAGCTGTCCGGCCTGGTCAACGACAACCAGGCGCAGCTCCAGCCGGCACTGCAGCAGCTGGACAAGGTCACCACGGTGCTGGAACGCAACCAGGCCAACCTGTCCAAGAGCATCGCCGACCTGGCCCCGTTCTACCGGGTGTTCGCCAACACCCTGGGCAGCGGCCGCTGGTTCGACACCTACATCTGCGGGCTGCTGCCGCCGTCCATCGGCCCCATCAATCCCGAGGGGTGCTCGCCATGATGGCCACCAGGACCCGACTCGGCCTGGCGCAGGCGGTCGCCATCGTGTGCGTGCTGGCGCTGGTCGTCGCGACCGCCGCGTGGTGGCTGCTGTCGGCCTCCAACCAGAACAGGATCACCGCGTACTTCTCGGCCGCGGTCGGCCTCTACCCGGGCTCCGACGTGCGGGTGCTCGGCGTGCGGGTCGGCAGCGTCGACGCCGTGACGCCGCAGGGCGCCACCGTGAAGGTCGACCTGTCCGTGGACAAGTCGGTGTCGGTGCCGGCCAACGCGCAGGCGGTCGTGGTGGCGCCCAGCGTGGTCAGCGACCGGTACGTGCAGCTGACCCCGGTCTACACCGGCGGCGCGAAGATGGCCGACAACGCCAGCATTCCCCGGGAGCGCACCGCCACCCCGGTCGAGCTGGACCAGCTGTACCAGAGCCTGGACAAGCTGACCACGACGCTGGGACCCAACGGCGCCAACAAGAACGGGGCGCTGTCGGACCTGCTCAACACGGCCGCGGCCAACCTGGACGGCAACGGGCAGAACATCAACGACACCATCAAGCAGCTCGGGCAGGCCACGCAGACCCTGGCCGGCTCCAAGGACGACCTGTTCGGCACCGTGGACAACCTGCAGAAGTTCGTCACCACGCTGGCCCAGAGCGACCAGCAGGTGCGGACCTTCAACGACCAGCTGTCCCAGGTGTCGGGCTACCTGGCCGGCGAGCGGACCGACCTGGCCGACGCGCTGAGCCAGCTGGCCACCGCGCTCGGCCAGGTGCAGGGCTTCATCAAGGACAACCGGGACGAGATCAAGTCCAATGTGGACAAACTCGCGGACGTGACCAAGGTGCTCGTCGACCAGCGCAACGCCCTGGCCGAGTCGCTCGACGTCGCGCCGCTGGCCCTGGGCAACCTGCAGAACAGCTACAACGCCGCCTCCGGCACCCTGGACACCCGGGCCGACATCAACGAGCTGACCCAGCCGCCGATCACCATGGTGTGCAACCTGGTCAAGCAGCTCGCCCCGAAGAACATCCCGCCGGCGCTGACCGAGGCGTGCGGCCAGCTGGCCGGCGTGCTCAACCAGGTGCTGCCGCTGCCGTCGGTGGCCCAGGTGATCTCCTCGCTGCAGCAGGGCAAGCTGCCGCCGCTGCCGGTGCCGCTGCTGGGCCAGTCCATCGTCGGGGGTGAGAAATGAGGCGTCGTGTCCCCGCGCTGGCGGTGCTCGCCGTGACCGCCGCGACCGTGCTCGGCGGGTGCAGCGGCGGCGAGTTCGGCGGCGTGTACGACCTGCCGCTGCCCGGCGGCGCCGACCTCGGCAGCCACCCGTACCAGGTGCACGTCGAGTTCAAGGACGTGCTGGACCTGGTGCCGCAGGCCGGCGTCAAGGTCAACGACGTGGCCATCGGCAAGGTGGCCACGATCGGCCTCGGCCCGGACGGCTGGACCGCCGACGTCACCGTCGAGGTCAACGGCGACGTGAAGCTGCCGGCCAACGCCTCGGCCCAGCTGCGCCAGTCCAGCCTGCTCGGCGAGAAGTACGTGGAGCTGGTCGCCCCGGCCAATCCGACCGGGCGGCTGGCCGACGGGGCGACCATCCCGCTGGACCGCACCAACCGCAACCCCGAGGTCGAAGAGGTGTTCGGGGCGCTGTCGCTGCTGCTCAACGGCGGCGGCATCGGCCAGATCCAGGACATCTCCAAGGAGCTGAACAGCGCGCTGTCCGGCAACGAGCCGCAGATCCGCCAGCTGCTGACCAACGTCAACACGCTGGTGTCCAATCTGGACGCGCACAAGGGCGACATCACGCAGGCCCTGGACGGCCTCAACCGGCTGTCCGGCACGCTGAACAACCAGCGCGACGAGCTGGCCGGGGCGATCGACAACCTGGGCCCGGGCCTGGCCGTGCTGACCCAGCAGCGCGACCAGCTGGTGACCATGCTCAACTCGCTGAGCACGCTGTCCGGCGTCGCCGTGGACACCGTGAACAAGAGCCAGGCCGACCTGATCGCCGACCTCAAGGACCTGCAGCCCACGCTGACCCAGCTGGCCGCGACCGGGCAGAACCTGCCCAAGTCGCTCCAGCTGCTGCTGACGTTCCCGTTCCCGGACTCGACGGTGGCCGGTGTGAAGGGCGACTACACCAACCTGTACGCCGACCTGGACCTCAACCTCGGCGACGTGGTGTCCAACCTGGGCCGGTCCCGGCAGAGCATCCTGCCCAGCATTCCCGGCCTGACCGGCGGGTCCGGCAACGGCGTGCCGCTGCCGCTGCCGACGCTGCCCGGCGGCTCCTCGTCCGGCTCTGACAACTCCGGGGGCCTCGGCGGGCTGCTCGGCGGACTCCTGGGCGGGGGTGGGCACTGATGCTGACCCGCAGGGTGCGGCTGCAGATCGTCGCGTTCGTGGTGATCGCCCTGGTCGGCGTGAGCTACGCCGGCTTCCGCTACGCCGGCCTGGACCGGCTGTTCGGCCCCCGCGGCTACGCGATCAACGTGGCCCTGGCCGACTCCGGCGGCATCTTCACCGGCGCCGAGGTGACCTATCGCGGCGTGACGATCGGCCGGGTCGGGCCGCTCACGCTGACCAAGGACGGCGTCCGCGTCGAGCTGGACATCGACTCGAACGACACCCAGATCCCGGCCAGCTCCGAGGCGGTCGTCGCCGACCGGTCCGCGGTCGGCGAGCAGTACATGGACCTGCGGCCCAGCTCCGCCAGCGGCCCGTACCTGGCCGCCGGGGCGACCATTCCGCAGGCCCGCACCGCCACCCCGCCGCCGGTGCAGGGGCTGCTCACCAACCTGGACGACCTGGCCAGCTCGGTGCCGACGCAGTCGCTGCAGACCGTCGTCGACGAGCTGGACACGGCCTTCCAGGGCGCCGGCCCGAACCTGCAGACCCTGCTCGACACGACCAGCAGCTTCACCCAGGCCGCGGCCCAGAACCTGCCGCAGACCACGAAGCTGCTGGCCGACGGCAACGTCGTGTTGCAGACCCAGCTGGACAAGTCCTCCGACATCCTGTCGTTCAGCCACAGCCTGGCCCAGCTCGCGGCCCAGTTGAAGAGCTCGGACGGCGACCTGCGCAAGCTGATCGCCAACGCGCCGCCGGCCGCCGACCAGATCGACGGCCTGCTCCGCGACAGCGGCGTGTCGCTGGGCAACCTGACCGCCAACCTGCTGACCACCTCGCAGATCCTGTTGCCCCGCAAGGACGGCCTGGAGCAGATCCTGGTCACCTACCCGGCGGTGATCGGCGGTTCGTACACGGTCATCCCCGGCGACGGCACGGCCCACTTCGGCCTGGCGGTGAACCTGTTCGACCCGCCGCCGTGCACCAAGGGCTACGAGAGCACGCCGAAGCGGGCCGGCGACGTGACCACCCCGATCACGCCGAACACGCAGGCGTACTGTGCCGAGCCGACGGGCAGCCCGATCGACGTGCGCGGCGCGCAGAACGCCCCGTACGGCGGCAAGCCGGCGACGCCGGCAGTCGGGCCCGGCGGGCAGGGCCAGCAGTCGCAGTCGGCGGCCTCGGGCCTGGCCCCGCTCGCGGGGCTGCTGCCCGGCCTGGGCAGCGCGAACCTGGGACCGGCGGGCCTGGCCCAGCTGCTCGGCCTGCCGGGCTGACCGGCCGTGGTGGGCCTACCCTGACCGAGAAGTCGAACCTGGAGAGGCATGGCGAACCAGCAGACAACCGGAACCAGCCGGTGGCAGGGCGCGCTGTCCGCGGTGGCGGCGGTGCTGCTGCTCGCGGCGCTGATCTTCTGCGGGGTGTCGCTGGTGAGCTGGCTCGGCGCGTCGGGCGACGAGTCGGTGCAGTTCGCCGGCACCCGGGACGACGTGCTGCGGGTCGGCAAGCAGGAGCTGATCAACTTCTACACCCTGGACTACAAGAACCCCGACGCCTCGTTCGACCGGCTCGTGCAGTCCTCGACGGGTGACCTGGCCACCGCGATCAAGCAGGGCGAGGCCACCTGGAAGAAGCAGCTGACCGACCAGAAGACCAGCTCCACCGCGAAGGTCCTGGACGCCGCGGTGACCGAGCTGGACGACCGGGCCGGCACCGCCACGGTGATGGCCATCGTCGAGGTCGACGTCACGCCCGACAACGGCAAGCCGGCCAACCGGATCCCCATGCAGATCCAGCTGACCAGGACGGACCAGGGCTGGAAGCTCAGCCAGGCCGGCTCGGTCAGCCTGGGCTCGCAGTAGCCGGCCGCGGAAGGACCAGCAGGTGCCACCTCCCCGTCGTAACGCCAATGCCCAGCAGCCGGTCCGCCGGCCCCGGGTCGCCGGCCTGCGCCGGCCGACGGCCCCCAAGGACACGCCGCCGACCGAGCCGGAGCGGGTGTCCGGCCAGCTGCCGGTGACCGCCGACCCCGTCGAGACCGTGGGGGTCGAGACCGAGGTCGTCGCGCCCGAGGTGATCGGCGTCGAGCCGGCCCAGCGCGAGTTCGCGAAGGTGTTCCCGGATCCCGAGCCGGAGGCGGACGTCGAGTCCGACGCCGAGCCGGAGCCGGTGAGGGAACGCCGGCCGCTCGGCGAGCGGCTGGCCCCGACCGGCCGCGCGCTGGCCCGGCTGCGGCCTCGGACCGTGCTCGGCCCGATCGTGATGATCCTGGTCGCCGCGGTGCTGACGGCGGCCGGCTTCCTGTTCCGCGGCCAGGCCGGCCTGGTGCTCGACGGCGGCTCGGCGGCCAACACCGCGCTGACCGACACCGGCGCCACCACGGACGTGGTCACCCAGGTCACCCGGGACATGGAGACGGTGTCCTCGTACAAGTACACCGACCTGGCCGGGGCCCAGAAGGCCGGCCAGGCGGTGAGCACCGGTAGCTTCCTCGGCGACTACAACAAGCTGTTCGAGCAGGTCAAGGCCCAGGCCCCGGCCCAGAAGGCGGTGGTGACCGGCCAGGTCGCCAAGATCGGCGTCCGGCAGCTGCAGGGCGACAACGCCGAGCTGCTGGTGTTCCTGACCCAGACCACGACACGCGCCGACACCAACGCGTCCAACTCGGTCGGCCTGGTCTACACGGTCGACGCCACCCGGTCGGGTGGAAAATGGCTGATCAGCAAGCTCACGCCGAGGTGACGGGGCGGGTCGCGTGTTCGCAAATGCCACGAGTACGGCCGGCGGGTCGCCATTACTCCTCCCTTTCACACCCGCACACTCGGTGAGCTGGTAAATATTGATCAACCGTTCGGGTGGCTGGGGAGGTCGGGTCCGTGATCAAGTGGCATCGGGATGACGGCGTCGTGGTCGGCACCCTGGAGCCCGAACGCGTGGCCTGGCTGCGCAGCCGGCTGGCGGAGTTCCACGCGCTGCTCGACTGGCGGCTGAGCCAGTACACGACGGACTACCCGCTCGGCGAGGTACTCGGCATCGCGCTGCCCACCGAGCCGACCGACCACCCGCCGCTACAGGCCGTGCTGCGCATGCACGTGCCGGACAGCGAGCCGGCCGAGGTCCGCCTGTGGTGGGAGCCGGAGCTGATCGGCGGGCTGCGCGCCGCGGTGGCCGACGCCTGGCGCAACCTGCCGACCGAGGGCGGCGTGGTGCGGCTGGCCGACGACCCGCAGCGGCTGCGCGCCTGGACCCGAGTGCTGCTCAGCCTGCGCATCGCCTACCTGGCCACCTGGGTGCCCGAGGCGCTGTCCGCGCCGTTGCCCGAGGACGCCCCCGCCGACCAGCGCCGCCGGTACGACCGGGCCTGCTGGCTGCGCGCGGTGGTGGACACGCTCGGTGAGTTCACCGGACTGGGCGCGTCCAGGGGCTGACCGAGCGGCAGCGGCTGCCGCCGCGGCGTCGCGCCCGCGGGCCCGGCCAGCAGCAGCTCGCGCTCGTGCTCGGGCATGGCCCGCAGGTCGGCGAGATCGGCGAGCTTGAGCGCGCTGCACCCGTTGCCGTACGCCCGCGCGAGCCCGAGCAGGTACTGCAGGCTGGGCCGGCCGCGGGAGGCGGGCCAGTTCTCGCACTCGCTGACCCGCTCGGCGCTGACCGCCCGGCCGGAATTGGCCCGGTTGTAGCGGTGCGCGAGCTGCACCTGCGTCCAGCCGAGCGCGTACCGCCAGGCCAGCCGGGGCCGGGCGCCGAAGCGCTGGGCCATCTCGGTGGCGATCCGTTCGACCGGGCAGCCGAGTTCGAGCATCCACGCCCGCACCTCGTCCCGCTCCGCCTTGCTCACCATCCACGTTCCCCTTCTTCGGGACCGCCGCGCACACACCCCCTTTCCGGTTCGAAGCTAGCCCCGCACCCCGACAATTCGCCCTCCCGGCCAAGGAAACCTGGCGTCCGACCCGAACTTCTGACCCCTTTTCGGGACGAATCGGCAGCTCACACGGGGTAACACGAGCCAAGAAAAGATTGGGGATCCATACGGGGTCGAGCGGTGGCTTCCAGCGCCAGGCTTGTCCCATGACCGACATCTCGCCCACGAAGACCATCGCGGTGCTCGGCGTGCGCCCCACCGAGCGCACCGCGGCACTGCGCATCCTGGCGGCCGGGCTCGCAGCCGCGGGCCTGCGCCCGGTCCCGGTGCCGGACGACCCGGTGCTCGCCGACCCGGGCCCCGGCGCCGCGACGGCGGGCCGGAGCCCGACCGTGGCCCAGCTCCGCCGGGCGGACTGGGTGACCGCGTTCGACACCGTGCTGGGGGCGTGCGACCGCGAGCGTCACGCCCGCACGCGGGTGGCGACGGGCGTGCTGCTGGTGAGCGGGGCCGCCCTGCGGGCGCTGGCGCGCTACCGGGTCGGCCTGGCGCTGCGCCGCGAGGACTGCGACGCGTCGATCCGCGGCTGGCTGGAGGGCCCGGCGGCGGGCGCGGCGGCCGGCTACGCGGCGGTGCTGCACGTGCGGCCGGCCGCGCCGGTCGGGTACGGGGAGCGGCTGTTCGACCGGGCGCTGGGGGAGGTGCTCGAACGGCTCGCGGTACCCCCGCACACGATCTTCGCCACCCAGTTTGGAAGTGACGTTCGTCACGCTGTTTCGGCGGTGGTAGGTCTGGCGACTCGCCAGGGTGTGCCAACCTCTATCGAGTGTGATCATTCGTCGGCGCGATCGTCGTCGCTGGTCAGCGCCGTCCAGGCGGGTGGATTTGGTGTCCGCCACTGGAGTGATCGGCCGGTGACACCTTGACTGCGGGGCTGGGCGGGGTCACTCTGTCGGTGAGCACCGCCGTGGGCCTTCCAGGGACCCCTCGACAGTCGCTATTCTCCGGGCTAGACTGCCCCTTTGCGCTGCCCTCTGTCCGCATGCCCTTCGCCGAGAGCACGGGATTCGGGGAGCCACGCACCCTTGACAGACGCGTTAGTCCCTGCTGACGCGGCTGTCGCCAGTACATCAGTCCCTGGAAGGACGCATCTTGGCAGTCTCCCGCGCGACCAAGGCCACTGCTGCGACCAACTCCACCGGAATTCCCGGAGCACCCCGGCGCGTCTCGTTCGCGAAGATCCGCGAGCCGCTGGCCGCTCCCAACCTCCTCGAACTTCAGACTCACTCGTTCGAGTGGCTCACCGGCAATGAGGCGTGGTTCCAGCGCCGGGTGGACGCCGGTGACGAGGCACCGACCGGTGGTCTCGAAGAGGTCCTCAACGAGATCTCCCCGATCGAGGACTTCTCGGGCTCCATGTCGTTGTCCTTCTCCGACCCGCGCTTCGACGAGGTCAAGGCCTCCGTCGAGGACTGCAAGGACAAGGACATGACGTACGCGGCCCCGCTGTTCGTCACCGCGGAGTTCACCAACCACACCACCGGCGAGATCAAGAGCCAGACGGTGTTCATGGGTGACTTCCCGATGATGACGGACAAGGGCACGTTCATCATCAACGGCACCGAGCGGGTGGTGGTCTCCCAGCTCGTGCGTTCGCCCGGCGTCTACTACGACACCGCGATCGACAAGACGACCGACAAGGACGTCTTCAACGTCAAGATCATCCCGAGTCGGGGCGCCTGGCTGGAGTTCGACGTCGACAAGCGCGACACCGTCGGCGTGCGCATCGACCGCAAGCGCCGCCAGCCGGTCACCGTGCTGCTCAAGGCCCTCGGCTGGACCACGGAGCAGATCCGTGAGCGGTTCCACTTCAGCGAGACGCTGCTGGCCACGCTGGAGAAGGACCACACCGCCGGGCCGGACGAGGCGCTGCTGGACATCTACCGCAAGCTGCGCCCGGGCGAGCCGCCGACCAAGGAGAGCGCGCAGGCGCTGCTGGAGAACCTGTTCTTCAAGGAGAAGCGCTACGACCTGGCCAAGGTCGGCCGGTACAAGGTCAACAAGAAGCTGGGCCTGGACTTCCCGGTGTCCACCGGCGTGCTGACCGAGGACGACATCGTCACCACGATCGAGTACCTGGTGCGGCTGCACGCGGGCGAGACCGAGATGACGGTCAACGAGACCACGGTGCCGGTCGAGGTCGACGACATCGACCACTTCGGCAACCGCCGCCTGCGCACCGTCGGCGAGCTGATCCAGAACCAGATCCGGGTCGGCCTGTCCCGCATGGAGCGGGTCGTGCGCGAGCGCATGACCACCCAGGACGTCGAGGCGATCACGCCGCAGACCCTGATCAACATCCGGCCGGTGGTGGCCGCGATCAAGGAGTTCTTCGGCACCTCGCAGCTGTCGCAGTTCATGGACCAGACCAACCCGCTGGCCGGTCTGACCCACAAGCGCCGGCTGTCCGCGCTCGGCCCGGGCGGTATCTCCCGTGAGCGCGCCAGCATGGACGTGCGCGACGTGCACCCGTCCCACTACGGCCGGATGTGCCCGATCGAGACGCCGGAAGGCCCGAACATCGGCCTGATCGGCTCGCTGTCCTCGTTCGCGCGGGTCAACCCGTTCGGCTTCATCGAGTCCCCGTACCGCAAGGTCGTCGACGGCCGGGTCACCGACCAGATCGACTACCTGACCGCGGACGAGGAGGACCGCTACGTCAAGGCGCAGGCCAACACCTCGATCGACGACGACGGCAACTTCCTCGAGCCCCGCGTGATGGTGCGACGCAAGGGCGGCGAGACCGACCTCGCCGACATCGCGGACGTCGACTACATGGACGTCTCGCCGCGCCAGATGGTGTCGGTCGCGACCGCGATGGTGCCGTTCCTGGAGCACGACGACGCCAACCGCGCGCTGATGGGCGCGAACATGCAGCGCCAGGCGGTGCCGCTGCTGCGTAGCGAGTCCCCGCTGGTCGGCACCGGCATGGAGCTGCGCGCCGCGGTGGACGCGGGCGACGTGGTGATCGCCAAGAAGTCCGGTGTGGTCGAGGAGCTGTCCGCCGACTTCATCACGGTGATGGCCGACGACGGCAGCCGCCAGACCTACGCGATGCACAAGTTCCGCCGGTCCAACCAGGGCACCTGCATCAACCAGAAGCCCATCGTGAACGAGGGCGACCGGGTTGAGCACGGCCAGGTCATCGCCGACGGTCCGTGCACCCAGAACGGCGAGATGGCGCTGGGCAAGAACCTGCTCGTCGCGATCATGCCGTGGGAGGGGCACAACTACGAGGACGCGATCATCCTGAGCCAGCGCCTGGTGCAGGACGACGTGCTCACCTCGATCCACATCGAAGAGCACGAGATCGACGCTCGGGACACCAAGCTCGGCGCCGAGGAGATCACCCGGGACATCCCGAACGTCTCCGAGGAGGTCCTGGCCGACCTCGACGAGCGCGGCATCATCCGGATCGGCGCCGAGGTCCGCGACGGCGACATCCTGGTCGGCAAGGTCACGCCCAAGGGCGAGACCGAGCTGACCCCGGAGGAGCGGCTGCTGCGCGCGATCTTCGGCGAGAAGGCCCGGGAGGTCCGCGACACCTCGCTGAAGGTGCCGCACGGCGAGACCGGCAAGGTCATCGGCATCCGGGTGTTCAGCCGGGAGGACGACGACGAGCTGCCCCCGGGCGTGAACGAGCTGGTCCGCGTCTACGTCGCCCAGAAGCGCCGGATCCAGGACGGCGACAAGCTCGCCGGCCGCCACGGCAACAAGGGCGTCATCGGCAAGATCCTGCCGGTCGAGGACATGCCGTTCATGCCGGACGGCACGCCGGTCGACATCGTGCTGAACACGCACGGCGTGCCCCGTCGTATGAACATCGGCCAGGTGCTGGAGACCCACCTCGGGTGGATCGCCAAGCAGGGCTGGAGCATCGACGGCGACCCGGAGTGGGCGTCCAAGATGCCCGAGGAGCTGCTGCACGTGCCGCCGAACACGAACACCGCCACGCCGGTGTTCGACGGCGCCCGCGAGGACGAGATCATCGGCCTGCTCGGGGCGACGACCCCGAACCGCGACGGTGAGCGCATGGTCGGCCAGAACGGCAAGGCCACGCTGCTCGACGGCCGCAGCGGCGAGCCGTACCCGTTCCCGGTCGCGGTCGGCTACATGTACATCCTCAAGCTGCTCCACCTGGTCGACGACAAGATCCACGCCCGGTCGACCGGCCCGTACTCGATGATCACGCAGCAGCCGCTGGGTGGTAAGGCGCAGTTCGGCGGCCAGCGCTTCGGTGAGATGGAGTGCTGGGCGATGCAGGCCTACGGCGCCGCCTACACCCTGCAGGAACTGCTCACCATCAAGTCCGACGACAAGTTGGGCCGCGTGAAGGTGTACGAGGCCATCGTCAAGGGCCAGAACGTCCCCGAGCCCGGGGTGCCGGAGTCGTTCAAGGTGCTGCTCAAGGAGCTGCAGTCCCTCTGCCTCAACGTGGAGGTGCTCTCCAGCGACGGCGCCGCGATCGAGATGCGCGACGGCGACGACGAGGACCTGGAGAGGGCGGCCGCCAACCTCGGCATCAACCTGTCCCGGAACGAGTCGCCGTCCGTCGACGACGTCGTCAACTGACCTCGCCGCGCTGACTCTGGCGTCCCCGAAACGCCGGAGTCAGCGCCCCGACCCCCAGGCAGCAATCAACCCGAAGGGGAGAAGAGCCGACGTGCTCGACGTCAACTTCTTCGATGAGCTCCGCATCGGCCTTGCCACCGCCGACGACATCCGGCAGTGGTCCTACGGCGAGGTCAAGAAGCCCGAGACCATCAACTACCGCACCCTCAAGCCCGAGAAGGACGGACTCTTCTGCGAGAAGATCTTCGGTCCGACCCGGGACTGGGAGTGCTACTGCGGCAAGTACAAGCGCGTCCGCTTCAAGGGCATCATCTGTGAG
>Ga0307511_10000809_pt1 | contig 33393 bp, 12 predicted proteins | sample 13_EM_MG_FD_200266 | JGI IMG/M metagenome (GOLD analysis project Ga0307511, IMG submission 200266) | Populus trichocarpa ectomycorrhiza microbial communities from riparian zone in the Pacific Northwest, United States - 13_EM | ecosystem: Host-associated > Plants > Roots > Unclassified | place... | reverse complement strand
ATTACTGATTTAGAGCGTGTTTGGCAGTGTGGTTGCGGGTGCTTTTCAAATAACTTTTCGTGCCAAAATACATGCCAATGATGTTTTTTTATTTTTTAAAAATTATTTTTGACATCAGCACATCAAAACGATCCAAAACGTACAAACCATATTAAATTTTAGTAAAAATAAAAAAAAATTTAAATTTTTTGGGAACGCAGCCGCAGCCGCGTTCCCTTAATTCATGTAAAAAGGAGGTGTTCCCTTAATTCATGTAAAAAGGAGGTGTACGAAACAATTTTTGCTATTGTTTTTAGGTGTTTTAAAAAATATTTTTGGGACATTAAATTAATTGTTTTTAATGCTTTTGATAATTTTAATGTATTATTGTTAAAAATAAAAAAATATTTTAATATATTTTTAAACTAAAAATTATTTTAAAAAGTAGTTTACATCCTAATATCAAATTGATTGTTTTTAATGCTTTTTGATGATTTTAATATACTAATATTAAAAATAAAAAAATATTTTAATATATTTTTAAGTAAAAAATTATTTAAAAAAATACTCTACATTCTAATATCAAATTAATCATTTTTAATGCTTTTAATGATTTTAATATACCAATATTAAAAATAAAAAAAATTATTTTAATAAAAATTATTTTAAAAAATACTCTTCATCTTATTCTCAAACTCCTCAGGTAAACAAACATTTTTAAAAAGGAAAGATAGGTTTAGGAGGGAAGGAGAAGTTGAAAAGGCCAGGGCGGTAAGGCGGCTAAGGTTGCATTATCATCCTCTGCTCTCTTGTTTCTCGAATCCTAACCGTGTCAACTAGTCCGATCCTTGAACCAATATCTGGGATCTAATCTTGTGTTTCTCCATCATCTTCACATTTCTCATCTCTGGTGGGTGTTGTAGATTTTTTGTTTTATGTATAAATCTTTGTCACGCAAATGATAGATTTTTGTTAACAAAATATCTGTTTAATGTGCAAGGCCATCTCAGCTATAATCTATCCCAAATCGGAACATGCCTTTTGCGATGGATGTCTGGACGGCTCTGTGCAAAACATGATCAGTAATGTGCAAGGCAAACTCAGCTACAATCTATCCCAAATCGGAACATGCCTTTTGCGATGGATGTCTGGACGGCTCTGTGCAAAACATGATCAGTAAGCCATGCCCAAATCTTGCTATTTATCCCTTGTGGAAATGCTTTGAAGATGTTTCAGGACTTGTAGCATTTCTAAATCTGTTGTTCTAGTTCTGGTTATATCAATTTTTCCGGCTTCCTCACAAGCTTGTCCTTGTAAAGGCTAGCATAGCTACTATGATGTTAGCATTATTTTACACATGTCGGTGATACCAGGTGAAGAATGCTTGAATGCAAGCATATCACTAAGTAATTGCCATGTCAATAACAAATGCACATTACGTTATGGTATCATACAACATAAGCTGAAAATTTTCACCTCGTTTTATGAATCGAGTGAATTTGTTGCCGCTGGTTATTGTTGCTCAAACATGGTCACCTGTCACACTCTGCTTGTGGTGCAGATAATTATGAGTGTTATCTACCGACCACTAATATCACCCTTTTTTGTCTGGGTTAATTTGCTAGCTGGAAAATGCAATCTGGCCATCAGTGGTCGGGGTGCTCGTGTCTTCTGGTCAAATCCCCTAACGCAGACATATCCTGCAATTCTCATTTTTTTTTATATAAAAAAAAAAAATAGAGAATGAGCAAATCTTAAAGCGAGTTCCACAAAAAAGGGGAATTGCAATAAATCAAAAATGAATATTTGGAACATTTGTATATTGTCTAGTCTTGAGGAAAATCTATCATAACGTGTACTTCTTGCAGAAAGAAAGATAAGGCTTATTTGCATGTCTGCGTGTAAGGGTTAAGGGTACCATTGTTAGATGCTGTTCTTCAGAGCTGCATGTAAATTCTTCATTCTATTGTTAGTACAATTGTCTCTCCATTTTCCGTGTGCATTCATCATACATGATCATCTCAGGGAACTAATTGCCTTTTTTGAATTACAGAGTTCAATATGACTGAGAATCCCTAAAGCTTGATATTGCATCTACAGGTGAAGTCCATGTGCCACCTCAAGCATTTTTAAATTGTCAGATCTCATGCGCGGAAATCAAAACATCATAAAGTCTTATTCTAACGGTTTCATTTACTAACTAGAAAAGCAACATGAGAAACTCATCGGTTTTTGGAGGAGATATTCTCAAAACCTATTGCTGGTTAGCGTTCAGCACAAGGCTGCCTTGAGGAATCCAGAATGTTAGGATTCTATATCATATCAGGATTTTGTGCATTAATCTAATGGTTAAAGTGAAGAAGCATTGGCATGAAATAATGCATATTCATGTCACCATGTTTGCCATAACTTTTCCAATAAAAGAACGCAAGGGTAACCAAAGCAACAACTGCAGAACTAATGGCTAGTTTTGAAACTAAAGTAGCCAGTAGGTAGCTATAGAGAAAGGAAGAATCTACACTATCACTTACCTCTCCAGAAACAATGCTGAATACCTGCTGTTGTCAAACCTGATAGACCAAACTTACAGTGAGTGCCATTTATTGATTTCATATCATTTGTCATAACAGCATTACTATATATATATACCTTTGAATATTGTTGGTATGGAGGTTCCAAAGTACACAGTTCGTCTGGGCAGGTTCCATATCCATGCTCTAGGAACATCAATTGGATTCAGACTAGAATCATGGTCAGCAAATACCTACATAGAGAACATGTCATTAGCATTATCTAAACTGCAAAACTCAAAAGATGCTTTATATCACCTGAAGGTGTCCTGCTAGCTTATTACCTCGTTAACTTGAAAATATGTGCCATTGAGGGGAAAGCTTCCCCTCATCGCTGTTCGACATGGTATCTGTTTTTGACATGTTAGAACAATTGGTTAATATTTAATTTATATGGATTCCAACCTTCACTAAGAAGTCTTTTCAAGAGTACAATTATATTGGCAATATTGGCATGCTTATTCTCACCAATAGAGTCCCTCGAACAATTTGAGAATTTTCTTCCCGTATGTTGTTGCATGAGAAACATGTTTTCTCATCACACAATTTGCCACATTCATGTAAGCTGCAACTTCTTTCCAGTGGTTGAATGGAGTTTGCTGTTTCGCCTAATGTGGGTGATTTTGCACAATTGATCAGATACCTACAGAACTATAGCCTAGACATATCTGAACTTTGCCTGCATTAACTTGTTATTGAACATCGCATGTATTTTTCAAACCTGTGATTTGTGCCTGCTCATGCTATAATGGGAAATGCATAGGGTGTTCAATTGAGCTGAGTTGAGTTGTTGGACTGTTCAGGTTATTCTACTCCCACAATTGAAAGAGCTTTTCTTGATCTTGGCACAAGCCCTGAATTGCGAGATCACACTTAGCTTACTAGTAGTCTATTCAGTGACAAGCGAGTCAAGCTTGAGCGTGCCACATGGCCAGCAGCAAACCACATGCACCCAAACCTGTTACCTTTGGTCTTTATGAAAATTTGTAAAAGAAGAGGGGAGGAAGAAAGATTAATGGTCATCCAAACAGGCCTGCTTGCCTCAGATGGAAAGCCTAAGACACAGATTGGGACACACTAGGTGCAGCTCCGGAATCCCTCATCTTTTACTTCTTTTTGATGCAGGAATTTACAAATTCCACATTTCTCTTAAAAGTGAGATGGTCATTAGACTGATTTAAATAAGTCATTCCTTTTTGATGCTGGACTTGACTATGATTGTTGAGGGACAATATCATTGACTGAATGGATTGCTTGTTTGTAGATTTTCTGTTCTTTCTGTTGACCATTGTTTTCGTTCTTAACTAATGAATCCCACATCCAAGGATGCGAGGATCCAAACCTATATGTGAGTATTTTAATCATGACTTGGTATTAAGAAGCAACCCATGCTTCTGAGCTTTTAACCCTGCAAAGCTTGGACTCAGATCCTTTTCCTAAAAGCATCTCACAGGGTTTTGACATGGCTTGCTTGATTTCTGAGTTTACCCCAGCTAATATTGGGCATAGAGTACCTGAATAGTTCATCAGCAACTCAGCTAATTTGACACTATGCAGAAAGAAATGTGTCATAGCAGTTTCTCTTTGTTATTTACCTACCTGGTGTCCATATGGCAAGAAGGTATGAACATGGATCATCAGGTTCTCGCCTATCCAACTGATTCAAAAGCAAAACACATAATTAGGAAAGAAGTTTGGCTATGTGGGCACATTTCATGTAACATTGCTGATGAAGTAGATGCAGAATTAACTAACCCTTTGCAGAAGGGGATGAGAATCTGGAAGTTCGTATCTGCATGATGGTGAAAGAGAGAAAATTAGAACGTACGAGAAGATTTTACCTTTTAGTTCCGGCAAAAGATTTTTGCCTATTTTTATCATGGACAACATGAAATGTGTTGAAAAGCATTTGGCTTCAATGCTGAATGGTGAGATTTTATCATGTTCTAATTTTGATTCCCTTAGAAAAAGTTACAAGTTTTGTATGGGGCTGGTGACATTTACTTCATAAGCTAAATTTTGCCTACTACTGTTTCAATAAGAAAACAGTTTTAGTGAGGAGGTTGCTACTTACACCTGGTGCTCTGTTCGTAACCGACTAACATTCTTAAGCTTGGGAACGGGAATGGAGGCAGCTTCTGCAGTTAAAGCAACTAAGGCCTTGGACATATCAGCTTCTTGAAGTTCCATATTCTCTTGCATATAGTTCTGTAAATTCTGAGTGAATTCTTCAATGTTAAGTTTGATGATGGGAATTTCATCAGGATCCTCGCAGAATGTATCCTCCATATCATTTTCTGTTACTTGTGTAGACACTGGTTCTGGTGATGATGGTTCTTCAATGATAGGTTCATAGTCGGTGATTCTGGATTTGCTTTCTGCGAGCCTGCTTGCTTCTGGCTGTTGACTTCCTTCGGATTGTTTAGCTGTTTGGGGCAGGGGCAGGGGCAGGGGCAGTTGAGCAGCATCCACAGCAGGGTTTTGGCCAGATATGTTCTCGGTTGCACTCACTATGCTTTTTTCTTCTGGTCCTGGAAGGGCAAGCCTTGCACTGCATCCAATAAGTTTATGACAAGTTAACAAATCTTGCTTTTCATGCATGTTAAGGAAAATGTTGTTCAGGGTATGTTTCTTAATTGGGATTTGTAAATGCTAACTTAACTGCAATATTTTCTTCATGGAAATGGTTGTCCATGGTATAATCAAACTATGAAGTTATAGCTGGTTTTTTTCTTAAAATCATCATTTTTACTTAACTGAATAATCCATAACCATTTGAAGCTTTGGTTAGTTGATCCAATTAAAAAAAAATTAACCTCCAGTTTTTATGAAAACTAAAGAGGGTTCTAGATGGTGGTAGGTTTATGGAACTAATTCCTGCATTTGTTTGCTACCATGCTAACCACACGGCAGTGCCATTGTAAGAAATGGAACAAATTATATGCAAACCTTGCAAATGCACTTGCAAAATGTCTGCATTCTCCTCTCATTGGACATGCATTGCAATTTGGTTTGCTTTTTGTACAGAATACCTGCATGATCTCAGATAGTGCTTCCTTAGCTTGAGCTTTTCATTAACCACAAAGAAGAGCATATCACTTCAAGTTTAAAGTATATGAAACACACCTTTCCAAATGTGATCATCTGATAATGAAGCTCATACCTGTTTATGCATTAACAATGGATTAGTAAAATGTATTCATAATTAATTCTATTTGTACATTAAGTGTATTCATGGTTGAGGTAATGTCAAATGGAATATTTCTCTACAGTGTTCTTTGGTCAAGTTTGCACAATCGAGGCCAGAGGTATTTTTGAATTGATTCCAGCACAGGGTACCTGCACATCAGCACATTAGTACTTGTGTCATAATCATTTAGTTAGCGTCAGTAGCCTTTCAGTTAATAATACTAACAGCTCTAGAAGATGCAGCTGAAGTGATTCAGGCAGTGGCTGAAGGGGGACCCATCCCAGTCGTACAGCTATGCGTCCGACATTTGTGTCAACCTGTTATGCAATATTTAGGGCTGAGATCTCTAATAGCCAAAAGTTGAGATCCGTATGTTGTTTTGTTTATGAAGTGTGTCCAACTGATTAAAGCTTACTGGGAATGCTAGATGATGAAGTGTCAGAAGCCGTATGCACTCCACACTCTTCAGCCCCAATCCTCTAATGCTTAGCAGATACTCTCTGCAGTAGTAAGCTGTAATTAAGTATATATTTTTTTGTCTTGTTTTATAAACCAAGCAACTGCATTTAATATTTCTAATAAAGAAAATGCAATCACTATATCATATGCTTAGCAACGGAGTAATGCCATGTTTATATGATAACTGCAGAAGTAGTATTTTAATGCATTCAACTGATGCAGGCTATATGGTTAATCCTTTCGGCTTACTTTGCTTTGTCAGGTGGAATATCTCTCAACCATTCCAGATCAATGCTTCCATGTTCTCTAACCAGTCTATTAAGCAAGTTCTGCATGGATTTTCCAGTCAGTATCAACTAAGATAGGCTCTAGCTTTGGTGGGTAACCATGCTTTAGAAATCTTTGTTATTGATTGTGACATGTATACCTTTATCCGTTCTGCAAGTATGTTGTTCATCCCACGCTCTTTGATTGTGTTGGCAATCTCATTAACATCTGCACATCTTACAGCTTCCCAGTCCAGTGAGTCCATTGTGTTTTCTGTTCCCTCTCTCTTTCCATTTGCTTCTGCCTCTTTTCTCAAAGCATCCCAGTCAACGTCATCTCTTATTTCATTTCCAACTCTTCTGCTTTTTGCTTTTCTGGTGGCAGCTTTCATCTCATTGAGCTCCTTACTTTGTGAATAACCTAACTCAATCATTTCAGACTCTGTTGTTTTTTGTCGATTCTTTTGCTGCCTATCAAATGCACTGGTACTTCCAGTTATATGCGTGGTTTCTCCTGAAAGGTTTTGTAAGTATTGATTTTTCTGCAGGTAGTTATTTTGCATCTGAATCAATGAATTGTCAGTGACTTTGGGGTCTTCAACAGGCATGGCTGTAGACTGGACACTCGTATGCTTGTCTTTTTGAATGTCGATGCATGACTGATTATTTGACATGGGAGATCTTGATGCTTCTTGATTGATCAAGGTCAGCTTATTTTGATCAGTAATTTGACTGGCCGTTTCCACTGCAAGGGCATTGTGATCTTTTGCACTGTCTTCTTTTTTGTTTTTGGCTATATCACCATATTGTGTTTCTTTAGGGATCATATCAAAGCAGTCAACCTTCACAGCTCCAGAGTTAGAAGTAAGGTGCCAATAACAATTACTGGATGCGACCATGGACACTCCTATGGGGCTTTTATGATCATTCAAACTGTCCATCTTGCCATTTCCTTGGCTGTAAGCATCTTGCATCAAGGGAGATCCAACCTTTCGCAGAAGCTCCATGAAAGATCTGCAATCGTTATAATTGTTGAGCTTTGATCCATCAGTGAGATATTCTCCTTCTGAGATGTTCTCCGAGCATGATTCTTTTTTCTCAGAAGCTTGCCCAATTGGAGAATTCACAGAGTTTTGGCCAGAAATCACTGAATTTTGACTTGAGATTCCATCAATTATTTGTGTCCCTTCTTCTACCATGTAACTTACCCTTCTGGTCATGGAGGTCTCAATGGTTGATCTGCTCGCCATCAATTGACTGAATGTATGTGGTTCAGTTTCAGAGGTGACAATGCCGGTACTACTTTCAGAGGATTCACTGCTTTTGACTACCTCTTGCTCTTCATCAGGCTCAATGTCATGGATAGTCAACGAACTCTGGCCACAGATTGATTGATTTGACACCTCATTCCATCTTATGCCCTCTTCTGAATCTGGTATGAATTCTATTGGTTTTTCAATCACTAAGCTAGTCCTCTCATCATAGCATGGCTTGTTCTTTGACTTGAGGGGAAACCGTGCGGCAAGTGACATAAATGCGGAACTGCAGGAAAATGAATAAATGGTATAAGAGGTTTTACTTTTGCCTTTTCTCTAATTATGCACTGTATCAAAATTATATGGGAAACTCAACTTTACCTAGAGAGATGATCTGAGACATTCTGGGTAAGAAATACTCCAATCACCGAGTCCACAACTGATCCCTTCCACGGAGAGAAGCGTCTGTCCCCTGTGTAATTGATATTGTACTGATATAGCATGAGTTCAAGAGTAATTTGAGTCCAAAATTTGGAGGAAAAGTTCAGGATAAAAAATGTAACTGGAATTTCTCAACTGAATTGCTTATGAGGTTTCAAGGTTAATTTGTTTGGAATTTCAAATATGCAGATGTTTTATCTCCTACCTGTTTCTACACTTTCTTAATTTCAATAATATCTCCTTCTTGATAGTGGATTGTCTTATCTTATTTTTTGCTGCGGACTGGTGTCACTATATCATGCTGGTCGTGAAAGTGCTAATTGCACATCTTAGATTTCATTTATCAAGACATATAAAATGCTCCATGCTTATGACCTTGGCTCTTTTCTCTTCCTAATTAAATTTTGACCTTCAATATTGTTCTGATTTTCTAGACGATTCAGTATGCTAGATGGACTGGTTTTAATTTGATGGTAGAAAAATCTCATTTGAGGATAGAATTATCAACCTTGGCAATGAGACTTTTATAGTACAAGAAATCCTAACAGCTCTATGCTTGGTCTTGTACTATTGTTAAGCATTAGTTGACAGCAGGAACTAAGTACTTTCTATTTTATAAAGTTACTGAATCAGTGATTGGCTACTTTCCACTGAGAAGCCCGATGAGAAAATTTAAGAAAATTGTATCTGTACCTTGTACAAGATGCATCCGTGCTATAAATGAGTTTGACCGTCCACAGAACACTGCCCTTTCTTCTTCCCACCATTTTGCCTTCTCATCATCTGTTCCGTCAATGCCTTCACTATTGATGTTTCCCATTAGAAGCTTCCAAACTCTATTAGTTTCTTGATCTAGGTCAACCTTTGGGCGTGGGCGTCGCTTCCTGATGGATCCAAAAGAACCATCATAGGGTACAACGGTGCCATCTCTTTTGTAAAGGACCAGTGCATTCCGCATATCATCTCCAATATTATAATGGACAAGTGCATTCCGCTCTTCAAATGCAATGTCATTGCTTTCCCTCTTGATGTCGAGATGCTTTAATTGCTCGACTATTGAATCAACAGAAAACATTTGTTTCCACATTTCTTCTGGATGAGCACCTGCATTAAATAGCTGTAAAAGTTAAAAAGGCACTTTGCGGATTTGCTAGGTTCCTCAGATTTCAAAAATTCTTATACGAGCTTGGTCTAAATTTGAATTCTTACAAAAAGTACCTAATGCCTTGGCTGAGAATTTGTGCTGATTATATACAACGATTTTTCCATGATATGGCACTGCATTTATACTGTAGGAACCTGAATTAACCAGAGAAGCTCTCTTCTTGGTCCTCTTTTTGGTTGTCCATGTCCCATTCATCTCTGCCAGCACGGCTTCTACACTCATGTGAGGTCTGTGTGAGTTTCCTACTTGCTGCCCATTACAATCCACTGGTACAAGTCTGTTTCGGTTTGTTGGGTGCAATGCACACCCTGGAATTCTGGTCACTGAAGCCAGATCTCGAGTTTTAGTAGGACATCTGGACCTTTTTTTGGTTGATCTTGTTGTCTGGTTTATGCTATAGCCAAAAGTTTGCAGGTTATTGAGAAGATCTATTCTTTCTTCTACATGCTTGCCTGGAAGTCCATTACGAGGAGCAGCAGAAATCCAACAGTTGATATTGGGTGTGAAAGGATCTCTTTCAGGATCCTTCTGTGGGCATGTTGTTTCTACTATCGCAATGTCCTTTGTAGCAGTCACTGAGGATGATGTGCATGATGTGGCTGGAGTTTGTCCCTTTTCTGACCTCTTTTTCTTTCGAAATAGTAGTGAAGGCATGGTTTGGTAAGCATTCAAAGAATTATAGTGAATCCCAGTTAGATTTGTGCTGCAGGTGTCTGGTTGTTCAGAATGCTTCCTCTTTGATCTGCTAGCCTGTCCTTCCAAAGTCGAAGTTGTGCTGGTGCTGCAATTGGAGCCATTAGGACTTATTGGAGTGATTTGTGCCGTGTCTTCCTGTACATCATGAGCAATCCCTTGATCTACCCCTTTCTCTTGTAAATTTCCATCCTGTTTGCCCTGTTGTTCACTAGTCTGGGCAGGAAACAATGTGCTTGGTGCTTCTTTGTCCCGCAATGATACGTAATTTTTAAGCATTTGATTTATAGAATGGGTAAGGTCATAGGCAATGCCTGCTTGTGTGGTTTCCACCATCACTTCAATTCCACGACCAAGAAACACTGTTGATTTTGATTGATTTATTGCTGCGCTTGTTTGTGCCTCTGGTTTAGAATCTAAGTCAAAAGGTGGACTGCATTTAGAGCTTTTGTCTCTAGGCTGCCTTTCTATATCAAAATTTAAGGCCCTCCTGCAAGACTTCTTGGCCTGTTCAATTATCTTTGGATCAGCAGACTGTCCATTTGCTTCTGCTGGGGAACTTGCTGGTGCTTTACCGAGCGCCTTCTTTCGAACATACTTTCTCTTACCAGTTGGCTTTTCAGTAGAAGCAGCAGACTTGGGGGTCGTTGATTTTTGTGGCCCTTTGCGTTTGCCTTCGTTGATGACCTTGGGCCTGTGCTTTTTCCTCCTTGGTTTCTGCTGTGGTGTTCTGTTCAGGTCAATAACATCGCTGTCTCTCCTGTCAGGGTTGTGATTCTCCTTTAACACAGGGGACCCAACAGCAAACGATGAATTTGCTGCTCGCTGTAGGAGTTCTTCATCAGTTTGGAGGCCACTGGCATCAGCTCCCCTGGAAACAATTCCATCATCACTAAATTCTTGATTTCTTGAATGTGTGCATAAATTTTGCATTTCTATGATCTTTTTGGACTCCACTTTCATGCCCTTGTCTGGCGTTACAGGAGCAAACTGGGAGGTGGTCTCGGCAGGGAATGCGTTTGCCTCCCCCCCTGGAAGAAATTTTCACCACAAGCAGTTTCAGTAAAAAATAGAAATTTCATGGAGACAAATTATTTCCAGATCGATGAAGAAACTAAAATTACTAAAGCTTCTCTTGGGAATGATACTGGAAACTTGTTCCTACATCCAAAAGGACTTTTTTTTCTCTCCTTTTTCTGGACAAAATGACACGCAGAGTCTCTGTCCATTGTGTGTTTTACTATTGATTGATTATATCATTGATGTCTGAATGAATTCCATTTGTTGTTATAATCATTTTCTCTATCTCTATTGCTACACCCTGCAGGTACTTGGCAGCTAAATGAATGCACATGAGGGAACTGCCTTGGTGAAATAAAAGCCAAGTATACAGAAATGAGTTTTTTCTAAAGCCAACTCGGTTATGCTTACACTTGGGTTCCTGGGTGTAGTTGCCAATAATCCATGGATTTAAATGTTCCCTGGAAGCTGCATCTGCAAGAGCCAACAGAGGGTCGTCCAAAGACATAGGGTTCCATGTAGCTGTATTACCAGTGGAGCGCTCTCTGGATGTTTCGACATAGTCATTACCGGCGCTGCCCTTTTCTGCACCTCTAGCAGCCGCCTCCCAATTGGAACTGGAGGGAGGACAACACTCACCCAATCCAGATAACCCCTTTATTTCTGAACTACTTGCTTGGTCTAGCTGGTTTCCCTGCCTGTCTGTGTAGATCACACGAGGTAGGATATGCCTAAAATGACTTTGTGGAATCCATGACTCCTTTTGGTTCTGCCTGCCGACATCCATTGCTGATTTTCAGAAACTTCAATCCCTTCCAGTGCTCATTTCCTTTTGAGGCAAGATTGTCTTCAATTTGCTCAGCAGGCTTCGGTCGGAACTCCCTTCAAGGTGAATTGTGGATAATATCGTTCTCCTTTTGCCCCCATTTTTTGGAGCTAGTTAGACAGGAAAAAATAAAATAAAATTGAAGACAAACAACATAAGACAAACAGCAACAAATTTCAGCTGATTAAACTTAAAAACACGAGTAGCAATGCTACCCAGTTTCCCAATTCCTTAAAACACTCCAATTCACTTCTTAGAAACAGCAGATCTCTCTAACAGACCTGGGGCTGGGAGCGGCTCTGCTGCTTCACCAAAAATTGTAAGCAATAAAGTGGGACACTTTCAGTCTAAAAAATGTATCTTATCTTATATATACCCGAATGGATATTCCCGGAAAGAATTTAAAGAAATCAATAGCCATTCAAGATCAGAAAAATAAATAAAAAAATACAAGAAAAGCCATTTCTCCACAGATAATGCCACTTTACTCTCTTCTGTTGCTATAGACTAAAATATCAGGAAAAGAAATATATATGTATAAAAAAAGGAATCCCATTAGTAGTCAAGGATACCTGTGGACTGAGTCAATGCCGGAGATCTGTTCTGGTCACTTGTATGCCAAGAAAATAATAAGTTAGTAAGCAGGCGACAGACAGAGAAAGGATAGGTAAAAAAGAAACCTAGCATCAAAACCAGAGCTTTTTATAGACACGTACACAGGTAGGGCTCTTTTAACTGATAACTTCTTTTCCCGGTAAACATTCCAGCCTTAATTTAATTTTTAATTATTATTATAATCACCTCTGTCTTTTGTGCTTTTGTTGTTAAATTTATTTTCTTGTGCTATAAATGGATATATCGTTGGCAGCTTGCAAGGTTTAAGAAGTAGCAGGAAAAAGATAGGTGTGTATTTGTCGGGTATACGAAACATGCACGCACAGAGAGTGGAGGGGACCAAAGCGACCAATTAAAAGATGACTGAACTTCAGCTTTTTTGCCCTTATAGATTCGTGAGTGCTCACTCCTCTACCCCTACAGTTCAAGTTTCTCAATAATGCCCTCATGATTTCTCCAAAAGATCTAACGTCACGTTAACCGCCTTATCTTTTTCCGAGTCCCGATGTTCTGTACACGAGTGTGTTTGGTGTTGTGATAACTGTTGTGATTGTAATTTGAAAAAAATTATTTTATAAAAAGTATTTTTAGTTAAGGTTGATTTGAAAAAATATATGTTTGGTTAGAATTGTGATTGAAATTGAGGTTGAACAAAAGGTAGTTTAATGTGTTTGGTTACAAGAATACTATCCAAATTGAGGTTATAAAATAACTAAAAAAGATATATATTAATATTAATGATTTTTAATTTAAATATTGTAGATTTAACTACTGGTATTACATCATGAAATAAATAATACTTTATATAAATTCATCCGATAAGGACTACAATTTACATGGTTTTTTGAGTGTGCAACAAAATCAGGTAAAATATCATCATGAACAAAATTGAAATTACGATCAAATTCTGTAAATGCTAAATCATCATGCGATCTCTTTCTAATTGATGCAATGTCATTGAATAATGTTAAATACTAGTTTTAAAACATAATTAAAAATTAAAAAAATTAATTTTTTTACTAAATCAGACTCGGTACAAAATATTTAAGTTTACGCTGGACTCGATCAGACCATTATCAATGAATAAACCGAACTATGCAAAGTGAAAGACTGAACGTGGGTAGAAGCAGTGAATTTTTATTTTTGTTAAACTTGAGGCACAGCCGCAAGTATGGTGGGTTCCACCCAAAGAAAATTGTGTTTTTAAACTTAACCAAATATCAATATCTGTGATATATAATTAACCTCACTTGCTGCCGCAGTGCTAAACGGGCACTAACTCATATGTGTGTATGTATAATGGAGAATTTTTTTGCCTATGTTATAAGATATATATTTTTTTATCAATTGCTGATGCGTTTTGATATTCTACTTTTATACCAATTTTTATGGATTTCATATATAAAAAAACTATTTTTATTCAAATTTATATCTTTCTATCTGTTTTTCTTAGTTAAGAGGCCAGCTTCAATTGTTTATATATTAAACTAATAATAATGGGTCACTGACCTGCTTGCCCTTGTATTCTTATTTTATTTATGGAATTTTTCCTTATAAAATATATTTTGTGAATTCTATACAGATTAATACTTGAAAAATGAAAATACATAAATAAATAAATAAATAAGAAATGAGAAAAAAAACTAAATTTAAAAACCCAACTCAATAAAAATGTATCATTTGATTAAAAATAACAAGGTGAGAGTTTAATTACAAATATAAGAAATATTATATTTAAAAAAAATTAAAAAGATTTAATGTAATGAAAAAGTCACGTACTAAAAAATGAATTTTTGAATCAAATTAAAAATTGTCAAGATTGTGGGATTAGACATTGTTTCTTTGTTTTTATATTTGAATCCTATATCTTTTAATTTGGTATTTCTTTTCATAATCTCAAGTCTAATTCTATTGAATTAGACTATAAAAGGATTCAATTGCAATAAAAAAATATTAAAAATATAAAACAAATATAAGGTGTTTCTTTATTTATATAAGCAACGATAAAGCAGGTGGGAGTAAAGCACTTGGGGGAAAAACCCCAATTATTATTTTATATATAGTATAATATACTCATAGAGTGGAATCACCATCCATATTTTTTATTTGTTTTTTTAAGCTTTTTGTATTATATGATTTAATATTCATGGGATTAGAGAGGAAAAATTAGAAAAGAAAATAATAAAAAATTGAAACTTTTGCGAGTTTCTTGTAGGAAAAAAGGCAAAATTTAAACTTTTTGAAAACTATAGAGGCAAACTGTGAAATTACAAATTACAAGGATAGAAATGAAACATCGATGAAATTATTAAGGGCAAGAGTGGACTTTTGTATAAAAAAGGCGTATGACCCGGCGTGTCAAACGTCAAGGAAAGGACCGAAACACGTGAGCAAACTGAAACCGAAAAAGCACTTGCGTGGTTACAATAACTTGACTTGTAGAGCGTGAGACCGCGAAAAACAAGGACTGTTAATTTTTCAGTTTAGATTCCGTCAGCATGCCGTTAGGGCTGGCGATGGTACCCAGATGGCCACAGTGTTTGTCTTCTTCTGTCAAGTCACAAGTCTCGACAGGACAATCAGTGACACCGTTAGTGGTGATTTACCAAGGGTGGTGAATGCTAATTACATGTTAGTGTGGACTTTGTACTTTGGATTTGTGTTGTAAATACTTTTGGAATGTCCGCCAAACTAAAACTCTGTTTATTCTTCTAAATGAATTTAAAAAAAATTAATTTTTTTTTATTTTTTTAATTTTAAATTAATATTTTTTTATGTTTTCAGATATTTTAATGTGATAATATCAAAAATAATTTTTTAAAAATAAAAATACATTATTTTAATATATTTTCAAGTGAAAAACACTTTAAAAAGTAACCGCAACCACATTTCCAAACACTCCTTTACTAAACTTAACTCCATAATTTAAGCTATAATTCCAAGGATATTTTTTTAAAAAAAATAACTTGTGTTGACTTTTTATATATATATAACACCATGCAACCAACCAATTAATTATTTGTAAGAAATTAATGGCTTTCGTATTGCCTTAACATGATACAATTTCAATCATGGTTTTAAAAGTTCCCTGTCATGATAGGCAATTATGTAACGAATTTTTGGATTTTTTCATCGTGCTGAAATGGGCAATGAGCTTGGTGGAACCAGTCTCCAAGTTAACGATACCACCTGGGTAGATCTATATAAAACGTGGTTAGGATAAAATTTTATATGTCTTATACATGTTTTCTCGATCGTATCAGGGAGCATGTCATCTTTATAGAGATGAAAACCCTAATTAAAGAGACAGGTGGTGTCTATCTCCTGTTTACATAAAAAAAGTCTCCCCCACATGCATGGTATCCTCTAAAATGCATATAATCTCCTCATATCATGGTATTTTTTGCTCATGATTGTCCGAGTGGGATTTTAAAGGGCAGCGCTGGTGATGGGTATATTTTTATGGCTATTTGACGTTTTATTTTTAGATTTTTGAGCATCACTCGGGAGATATTTAATTTGAGAATGTTTTTTTTTTTAATCATGAATATCTAGATTAATTTATACGTAACTCGATTAATTTACTAAAACTTTGGAGCAAGGTGGTACACTTGCCTAATTTCATGCATGTCATTTTGCTATGTTTTCTTAAGAAACTAAAGTTGTATATGTGTGATTGGTGGCACAGGTGATTAAGCTAGTGGTTGTACAATGTAACAGGGACGGGGCAAGGCTATGAGATATTTTTGTGTGGCTAGAACAACCTTAACAAATATTTTCATTTGCCAAAGGGCTATTAAGTGAAGTTCTAGAAGAGTTGATGTATTTGTGGTGGGGAGGTCGATTAGTCTTTTGTGTCTTGTTATTTCTATATTGTATCTATATATAGCAGAAATTTAGGAATATATAAGAAGAGAAATAAACTATGTTTAATTTTAATTTCTCACAAACTCAAATATGATTTCACTGTCAAATAATCAATTTAATTCAAAAACTTAAGTTGTTAGGTGAGGTCTCAAGATATGATTTATATTATTTTCTAACACACCCCCTCAAGTAAAAGCTTTTTGACTTGAAACTTGCACAGACCCATATTACTTATACTTAATTTTTTAAAAATAAATAAAGATGGTGAGATTCGAACTCGTGACCTCTTGATCATCAAAGCTCTAGTACTATGTCAAGGAATCATCTCAATTCAATAGTTTAAACTGTTAGGTGCTGTTCCAAGATATAATTTATATTATTCTTTAACATCCACTAATGAGTCAAAAAAAACTTCAAATAATTATGGTCGTTCCACAAGTATTTGATAGGTTTTAAAGAAAGCTTCAAATAATTATGGGTCGTTCCACAACTATTTGATAGGCTTGAAAGAATTTTTTTGTTGAAGTTGGGCTTGCTCACGATTTATCAATATTGTAAAACAAGTCTATTTAAAAAAATAAAAGACCTCTTAAAAGGTAGTAAAATACCAGAAAAAAAAAGCAGTGTAGAGAAAGAAAATAAAAAAGAACGTTCTTTTGGTCATTATGTATGTTGTGTTTCGTACCTGATGATGATTCTTGGGTATTTATATATTTTTATTATACATTTTACTCATAAATTAATAATGGAGAATAATTGTTTTATTATGAACAACCATACAACTAACATGTAAGATGAATTATTCAGGTAGATGTCAACATTGTTAATTTATAAAATTAATAAGACATTTAAATAAGCCACACTAATAACCTATAAACCAAAGAATCAAGTGGACAATTATGGTGGCTTGAACATTTTTAAACATTGTTTGGTGTGCCATGTTCGTTGAAAAGGATTGACGGGTTTTTTGGCGTTATTGAGCTTGGTTTAGCTACCATTCTCTTCTCTTTATGGATTGGGCTAGGCTGGGCCTTGTTTTTTACCTCCTCAGTTTGAGCATTTTTTTCTCCTTTTTTTTTTATTTGTTATTTTCTTCTTCTCAGATGGCATCTTTTTTCTCTTTGGTTGGCTTTGACTTTTCTCTTTAATTGGGCTTTCTTTTGGGCTAGGTTGGTCCTTGTTTTTCACCTCCTCAATTTGGGCCTTTTCTCTTCGTTCTTCTCTTTCTTCTCTTTAGTTGGGCTTTCATTTTCTCTTTGATTGGGCTTTCTTTACTCTTTTTTCCTTCTTAGTTGGGCTTTTTTCCCTCCTAGGTTAGGCCTTTTTTTCTTCTTTTCCCTCTTCCTTGGTTGGGTCATTTTTTTCTTCCTTCTCTCCTTCTTTTGCTGCTCAAGATTTTTTTTGGCTCGGTTGGACGAAAAAAATTAAAATTGAGCGAAAGTCTTTGAATTTGTGTTTGGAAAATACTGTGATATATATATTAATGAAGCTAGTAGAGATACATATATTCTGGTTTTTGTTGGTTATGATGTGGAAGTACGTAGTAAAAGAGGTGAGTATACATCGTGGAAGGTAAATGAGTTGTGTTAATATTTAACTAGACGTGTTATATCATAAGCTAGATTAAATTTGTTTTAATAAAAAAACATATTTTTAAAATATGTTAAAGAAAAATTTATAATTTAAATTATAAACTTGATTATTTTTAATATATTTATTTTATTTAATTATATGATAAAAAATAAAGCAAATGCACAGTAAAAAGAAGATAATGATGGCCGGCACACAAAATTCATAAGATATCGACGATTCTTTTGTTTTTGGTCCAGTAATAATGAGTAGTACCTTGGAAAAAAAATGGAGAACTTCATTCAATATTTGTTTTTCATTTTATAATTACTTTGAAGGAATTTTGAAAATCCAAGTCATGTGCAGCAGCAATACTTGGCTGCAGAAAGTATATATTTTCTATTTTCTGTTTCAAGTTTTATTATTCATTAATATTCATATTTAATTTTTAAAAATTAAATTAAATTCTTTTCTTTTTTTAGAATTGAAAAGAGTTTTATACATGTAAAATATCTCCAATTAATTTATGGCAGTTAATTTTTATCTGTTTTTAGAGAACAGTAAAATACATGAATTATATTTACAACTTTCTATATAGGGCTTTCCTGTTTCATTGAGAAAGAAGAGGCATCAAACATTTTTATGTCTATATGATGCAGTTAAAATTTGGTGAAAATGTAAATAGGACATCAGTATACTACATTATTGCAGAATTTTAGCAATACCCTACACTCTTTTCTTGCTTTTATCTGACAAAAAATAATGGAGGATATAAACTCCCTTGGCTGTTGGCCAAGATTCAATTTTTTTTTTGAAGTCTTGGTTTCCAGCCTCAAAACTAGGGGACTAAGAATTCATTTGGCTACGCGTTAGAGTTTGTGTTTTTTCAAAAACACATGAAGCAAACGTTTGGTTAACAAAAAAAAGCTACTTACTATGCATGAATCCCACAATAAATTGCGTGCGAAACGCAGGCAGATGAAAAGCAGAAAAATGCTACTTTCTTGCGCGGCTCTCAATTCAACCATGCTACACTGTTCACTGAACAAAGGAGGCATACTCACTGTTCACTGAACAGTGGAGGCATGTGTCCACTGTTAAGTGAACAGGGGAGGCATACTCATTGTTCACCGAACAATGGAGCATATAAACAGTGCAAATTGCACTGTTCACGTGAAATTCTTTTTTTTTTTTAGTGTGTTAATTTTTAAACATTTTTTTTTAAAAAAACACTAGTATAAAGTGAATTAATTAAATTCAATCACACTGTAATATAAATTTTATACCTGATAATATTTTATCTACGCTCAAAAAATTATAAAAACTATAGTTCTTATCAGATAAATTTTGTATATAATGGAATTATAAATAGTTTAATGGAATAATAAAAAGTATTTTTTATAAAGTATTTTTTATTTCATGATGTAATAGGAGTAATTAATTCTACAATATTTAAATTTAAAACCATCAATATATATATATATATATATATATATATAACCTCAATTTCAAAAACATTCTTAACCAAACACATTAAACTAATTTTTCTTCAATCTCAATTTCAACCACAGTTTTAACAAAACACCTATTTTTTTCAAACTAACCTCAACTAAAAGTACTTTTTATAAAACAACTTTTTTCAAACCACAACCACAACAGATACCGCAATACCAAACACACTCTAAATCAAATCATGGAAAAGTTTCTCCCTTCATCTTCAGAACAAACACAAAATTGTGTTGATCGTTTCAAGCTGAAAAGGCAAAATGGTCGCCAAATTGCTGGTTATAAATCCTACAAAGAACACATGACATACAAACACCAACCACTGGGATGCTCGTACACTTGAGTTCTCCAGCACTACGGCAGAAGCTTTGTCTCAGTAAACGTATGGCAGTATTCTCCATGGAACAAGTCTACGGTATTCCACCCATACTTCTTTGTACTTCTCTGCACAGCGAGCCTCGTCTCTCCTTTCTCTCCATATTAGAAGGATAAGAAGATAAATCGGGTAGAAGTATGGGACTGGAGAACTGCAAAAAGGTGAGCATTTTTTGTTGGAAGCTGTTTGCTTTTGAATCATCTAATTCTATAGAAATTCATATAAAGAAATTGGAAAATTACCTTGTTCCACAAGGCAGACTAAAGGATAGTGCCAACAACAGGTCACCCAGGTAATTACAATGCCTTGCGACCCCCCTTGAACACAAAAAACATAACGTCAAGAAGATGCATGAGATGAACCATCATGGATGTTGTTGCCAGAACCCATGGGAAATGTGATGCTTCATGCCCACCCCACACCCAGATCCCTCAACAACAGCAACAATGCAGTTGTAATAATAATCCATCAGTACAGGAGTTGATGCATAGCCTAATTGGTAACTACACCTCTCCTCTGAAGAGAACATTATAAGTTCAAATCTCCTCTCCCCCATGGTATAAAAAGAAAAAGAAAAAGGGAACAGTTATGATGGCAATACGAGATAATGAAGAAGATATCGACGATCAAATTGAAATCTCACCAATAACCAGAAGCAAGCAGCTTCCCCCCAACAACCTTTGGCGGCTTACCCCATATAAGTGCTTTGGGATTCTTCTTGAAGACATGCTTTTGCTTGTTAGCTCCTCTAAATACCAGATATCTGCCCAGTTTTATGCCAAACAACTGTAACTTTAGTTAATGATTTGAAAGAAGTCAAATATAAGTCACAAAAAGAGTGAACTACGCATTGCCGGAAATTTACCCAATCAGGAAAACAAAGCAATTTGCTATAACAGCAGCAGTTGTCAACTCCACTTTGTTACCCAAAAGCCACCAGCCCTATAAACATTCACAATACACAAACTGAATGGTGTCCTTTAAGTCTCGTATAGGCTTTGCCATACCTCCTAAGTGGTAGTAGCAGGCTTAGTAATTGCAATTTAGTTATTGAAGACAATGCCTCACAATAATAAAAAGTAACACTGATCTTGCAGGCGTTAAACATGCATATCAACTGGAAAGGTGAAACAAACCATAAGGCTAAAAGTGTTGTTCGTGCCTCACTATGGAAACAATAAAATAAGCACACATGAATTTAATGTCGTTCAGTTACCCCCCCAAATTAATTTTCACTACGAAAACGAGATCAAAGCCACTGATCTTACATGCACAAACAAAGACCTCACACACCCACTCCCAAATCCAATACACCCAGCCAATCCCCCTCACTTAGAAAATCCAACAATTTGGAGCTCCTCAAAACTACCAAACAATATACCTCTATTGCACAAAATTTATCAATCAACTATTGCAAGGAGACCAAGCACCTCTATTGCTTCTACGACAAAAAGGATGCCTTCATGACCTGCAAAACTTCTCAAAGATGCTTTGAAGTAACCAACAGAAAACTTCTCAAAATATGAGACTTCATCTTCTCTTGGGCCAAATTTAATCCTATTCATAACAAGGATCTTCTACTCTGGGTCAAAGCCAACAATCTTTTACTACTATCTCTATTTTTCGAGGCAACACCAAACTATTTCTTGTTGTATAAGAAATCTTACATTAAATAAGAAATCCATCCACAACAAATAATCTTGTAATAAATAGGAAAACTGAAATATTGTTTAGAATAGGAATTCAATACAAACCCCATCTTGGATCAAATTCCATCATGCATCACATCATCTTCAAGTTGAATTTCGTGCATCTTCAAATTTCATGATCATCAACATACAAGCCATCAACAAAATACACATAAAATTTACTCTTTTGAAAACTTAGTATAATGATCATTAGCAATCATGTCTTCTTAAGGCTACAATGTCCGTTATCTTTAATTTCATGATCTATATAAACTACACGCTCTAATACTAGTTGTCATGCAAGTTAACACAAAGCAATAAAACAATCATATATGAATTTAGTGTGGTTCCACTACACTTACTACTCAAATTAACTCTCACTATCAAAAAAGGGATTGTAGTCACTGATCAAGCCCTCGCACCCACTATCCAAATTCGATTACACCCAGTGTAATATTTCTCACTACACAACTATCTCCAAAAAGACCCACATTTGGAGCTCCTACAAACAACTAAAATGTATACCATCATGCCAAAAAGGGCCAAACTACTTCTAAAAAGAGACCAAGCAACTGCTTCTACTACAAAAAGGATACATCTATTACTTGCAAAACTTCTGAAAGGTGCTTTAAAACACAACACCTCAAAGCTTTTAAAAAAATCTTCCCATAACAAAAGTCTTTTACTCATGGGCCAAAACCAACCTCATACAGGAGTCTACAGGCCTCTCTTTAGAGAAGCAAAACCCAACCATGTATCATATTACACAGAATCCGCATTATACTAGAAAGCTCTCTACAATAAGAAATCATACTAAAAATGGGAATTTAATACGAATATCAATGAAGAACTTTAAGCCAAACAAACAACCTAGTTAAATAAAACCCATAATGCACTTGTAGAATTCTTTACATCTAATAAATTATGAAGCATGTATACTAAAAGTGTAGGATGCACCTTTCAATTTTCAATCCCACAGCCGAGTGTGAGTTGGGCACATGACTTCCCTTTTTATAAAACATTCAATTTATTTTGCAAAAAACATAGCAGTATCTTTTGCCAGAACCTGGTCAATATGCAATAACCATCTATTGATTGACACTACAGAGACTCTGACTATGATGGGTTAATTAGTCATCCATGAAAATGGAAATATTACATTTCATTATTAGCTTAAGCAATTGTCCAAAAAACATTGATTGCAGTGCAACAAGAGACAAACAAAGTTCTTTCACATAAATGTCAAGCTCACAGTCACTTGCCTGGATGCTGAAAGTAAAAGGAATCCAGACCAGGTCTCCAAACACCAACATGAAGCCTAATCTCTCAGCAATTATGTCCCATCTGTAAAACAAAATAGGTTAGTATGCGAACGCCAAATAAAGAACCTTAAAATTATAACCTAAAATTGAATTTAATAACAAGGAAACTTTTGGGTTCTGTAACTTTTAGTGCTTCAATAAGAAAGGGCAAGTTTATGGACACATCTTTGCTTTATTTCATTGTATAATTCACATGAATAGTCCCTAAAATCCTCATTTCTGTCAAGTGTCAGGAATTAGTGATGTAAATTTCAGGGTAAAAATTTCTTATGCTACCATTTGTAGGATTACCATTCAGATGGTGATGACCCAACTAGACTTGCATATGCTATGTTCTCATATGATGAGATCATGAATCTCAAATGACTTGAAAGAACAAATGTGTGGTGTTTGTTAGGAAACAAGTGCATTGAGTGTGGCTGCTGACCCAAAGTCTGATTGTCACAGTATGCATGCAATCAAGTTCCATTGAATATTACAACGAATTTTAGACAAGAAGAGAATTTTAGAGCAAATTACAAGGTGCAAAAAGTATTGGAAACAGTGAAAAGAAATCTTAGTCAAAGCAATGAACCCTGTGCTAGCATTTGAAAGTAAATTTCAGATTTAGCAACACCACATGCAGAGGAGCAGGAACAACTGGCAGGCATTGTAAGACAAGTTGATGAATTCAATGAAGATGATAAAGCAATAGATTTTGTACCGAAAAAAAATTGAAGCATCACAAATTGCATGGTTTAAAGAAGAGGACAATCAGATCAACTTCATCATTCCTCCAAATTCAGTATTATAGTTGAGAAGACTATTTGCCAACACAAATACTATTAGAGGCCAAACACTTGCGACACTTGAAGACTGTATCTTCCTAGAAATAAAAAAAAAAACCAAGAAAGAATTCATAACCTTCAGGTTACGCCACAAGGTGATATTAGTCAGGTGCAGCTTTTTAGAAAGTCTGTTCTACCAACCACATATTCTTGAAAGACATAAATCTAGCAGTTCTTCACAAACTTTCCCTGAGTTTTAGCTTTCACTTTGGAAACTTTGAAGTTTTAATCCAACAGATAATTTAAGAAGTATGAGATAGAACTAAAATATCAGTTGGGACATAAGTATGGCTTCTTGGAATTTACCTACCCTTTGCCTAAAACTCATCCCGAATTACTTAACGGTATCTGCATATAACACTCACAAACTGATATTCATAAAAACAGAAGTAGCATTAATTGGTTGGAGCTTTCTTATCAAAGAAAAATTTTATGTTAGGGTCTGTATGATAGCTATTTTCACATACCAATATTCACAACTAGGATTCATTTTAAAATTTAAGGGGGACTAAAGTTGGCCATAGTTTAGAAATTCCTACAAGGGACTTTGGCTTAGGTCTGGCTGGAGAGCTTATGTAATATATACAAACATCGGATGAGCTCGAGGAAAATCTTTGCACTGCTCAGTGCTCTAGTCAATCAACTAGATTTCCAAATCATTTTCTCTGTTTCTTTGTTTTGATACATCAACTAGAGCTCCCTATTGTTCTACTTTTACATATGCCTTTCAGATTTCATATAAGTTGAGTTTGTATAGCAGAACAAGTAGGTTAATATTGTGTGATAATGTTATGGCCCACTTGCACTAAAAGTCCTGTTTTCTCTCCTTCCCTTGCCCTTTTTTTCTCTCTCCTGTTGATAAACAAGCTTGAACTTAAGTCTTCCAATCTGAGCACAAAACTCGAACTGGAAACCACAATCAAGCTTTGTCATTCCTATTTACCAGTTTTCTGCAGGTTTACAAGTATAAAGAGAAAAGAAGAGTATTTGAAACAATTTCTGCAGCAGAGGCACAGGTCATGTACTTACGTGGAGGTCATGTACTCCTCATAAAAGAAGTAGTCCAGGATGTATATCTGAAAGCAGGATGTAGACAGAAATGACATTCAGCATCCAATTTGATGTGGAAGAGAGATGAGAATAAAATCATGTGCTCCCAAGAATTGCTAAATTACCAGACAGAAAATTTGGTAAAGGATCATCGAATGGCTCAAGGTGGCGCCCTGAATAGTTTTTGCTAGAACTGATAGATTGATAAATAACCATCCCATCATTCCAGATCTAACAAAGAAGAATCTACAGAAGAGAACCACCATTGTTAGTCCATAATCATGTCATCTCTTTACTACTAACATCAAAATTTCAAGACGCAAACAATGATTTGCACATATGTTAAACCATCTTATCTATGTTGTTATCAGCTGCAAACAAAACCTACAGACCAAATAGGAACAAAGAACATCCATGCTATTACTGCATTAAATGAGACAGTAAAACAAAGAAAAGCACCAAGTACAGTAACAGATATAGCAACATAAAGTTTGATATCAAGATTAAAATCCTAGAGACTATCATCATATGATTGCTGAATTGCATGAGCATTGATTAAGATTCTTATCAGGTTCCACAGAAGAAAAGGCATATACAATTTAAGACAGGATCACATACTTGAGGTCAATGCCCAAAAAAGAAGGATTGAGCTGTACTCCAAACCACCTATTGAATGACAAAAAGGGTAATAACGTTAACATAATAGATCAAAAAAGTATTCCATTAGGGAAGCTAACAGATACACAGAAGATGAACCTTTTATTTTCCCAGACAATATGCTGAAAATTTATTGAAGAAATCATTGAAAGTTAATTAAGTAGGCACATCAGGAGCAGCCACAATGAAGACAAAATTCAATGATGCAAAGGTTGTTGAGGGAACAAGAAACTTTATGCTCGAGAATCAATTCCTTGTGCTCATTATAAAAAAATAGGTTAGGTAGAAACAATGGTGGTAAATTGAGCAGTCCCATTAATCTTAATTTGTTGACCAAAGGTTGACATATAATAGCCAGAATTGAATTTGATGTTATTATAAAAATCAAAACCCCCTTTAGCAGCCATATTTTGTGTTGCATTGGATGACAGAACCAGGCAGCAGTGAGATTATCTAATCATGGATTACATATGTAGCTTGGATTCTGTTGCCGTGTAAGATAGTAATATTAGGACTAAGCATGCCTCTTCAAAGTTTACTCTTCCTCATTCATATTCACAATTATGTGCAGTAAACTAACAAAAAATGAAGATTTTCTTTTAACTACAGGTAGGAAACAAGACGCATAAAAAAAAGGATCCTGAAGTCATTCATATAATAAATTTGATCAAATTCTGCTACTCAAATTGGAATCTCTTGGATCGAGTTATTCTTCTAGAGTACCAGTCATGTATTAGGTTTCCTGTAACACAAGGCTTAAGGGAAGAACTCTGATTTCGAGACTTGCAACCAGCAGCATAGAGTGCTAACGTCACCTAAAATGAAAACAGAGAGTTAGAGGAACAATTAGAAAGCAACGAAAATTGTTACTTCAAAAATAAAGAAAAGGTAATGAGCAGCAACTATAATTCTGTCAATAGCAAGGTATGGTTCATGCTGAAGCATCCAAAAACTAATCACTAGAACACATTGAGCTTGAATTGGCACGTGTACTTCTTTTAGTTTGATTGGACAACAGAGAGTGTATTTTTTTAGTCTGGTGGAAAATATATTAAGGAAAATCTGAAGGCTTGAAGATAAAAAGGCAAAGTAGTATTACAATCAGTAATGGACAACAATGACAGTGCATAACCAAAGCATTTCATATGGATAAAGATTTTCTGTTTCAGCATAATGATTGAATAATTAATGTATGTTTGCCTTTAATTATAACATAAGATCTAGTCTCATGGGGTTGAACTCAATAAGCCAAAGGATGGCACTGCCCTCCTAACCACCTGCTTTTCTGAATCTAAATCTCTGTTTTTTTTCTTTTTCTGAAAGGGCTTCTTTAGAAATCGATAGGTGTAGAGAATTGCCCACATCATATCACATCATTCTGGTATCAAACATTGACCACTGTTTGCATTTGAGAAATAGATCATGGTCATTATCTATGCATGGTCGAGGCAGTGCCGCATGAAGCTCGACAATTTGAGAATTGAGAACAAAGTTGAAAAGTAGTAGACAAGTTCAGCAATGCTTAAACATGTCTAATTCATGATGTATGTTGACCTGCGAAACCCTTTCATATGAAAAAAGGAAGAAGAGCTAGACTTGCACTCAAGAATATTAAAATGGATATTCGTTTATACCCTGAAAGCTATAAAACTAGAAATCTAATTAAAATATAACTTACTAGAAAACTGAAAATGAATGTTGCCGATAGGAGCTCGAGTCCTCTTTCTGATATCACCTGCACACATTATTTGAACATTAACTAACTAATAAGTGGAGTCAAAATAGAGCAAGAAAATGTGAGTGTACATTTAAAAACAAATGGCAAAGTTAAGAAAAGAAAGGGAAAATAGAGCTAAAAAAAACGCACAGTAAGTGATAAAAGTTCCATCTTAGCTCCAACACCAAGAAGCAGAACCAGCAACAGCATTGAGAACAGCCCTGTAGAAGAAAAGACACAAACAATGAGGGTTTCGACGAAGAAGGAATATAGAGCAAATGAAAAAAAGTGTGAACAAGCAACGACCATTGCAACGATAATGGAGACGAGAGCCGTCTTGTAAAGTGACACCGGGAACCAGTTTGGCAGGGAGTACAGATCCAGCAATAGCGAGGTAAGTAAGGAATGTTACAAGTATACCAACCTATGCATCAAATCAAATCCATTTTGTTAAAGTCGGAACAAGATTCCATGACATAATGATAAAGAAAAGAACCAGTTTACTTACAGATTTCCAAGAGGGAATTACAAGAAGATAATCCAGATCCATTTGGAAATGGGTCTCTCTGTCTAGGGAGCTTTTTTCTACTTTGCAACTCTGTGTTTGTTTATGTTACTACATTGTTTGGTTCCGAAAAGAGTTGAGTTTTGTGTCGTGGGACCCGCGACAAATTTGAGTTTGAGTATATTTAGTATTTTGTATTGATTTGAAAAAGATTGTTTTATAAAAATATTTTTAGTTGATTTTAATTTGAAAAAATATATATTTGATTAAAATTATAATTGAAATTAAGATTGAATAAAAAATTATTTAATATATTTGATTAAAAAATTACTTTTCAAATTGAGGTTATAAAATAATTAAAAAAAATATATATATATATATATATATATTAATATTGATGGTTTTTAATTTAAATATTGTAGATTTAACTACTGTTATTATATCATGAAATAAATAATATTGATATCAAATATTTTTTATTATTCCATTAAACTACGTGTAATTTCATCACGTTCGAAATCTATCCAACAAGAACTACATTTTTCATGGTTTATTAAGCACGCAACAACATCAAGTAAAAATATTATCAAGAACAAAATTTGGATTGCAATCAAATTATGCAAACGCTACGTCATCAAACGATGTTCTTTTAATTTTTTAAATAAAACATAATTAAAAATAAAAATAAAAACTGAATTTTTTTTAACTGGGTCGGACCTGGCAAGAACAAAATTGGAATTGCGATCAAATTCTGCAAATACTACATCATCAAGCGATCTTCTTCATTTTTTAAATAAAACATAATTAAAAAAATAAAAATTGAATTTTTTTAACTGAGTTGGACCCGGTTCAATACATTTAGTTTTGAACCGGACCCAATCAGTCCAGAACAATAACAGTAAAGAATGATTCTTCTGTTCACGTGAACAGTGGATTTCAGTAGTTCACTCTCCACTGTGTTATGCAGGGCAGAAAGCAGTAGAGAACTTCTTTTCGCAAACCTATGATTTTAATTTATTTTAACCGGCTCCACATGAATAGTAAATCATGGTTTTTATGTTACCAAACGTTTAACAGCTGCGGTTTTGCTTTAAAAACAACCGCAGCCGCGTAAACAAACACCCATGAAACGCAGTTAATTGCGCAGCAGTGTAGACATGCTTTTGTGGTTGGGGTTCTTAAATATGAATTTAAATGTTTTACTAATTAATTACATGCTTTTGTGGTTGGGGTTCTTAAATGTTTGCCCAGAGTTACTATAAAATGTCAGGGCTGCCCTGCTGGTCTCCTTCACCGTTTGTAAAGAAAGGCAAAAAATGACCTCCTTCTTTCCCTGAGAAACCAGCCTGCAGAGACGTCCTCTAAAAAGCTCTGACTCTATAGAGAAACCAGAGCACCTAGATCTACAGAGCATCCCCCAAACGCTTCCATAATCACAACACAAGCCTGCAGAAAAGGCACTGAACACCAACATTTTGTTCAACGTTAATTACATCCAGAACGACAACATCAGACTTCTTCCTTATTTCAGTGAGTTCGATGCATTTGTTGTTTACTGCCATTAATTACTTCATTTTATTTGTTATAATTACCGATCTGTTGTTGCCATGTTCAAAATCTATCTTCTTCCTTAGCTTGCTTCAAGGAACTTACTGTGCATGTAATTTTTGGTTTATTAATTCATGATAGAATGAAATGACTAATTAGTTTTTTGTATACATTCTGGAATGGGTTCTACCAATTTTTTCTTTTCTTACTGTAATTGTTTTTTTTTTTTTTTATTTCATGATTAGTAATATATCTGAAACTATTTATCATTAATGTAGTTAGTGAATCTGCCATCAAAATGTTGACATTTGATGTCATATAGTCTCCATAGAAGTTGATTATCTTCAGTTCATTGTAATGACAAATGGTCTTCACCGACAATTGAATTGGTCATTTCATGCCACTACTACAGTCGGTTTATCTACACTGTTGCAATGCTACTCTAACTCACCTGGTGCAAGGGAAAATGATTAATACTTGAGAGATTACGAGTCTGAATGAATGATTAACCTGTAGCACATGACTGAAATTTTAATATAGAATAGTAGGGTAGCAGGCAATGACTACTTTTGTTTCACCATCACTATCATTTTCATACGGATGTCATGTTTTTGGTTTTATATTCTTAAGGCAGTCAGGAATTAGAAGAAGAAAGTTTGGTAAATTGCTTACAATGGCTTGGAGAGTTGGCCATTTTTTATTCTATTTTACTCCAATGCAATGTTTGCCACTTTCTTTTCTCTTTTATGATTGTCTTTGTTTTTTAATTGTATAACAGCAAGTTAAATGCCATTATGTGCGCATCTTTGTATTCTTAAAGTTCTTCATACCTTTTGTTTTAACTATATTGTCTTTCTAATTTTACATCTCACACATACTGAATACCATTTTCCTGTTCTGTCAAGCTTTTGGTAGCTACATACATGTCATTCGTTTGTATTGCAATCCAACAGTAACATGCATATTGCTTGCACATTCATCCTAACATACTATAACTAATTGTCTTTATAAGAAACATATGGATGGGTCGGAAAGTCACGACAAAGCTTCTTGGACCAAGGCAATGTTGCACACATTTTGCGATATATGCATCAAAGCTATCGAGAAAGGGATGAGGCCTAATACTCACTTCGACAAAGCTGGATGGAAATTTATTATCACTGCATTCAAAGAACAAACTGGACATTCGTTCACTAAATCACAACTGAAGAACAAATGGGACGGAATTAAAAAGGACTGGAGGATTTGGAAAAGGCTAATATATGAAACTGGTGTTGGATGGAGCTCTGAACTTGGTACAATCTCCGCATCTGATGAATGGTGGAAAACTAAAATACAGGTCTATTTTTTAGTAACTTACTATCTTAAATGAATTTTGTTTTCCTTAAAATCATGCAATCGTAACTTGTATTTGACTATGTTTTGTTTATTACTGTTAGGAAATTAGAGGAGCAAAGAAGTTTAGGCATGTCGGCATAGAGCCAACATTGTGTGCAAAATATGACACAATGTTCAGTAACATTGTCGCAACTGGACAACATGCATGGGCCCCATCTCAAGGAATGATTTCTGAAGAAGATCAAGGTGGTGATGGATTGGGAAATTCAAGTAATGTTGGCATAAATCTCAAGGAAGGAATTGGCGATTCAGAGGTGGATGTTGTTCCTGATTTTGTGGAAGATGTTAGTAGGATGGTGGCTGGTTGTAATGTCCCAAATAGCAGTAGCAACCACAGTAGTGTTAAAAGAAAAGCTACTGAAACCTCCATACCTCAACCTCAAAAAAAAAAGGGGGGGTCTGGAATGGGAGCTAAGTTATGCTCACGTTTAGATCGACTTCTTGAGAGTGTTTTGATTGCTAGTAATTGTACAGTGAATTCAAGAGACAAGAAAGGATGTAGCATTGAGGAGGTAATGGAAGAGTTTCATTCAATACATGGTGTTGACTTTGGAAGTCCAATACACATCTTCGCAACAGAATTCTTCCGTGGAAGAAGCAAAAGGGAGATGTGGAAAGCAATGGGAAATCTTGAGAGAAAATACTCTTGGTTGAAAATAATGTACGAACGACAATCAAAACAGTAGAAAAAAGAGGTCAATTTCTATCTTTTCATTTGAGTTTCCTAATTTTACATACGATAATTCCTTAAGTTATGTCGTTATTTACAATTTATTCTTTCAAATTACTATTGTTTGTGTGTTGTTTGTCTTATCCTTATGAAATATGTTATGTGAACCACATGTTAATATAAGTTATATTTTTTAACAGTTGTTAGAGGGGAAAACAATGTTATTGCTGTCTACTGCTGTGTTCGTGGAAGGTTCGCAATGGCATGATAACTTCACGTTGAATGGATCAGGCTGTGAATCTTTTATTTTCTGTTCTTTACATAGTTCATAATGAACAGCTGTTAAGTTCTCTAACGTGTATGCAATGTCTTATGTTGATATATTGTAATGGTTTTATGTTGTAATTACACTGATATTTGTTAGGCCTATTCTAACAGCATGTTATTGGATAATCTAATTGAACAATGATGACTGTTTTAACAACATTTATGTTGAGAACAAGTCCCCAATTAAGTTGCAATTCATGTAAATTGTCACAATCAACCGAAATTGGCTTTGTTTGTTCTGTGTTTTTGGGTTGATTTAATTCGAGTGATGCATTTCATAAGAAATCCTATTATATTTTATCTGGTATTTACAGTTATATATACTTTGCTATAAGGCACATTATATTGTAAAGATATGTCGTCTTACACAGTGACATAGTTATTTGGGAAAGCAATGGGAAATCTTGTCCTTGTTTGGTTAGTCTTGTTATGCTCATTCCATCGAAACCTTATTTTTTTAGAGATAAATTGTAAGTATACAGATATGTCAATCTCTTATAATGACCTTAATACTCACAGTGAATGGAATCCCTGCTTTTCAATACACGGTTTTTGATTTGTTTGTTCTGTTTTGGATTGATTTATTAGTCTTAGGCATGGGCATGCGTGAAAGAGGTTGGTTTGGAAGCATTGATACTCCTCTGTTTCAGGTTTTCAAGCCTGCTCTAGTCTTTTGTCTATAAAAAATGCTGAAGTCTTGCAGCTGTTATAAGAAAATGGTTTTGATTCTCTTGAATTATGTTCTTTTATTTTTAGACCCTTTTATAAGGAATATGTGACCTAAACTTTATTTTCAGACATACACACTTGTTGTTATTATAGGATTTATCAATGTAGATTCATTTATTAACCTAAACTTTATTTTTTAAGAGAAATCCTACTAAAATCCTCATTCTATGACTTTTTTTTTCAAAAAATGTGTAAAAATTCTTTTAAGCCTCACAAATAGGAGTGAGATGGCTATAATATCTCTTGCATCAATAAAGATATGACCTCAATTGGTATTACTCCTTCAATATCAAAAGACAAACACTAGGAGAGAAGAGAACACTAAGGTTTAATGCAATATCTTAACTTGCAAGGATCGTCACTTTGAACTAATGATAGATCTATTACCAAAAAACAACTATTATTCTTACGAGCCATATAACCCCCACTTCATAGCTATATAATCAAGATTCATTTAATGCATACCATTCCTAATTCACTATTTTATATATATAAAAAAGTTCATACAATCAAGGCCAATGTGGTTCGATTAATGGAAGAATTAACCAAGACTAAGAATGAGCTTGTTATAATTAAAGTTGATTTAATTCTTAAAGAGATTAGAGCTAAGAGTCATATAAAAAATTTTCTTACAATTCAAAGATCAACAAACACAACATTATTATAACTTAGGCAACAAAGTCAAATAAAAAAATGGGCTTTAAAGGATCTTTAAGTGATAATATTAAAACTACAATAAAAACACAATATTTTTTTTATTTTAAATGAACAATTTATTCTAAAAAATTATATTTATTAAATTCCAAATTTATAGAAATTTTTTGATCATATGAAATGTGATGTATAATAAGGCTCCAAGTCTTTTTATTTTTTAAAAAATTAATTTAATAATTTTAATTAACTTGAAATCTTATTAGAACAAATAAATATGTAAAGAAAAGTTGAAATTCATGCTTCGCGAGTTGTGTCCTATGCTATAAATATATATTATTGGGCCCAACCGTGTAGCAATATAATTTTTCAGGGGTGTTTTTGTAGTTATTATAATTAATTTTTAAAGTATTTTTTATTTATAAATATAATAAAATAATATTTTTTTTAAAATTTATTTTTAAAATTAACGTATTAAAATAATTTAAAAATATAAAAATTTAATT
>Ga0307511_10000808_pt1 | contig 33418 bp, 22 predicted proteins | sample 13_EM_MG_FD_200266 | JGI IMG/M metagenome (GOLD analysis project Ga0307511, IMG submission 200266) | Populus trichocarpa ectomycorrhiza microbial communities from riparian zone in the Pacific Northwest, United States - 13_EM | ecosystem: Host-associated > Plants > Roots > Unclassified | place... | reverse complement strand
TAAAGATGCCCCTGTTTTATCAACATAATATCAACCAGGGAACGAAATTAGGAATCTGGCATATTGAAGAGCCGGAATCCTTTTTCCTGGAAAAAGTACCTTTGAAAAGAGATGTATCCCATCCCTTTAAGCGTTTGCAACATCTGGCAGGCCGCTACCTGCTGTCTTTTCTTTTTCCCGATTTTCCGTTGGAGGAGATCCGCATAGCGGACACCCGTCAGCCTTTCCTGGAAAGCGAAAAGTATCATTTTTCTATTTCGCATTGCGGACGGTATGCCGCTGCCATCGTCAGCAGCAATAGCAGGGTAGGGGTGGACATCGAGCTGATCACTCCCCGGATCGAGGTCGTAGCGCACAAATTCCTCAGCGAGGAAGAAGCCCATTTTTTTAATGAAGACTATACCCTGTTCCTGGAGCAATGGGGGATGCGGGGCCCGGTATACCAGGAGTTCCTGACCCTGATCTGGAGCTCCAAGGAAACCCTGTTCAAATGGTATGGCCGGGGAGAGCTGGATTTTAAGAAGCACATGCAACTGGAAGGAAATATCACGCTGGACGGGGATGCTATAAAACTGCCATTTGTCTTTGCCAAAGACAGGAAGATCCACCTGAATATTGAAGCAAGGACTTTCGAAGAGCAGGGGCTTGCCCTGGCCTGGCTTCGAACGGCGCCGTCGAAGAATAGCTTCTAGCTGCAAGCTATCAGCTATCAGCTTCCCCTCCGTCCCCATCCTCCAGTAAATTCACATCGATCGCATCCTTTCCGGCGATCCCTTCGATAGATCCCCGGACATGGGCGGCATTGAGCAGGACCTTCTCCAGCTGTTTTTCCCTGGACTTCCATAATTTTTCCATCGTGTCCCTTTCCTTCTGGATGGATTGTTTCATGGAGAGAAAACCTTCCCGGATGGCTTTCCATTGTTCACTGAACTCCGTGCTGGTAAGATAATCGTATAAAAGATGCATCTTATCCCCCCTGTTCTCCTGGGATTTCGATGCGTTGAAGACCCGGATCACCCCATCCCGCAGAACATGGGAAAGGGCTCTTACTTCTGAAAAGGAACAGATCCATACCCCGTTCTTTTCGCCGAAACAATTCATATCCTTTGGCATGGCCTGGGTTACAATAACGGCTATTACTGCTCCCTGGCTGCGCATATCCGCTTTCAGCTTCTCGATCCAATCCGGGGAAAAGTCCCGGGTACGCTTACTTTCATATATGATTTTCCCACATTCCTGGCCGAAATTATTCCGGACGGTCTGTATACAGTCCGCCCCTCTTACCCCTTTACCCACTTCGCTGATCTCGTCAAAAGGAAAGCTCACCCGTAATAATTCTTCCAGGGCCAGTTCCTGCACTTCGCCCTGCAGCTGCATGGAACCCTGTTCGGCCTTTCTCCGCATCTCTTCCGCCAGTTTCTTCTGGTCATCCAGTTGCTTTTCCAGCTCTTTCAGCCGCAATTGATATTCCGTCTCCCTGGCGGCGACCTTTTGCTCTTCCAGCTCCCGGATCTCTTTGGACAATTTTCCCCTTTCCTCCTGCAACTGACGCTGAACGGAAAGTTCCATCTCCGACTCCCTGTTCTTCAATTCCTGCTCTTTTTTCAGGAACTCCAGTTCCTTCTGCCTGGATGTCCTTAGCTTTTCTTCCCCTTCTTTATTGGCTTCTTCCAGTATTCTCACTTTATTCTCAAAATCGGTGGCGATGGATTTGCGGAGGTTTTGTTCTGTCGTCTGCTGTATGCGTAGTTTCTCCTCCTCCAGCTTCCGGGCAAAATCGGCCTGCTGTTTTTGCGATTGCTGCAATAACTCCTCTTCCCGCCGGGTGAATCCTTCCTGTTTTTTCTGGAATTCCTTTTCCTTATCCTTTATGAATTCCGTCATTTTTTCCCGCAAATCCTTTTTATATTCTTCTGCCATGGCCTCTTCCATAGGAAAAAGATGACCGCAATTCGGGCATTTTATTTCTGTTGCCATCCGGTATTTTTGGGCAAGTTAACAATAATCCCTCTACTACTTTCAGGGTATTGACAAGGTGGAATAATTGTCGGAATTTTAATAGTTATCAGATAACGTCCCTTCCTGACCGTCCTGTAGACCTCTCTTGAATTTGGTTTTATTTTTTATTCAAAGCCATAAAAAAAGCAAACATGAAAAAAGCTAAAGAGAAGACCGCCGGCGCGTATGTAAAAGTTCCCGGCAGTACAAAGGCGAACCCCGCAGCAGTCGCGATCGACACCCTGAATCCCAGCGATACGGCTTCCATCACGATCCGGGTGAGGAGGCAAAAGAGCATTGATAAAGCCCTGGAAAAAGGACAGCGGATCAGCCGGGAGGAATATGCTGCTCAGTATGGCGCCTCCGATGAAGACATCGCCAAGGTGGAAGCATTTGCGACCGACCATCACCTCTCCATCGTGGAGAGCGATAAGGGCAGGAGGAGCGTAGTCGTCAAAGGTCGTATCAGCGACCTGGAAAAAGCCTTCCAGGTGCACCTGACACATTTTAAAGACGATAAAGGCGTTGTATTCAGGGGCCGTTCCGGCGATGTATGCGTACCTGCCGAAATGGACGGGATTATAGAAGGGGTATTTGGCCTGGATGACCGGCCGCATGCGCAACCCCATTTCCAGGTGGCCAGGGAGGGAAATGGAATGTTCAGCGCTCATGCCAACGGTACCAGCTTCACCCCCAACCAACTGAGCAGCCTTTATAACTTCCCGAAAAATGTCACGGGAAAAAAACAGTGTATCGGTATCATTGAATTAGGAGGCGGGTTCCGCAACCCGGACCTGAGTACTTATTTTTCGGGGCTCGGTATCGCTATGCCTTCGGTCAAAGCCGTTTCCGTAGATGGCGCTACGAACAGTCCCACTACCGCCAATAGCGCAGACGGAGAAGTGATGCTGGATATTGAAGTGGCAGGCGCCGTAGCGCCGGGAGCCAGTATCGTGGTTTATTTTGCCCCTAATACTGACCAGGGCTTCCTGGATGCGATCACTATGGCCATTCATGATACCAGGAACAAGCCGTCAGTCATCAGCATTAGCTGGGGAGCAGCCGAAATAGACTGGACCGGGCAATCCCTTACAAGCTATAATGAAGCCTTCAAAGCAGCCTCGCTTCTAGGCGTGACGATCTGTGCGGCTGCCGGCGATTCAGGTAGCGACGACAACGTCGGCGACGGCAAGGTGCATGTCGATTTCCCTTCCAGCAGCCCCTATGTAGTCGGCTGCGGAGGTACCAAACTGATGGTGAAAGGCACTAAAATAACCAGCGAAACGGTATGGCATGAATCGGCTGACTCCGCAACGGGTGGCGGGGTGAGTGATTTTTTCCAATTGCCCGACTATCAAAAAAAGGCCAAAGTGCCCTTGTCGATCGATACGAAATTCAAAGGACGCGGAGTACCGGATGTAGCAGGAAATGCCGATCCGCAAACAGGCTATAAAGTGCGGGTAGATGGCCAGAACCTGGTCATTGGCGGCACGAGCGCCGTAGCTCCGTTGATGGCAGGTCTCATCGCCCTCGTCAATGAGAAGAACGGTAAGCCGGCCGGCTTCATTAACCCCAAAATATATGCTACCGCAGGCAGCTGCCGGGACATAACAAAGGGAGATAATATAACTACCACTACAAAGAAAGGCTATAAGGCCGGAAAAGGATGGGATGCCTGTTCAGGGCTGGGTGTGCTGAGTAAACTATAGCTGGTCAAAGGAGGTGCTCTTTCAGGTAATGTTGCGGGCTTTTCCCGGTAATGGACTTGAAGTGCTTGTGAAAACAGGTAAAATTGTTGAACCCACTCTCATAGCAGAGCTGCTTGATGCTGATCCGGTTGTCTATAAGCAGCTTGCAGGCATGACCTACCCGTATTTCCGTCAGGAACTGCGTGTAGGTCTTGCCTGTCCTGGATTTAAAATACCGGCAAAAGGAATTGGGGACCAGCCCGGCGACAGCAGCTACCTGCTCCAGGTAGATCTTTTGCGGGAAGTGCCGGAAGGTGTAATCATAAATAGCATTGATACGATCGCTCTCCACTTCGGAGAAGTCATAGCGAAAGCCGATGGAGGATAACAAATGCAGGTCAGCCGTACCCGCAAAAGCAGAAAGGCATTCGATCAGGGCGACGATCCGTCCTACTCCTTCCGACGAACGGATCTTTTCTACCCCTTCCTGTATTTTTCCCTCTTCCTTCGCATTGACCAGGATACCCCGGCGGGCCTTGTCCAGCAGGGTTCTTATAGGCTTGGTCTCCGGCAACTGCAGAAAAAGATCTCCCCAGAAATTCTCGGAAAAATGGATGACGGTGGAATGGACGGACATATCCTTGTCCCCCTTGAAATAAGCGTCGTCATACCGCCAGTAATGAGGCAGATTGGAACCTACCAAAATGATATCGCCGGAATGAAACCGTTTGATATGATCGCCCACGAACTGGGTGCCGCTACCCTGGTGAAAATAGATCAGCTCCACTTCCGCATGATAATGCCAGCGGTTGTTTATGAATGGGTCCCTGTCTTCCCGGACGCTGAAGGAATGCGTGGGCGTCTTTGGGACCTTTAATAATTTGGGCTTCATACCCTGTAAAATTACGGATGAATCGGTATGTTATTCAAAATTCCTAATTTCGGGTAGCTAAACATGAATTCACCGTGAACAAAGTTATTCTTATCATCTCCCTGGTAGGCCTTACCACTATGCTCTCCTGTCATCGTAATCCGATCACCGGCAGGAAGCAGTTGACCCTTGTTTCTGAAAAGGAAGTCCAGTCAATGGCGCTTACACAATACAAACAATTCATAACAACCAATAAAGTGGTGCCTGTCAATGATAATGACGGCGAAATGGTAAAAAGGGTAGGCGCCCGGATCGCAGACGCTATTGGTAGATACTATAAAGCGCAAGGCCTGACAGCCGCATTGGAAGGCTATAACTGGGAGTTTAACCTGGTACAGAGCAAGGAGGTCAATGCCTGGTGCATGCCCGGAGGTAAAGTGGTTGTCTACACCGGCCTGTTGCCCATTACGCAGAACGAGACGGCCCTGGCCATCGTATTAGGGCATGAGATCACCCATGCCGTCGCGGGGCATGGCAGGGAAAGAATGAGTCAGCAACTATTGGCCCAGGGCATACAGGTAGCGGGAGATGTGGCACTCGGCAGCAATCCCGGCACGGTGGATATTTTTAATGCGGCGTATGCACCGACAGCACAGCTGGCTGTTCTCCTCCCTTATTCCCGCAAGCATGAATATGAGGCAGACCACTATGGGCTTATTTTTGCCGCCATGGCCGGTTATGACCCCCGTGAAGCGATTCCTTTCTGGCAGCGAATGGCTGCTATGGGCGGGGAAAAGCCTCCAGTCCTTTTAAGCGATCACCCTGCGGATGCAGACCGGATAAAAAAACTGCAGGAACTCATGCCCGAAGCGTTGACCTATTATAAGCCGGGCAATTAAAAATTCCTGCCATTACAACATCCATTGAAGGGCAAAATATTCACAGCGTTCATTGCTCTTATTTTCCAGTGCGTGGGGTACTCCCGAGGAAAGATAGACCAGGTCCCCTGCCGAGGCTTTGTGATATTTGCCGTCAATATATAGCTGTACGTTCCCCGATCGTAGTAGGATGATCTCTTCCGCCCGATGAATATGCGGAGGATGGCTGACCTCTCCCGGGTTGAGCGTGGTAGCGTGCATATCGATCTTTCCCAGCCAGGCTACCGGCCGGTCGAAGATTTGCCGGCTCTCGCCTTTATTCGTCTTCTTCATCACCATATCTTTCCAGTCGATAAGAAAGGGCGGGCCGGCTTGCCGGGCCCTGTCCTGGTTCACCAGCGACCTGGATTGGAACCGGAATTCATAATAGGTGGCAGGTGCGGGGCCCCTATTCATAAATCCGGGTTTCTCTCCGGCGGCGAAGAGAGCGACGCCCCCCGGTCCTAATACTTTAGTCGCCTTATCGATGGTCACTGTCAGGTCGCCTTCTTTGACGATCACTAAGACATCCTGCGGTAGAAGGGCCATATGAATTGAATGGCCGGAATCAATGGTAACGGCATCGATAGTCAGCATCGACAGATCGCGCGTTGATCCCTTCAGCACTTCCCTTTTGTCGTCTGCTGTTCCTTTGCTGATCTTCAGTTTGCTCCATTCAGCTACCTGCGCCGTAAGGGTATCCGATTGGAGGCCGGCATTCCCCACACTGACTTCAAGAGCTGCCGACGAAGGATTGAGGATAGTAACTGCTGGCCGGGTTATAAAAGCCGCAGCAGCCACCAGGGCGAATGATAATAAGATCGTTCTCATTTTTTACTGTTTTGTCTGGCCAGTTCCAGCCCTTTGGTGGTGGTATAATATTTGGCGATCATACCCGGCACTTCCCAGGCAGGCATGCTCTTATTCTTCAGGTATTCCAGGAACTTCTGCGTCACCCGGGCAAAATGCGCTTCATGCCCTTCTTTGTAGGTTGACGGGATCACCACTTCCCACCCTTTAGCGCTCTTCTTCAGCTCTATGCCCGGAAACTTCGCCTGCAAAGGTTTGATCTGTTCCGTCAGCGTTGGCTCATAGGTGGGATCTTTAGTGACGGGCTCGATATACAGAGCGGGATGGTACTGCTGCTCCGCATCCTGCCGGATGACCAGGTTGGCCTTGCTGCCCCGCATCAGGGAGGAATAGGTGTCTTCCGCTCCCTCCGGAGCCTTGTAGGTCCAGGTGGCGATTGTCTTTACATACACTCCCCGCAACCGGTAGTCGATCTCGCCATTGGCATAGATCTTCGCTACGGTGTCGTGGACGGATACTTTTTTCAGGTAATCCGGAAAACTGTCCAGTTGGGTGATCGTCCTGAATTGCGACAGTGTGAGATCGGTTGTCCAGTGACGGGCGCTATTAACGGTTATGTCCTTTGTATAATCCAGGGCCTGATCCGGGAATGTGGTCCATTGTACGAGGTCCACCACATGCGTCATCACATCTACCATACTTTCTCCCTGTTGATCAACATCGAAGAACCAGGCCGGACGGGTGAGCGCCTTACCGGAAACATACTTATAAAAGCGATGGACACTTTCCCCGATCACTCCCGGATTGGCGGCGCTGCCTTTTTCCAGGGTCCCGAATATGCCCGGAATCTGCGAGAGTTCCCGTTGCAGAATACTGGTGATCTCATAACGTTCGGTCATGATATCATAGAGTAGCGAGCGGTGACTGGAGGCTGTGTCGAAAGCCTGTTTCAGCAGCCCGAAATCCCTGTTGCCGATCACCATCGGTTTGTCCCCTAAGACATTGAAGCCTGCTTGCAGGGACTTCATTATGTATTGGGTCTTTTCCCGGTTGTTACCTGCCAGCACCACGGTATTCCCCGCTTTATCGCTGATCATCTTCTCCAGGAAATCAGGGCCGGTATAGACTTTTTCTTCCCAATGAGTAGGATCTTTTTCCCGGCTGTTGTAGGCATTGATCTTGTCCAGGTGTGCTTTTACGTCAGGCCCTTCCGGCGCATAGACATGTACGACGGAGTCGATATCGTCATACATGGATTTTTGAACGAGGGCGGCATGGAAGTGACCGGGATCCAGCGTGATCAGGCGGACGGGCTTCGCGGCGGCACGGGAGGTATCCTTTGTCGGGTCTGCCCCCGATGGGGCAGGAGAGTTACAGGACGCGAGCAGTAGGATGCCGTAGAACAGGTGGCCGTAGAACAGTATGCCGGTAGTTTGCCTCCAACCGGTAGAAGCTAATCGAAATGTGATGTTCATATTTATCCTTTAATAATATATGGTTTATCCCTTAACAACATACTGCGCTCTTTGCACTCTTGCCAGCATACTATTCGCCTGGTCATCATTCACAAACCGCTCCGCCGCCGGATCCCAATATACCTTTCTTTTCAATTTCATGACGATATGATGGATCAGGCAGGTGGAACAGGCGCGATGCGCGATCTCTGCATTCGTAATGGGCGGCTTCCGGGTGGCGATACTATCCAGCCAGTTGCCGTGATGATCATCACTCACATATAAGTGGGTCTCATTGGGCCCGATGACGGACTTAATGATCGCCGGGTCGCTGGCATCGAGGGCTTTGACCCCAGCCGCATCCGGCACCGGATCACTGGCCGTAGCCCGATAGTCACCCCTCGTAACAAAAATCCATCCCTCCGTGCCTTCAAATTTAACGCCATTCGGCAATTCATTGCTCACAATCATTTTTACTCCATTGGCATATAAGGCTTCCGTCCTGAAGATACCATGTACATCCCATAATCCCTTCGTTGGAAAGTCCGCATGTCCCCATACTTCGATGGGCCCGGTATATTCCGTATTCATTCCCCAATGGGCGGAATCGATATGATGCGCCCCCCAGCCGGTGATCATGCCGGCGCCAAACTGTTCGCAGCGCAGCCATCCCGGACGGTCGTAGCCTTTTTGAGGATGTACCCTTTTCTCCGTATAATAGACTTCCGGGGTAGAGCCCAGCCAGGCATTATAGTTCAGATTGGAGGGTACCGGCATCTGAGGTTCCTCATCGCCGGAAGGATCTCCGGGCAGTCCGACATAGACCGTTTTCAAAGCGCCGATCCGGCCATTGCGCACCAGTTCAGCGGCATAACGGAATTGGGTGGACGAGCGCTGCTGGCTGCCGATCTGGAAGATGCGGCCTGATCTTTTTACTGCGTCCGCCATGATCCTTCCCTCGGAAATGGTGAGCGAGGCCGGTTTTTGCAGGTACACATCCTTTCCCGCCTTCACGGCATGGATAGCCGCCAGCGCATGCCAGTGATCGGGGGTACTGATCAGGACGGCGTCTATATCCTTGTTGAGCAACAACTCCTGGTGATCGGGATAACCTTTTACCCCATCATAGGACTTGCCGGTTTTTTTTGAATAATATTCATTGACGAGCGCCTTTGCCGATTCCACCCGGTTGGCGTCCAGGTCGCAGACCGCCATGATCCGGGCCTGGTCATATTTCCATACGCCCGGCATATCATGGCCGCGGGAAATACGGCCCGTTCCGATAGCCCCTATATTGATCCGGTTGCTGGGGGCATATTTGCCAAAGACACTGGCCGGAACGATGGAGGGAAAGACACCCAGGGCCAGTCCGGTCTTAATAGAAGATTGAAGGAATTTTCTCCGGGAGAGAGAGGCCTTTTTTTCAGGATGGTTCATATCTAAATTTTTAAGGTTTCATGAAAGCTAATTTTAAGGAATAGCAGATGAGCCCGGTTATAAGGATAACTAATCCTTCCGGATGGTGATGTTGGGGGGGCCGGCAAAATATTGCCAGGCGCTCTCTGCTTTTTCTTTCTTAAAATGTCCGTTAAAGACCACCCACCGGTACCGGAGGACGTAATTCTGCCCGGGACTCAACAGCCAGTCCTTATCTTTTGTCGGAGAGAAGTTGGCATACATATCCCCCCGGCCATTCATTGTTTCCGGCCATATCCGCAGGGGTTCGGGATAGTTGTAATTGCCGGGATAGGACAACATCGCCGCACCCGCATAGTCCCCATCGACAGCGCCTTGTACGATACACCACCTTGCCGTCGATCCGTCCGCTTCTTTCCGTGTCTTGCCTTCGGAAGTGAGCACTTCACTGTTGTCTTTATTCCATTGGGCTGTCGCACGCCATCCCACGCCCCCATAGCGATAGGCCAGCAGTAACACCGGGCTGTCCGTTGCGCAGTTTAATTGGATAGTCAGATCGAAAATATAATAGTCCTGTTTGTCATCAGGCCTGTAGACTCTCACGGTCTGCAACTCATTCATCGCCACTTCTTCTCCTCCGTCTTTCTTAAAAACTACATGTTCGTGTACCGTTTCATATTCGGCAAAGACGGGTCCGCTTATGACAGCCGCGAATTTTGCAAACCGCACCGTGCCTTTCCGGTCTTTCAGGTTCCAGAAGTCTACGGTATCCCCCTTATACAGGACATGGGTCCAGGGATTCCAGATGCCATAATGATGATAATGGTCGGGAGCCTGAATGCGGGTAAGTTCCTGTCCGTGGGGAGACCAGAGTGGATGGATGAATCCGCTCCTTTTGTAGGCTGTATCGATTCCAGCCGGAGGGTAGACCGTCTTAAAAACGTATTGCAGGAAATGCCGGTCCCCGCTATGGATAGTCAATTCCCCTTCTTTCGGCGAAGCGCAGATGGAATCATAGGGAGGGACAGAGGCGCCGGGGCTTTTTTTCACCAGTTGGAAAATGGCCGAGCGATCCACCATCCAATACAGCATTCTCCGATCCCCCTGCCTGACCTGGAAGGGCACGGAGCGGAATTGACTTCCCTGCATTACCTGTAGGTCTAATGCAGTGTCCGGGGTGAACGTGAGGGCATCCAGGTCGACCTCGACCGGTATGGAGATGCCGTTAGCCGGATGGGAGAGGCTGACTTCGAAAGTGGCGATCTTCTGCGCATAAGTGCTGCAGGCTGCTAAGTTCAGAAAGGAGAACACGACATAGCGGAGCATTATAGAACAGGTAGCTACCAGGCGACTAATGGCTTTCCCTTCAGTAAAAGGCCCTTTCAGGCTTTCGGGCAGTTTTTTAGGCAGCATATCGTTGTTTTTAGTGAGGCAGGAGATGAAAATAAGCCTTATTTTCCAAAAATGTAATCGATTACATTAATAAGAATTTATTTAGTGGGACGGGGGTAAAATTTTGCAGGTCGGAAAAAAGCAGTTAGATTTAGTAATAACGCTACTTGCCATTTTTTTCTTCATCACCACCCCCTGATCTATGGCAATACGTGTCGCTATCAATCATAAAACAGCTTATAAGTACGACCGCCTGGTCTCCTTATCCCCACATGTGTTCCGCCTGAGGCCGGCCGCTCATAGCCGAATCCCTATCGAGGCGTATTCTTTTAAGATCTTTCCCCGGGAGCATTTTATTAATTGGCAGCAGGATCCCTTTGGCAACTACCAGGCCCGGGTGGTCTTTCCTGAACGAACACGGGAAATGAGGGTGGAAGTGGAGGTCATTGCCGATATGGTGGTCATCAATCCTTTCGATTTTTTTGTGGATGAATATGCCGAAAAATATCCTTTTGCTTATCAGGGAGAGCTGGTGAAAGAACTGGCGCCCTACCTGGAAGTGAAAGAAGGAGGCCCCCTGCTGACTTCCTTGTTGGCCGGTATCGGCAGAGGTGAAAAGACGATCAACGATTTTCTGGTCTATATCAATCAAAAGATCTATCAGACGGTCAATTATTCCGTGCGGATGGAAGTGGGCGTGCAGACCTGTGAAGAGACCCTGGAGCGGGCCATAGGCTCCTGCCGGGATTCGGCCTGGTTATTAGTCCAGGTATTAAGGCATATGGGACTGGCGGCGCGATTTGTAAGCGGGTACCTCGTACAGCTGACAGCCGATGTTAAGGCACTGGATGGCCCCTCCGGCCCTGAGAAGGACTTCACTGACCTCCACGCCTGGACGGAAGTATACATTCCGGGAGCTGGCTGGATCGGGCTCGACCCTACTTCCGGCTTGTTTGCCGGGGAGGGACATATCCCGCTTGCCTGTACGCCTGATTACTTGAGCGCTGCTCCTGTTACAGGCGCTACGGATGTCTGCGAGACCGAATTCTCTTTCTCCAATACCGTGAGCCGTCTCCATGAAGATCCCCGCGTAACCAAACCCTATACAGAAGAGCAATGGACAGCTATTCAGGCCATAGGGTTGCAGGTGGATGAAGACCTGGAGCGGGCGGATGTGCGAATGACCATGGGCGGGGAACCCACTTTCGTCTCCATCGATGATATGGAATCGGCCGAGTGGAATACGGATGCCGATGGCAAGCAAAAAAGGATACTTTCCCATGATCTTATTTTCAGGCTGCGGGAACAGTTCGGGCCCAATGGAATGCTCCATTACGGACAGGGGAAATGGTATCCGGGCGAACCATTGCCCCGCTGGCAGTATGGCCTTTATTGGAGGAAGGATGGTTACCCTGTCTGGAAGAACACCCGCCTCATCGCTCATGAAAAGACGAATGCGCGTTTCACGCAGGAAGACGCCGGCGCCTTTATCCGGGAACTGGCCAGGCATCTGGCCGTCTCTGTGGGAAATATCAGCGATGCTTATGAAGATGCCTTCTATTACCTGTGGACAGAGGGGAGGCTACCTGCCAACATCGACCCTTTACGATCAACAATAAAAGACCCGGCCGAGCGGCGGACGCTGATGCACCTGCTGGATAAAGGGCTGAATAAGCCCGCCGGCTACGTCCTTCCCCTTAAATGGGATCATTGGAATAATGCCTGGCAAAGCTGTCAGTGGCTGCTGAACAGACCCCATCTGTTCCTCATACCCGGCAACTCCCCGATGGGGCTCCGGCTGCCTCTGGACTCCATCCCTTTACTCGCCAGGGATACCGAGGAAGAAAGAACGGAACGCAGCCTTTTCGAAGACCTGCCGGTGCTGGACGCTTATCATGAGGCCATCGGAAGCCGCTATGGATCGGTGATTGCACATCCCGCTCCTCCCAACCGGCTAAGCTACCAGAAAAAGCCGGCCGACGACAAACGGGCATCCGATGAGCGACGCCCAGGCGACGACAAACGGGCACCCGGCGAGACCCGGACCGTCGCCTTCGAAGTCCCCGTTATTAAAACGGCTCTCTGTGTGGAGGCCAGGGACGGTATCCTTTATATATTCCTTCCGCCGCTTAAATACCTGGAGCATTATTTAGACCTGGTGGCCTCGATAGAATCCACCGCCGCAAAGCTGAATATGCCCATTCGCATCGAGGGGTATGAACCTCCCAGGGATTACCGCATAGAAAGATTGGTGGTATCGCCGGATCCGGGTGTGATCGAAGTGAATATTCAGCCCTCAAAGAACTGGAAGGAACTGGTGCGTACGATCGATACGTTATATGAACAGGCCAGGCTGTCCCGGCTGGGTACAGAAAAATTCATGCTGGACGGAAGACATACCGGCACGGGCGGCGGCAACCATATCACGATCGGCGGAGCTGCTCCTTCCGATAGCCCGCTGCTGAGAAGACCCGACCTGCTTCGCAGCCTGATCACTTACTGGCAACATCACCCGGGATTGTCCTATTTATTTTCCGGCGCCTTTATCGGTCCCACCAGCCAGGCGCCCCGTATCGATGAAGGCCGGGACGAAAAATTATACGAGATGGAAATCGCGTTCAGCCAGGTGCCGGAGGAAGGCTTCATCCCTTTCTGGATCGTGGACCGGCTCTTCCGCCACCTGCTAACGGATATTACAGGAAATACGCATCGTTCTGAACTTTGCATCGATAAATTATATTCTCCGGACAGTTCTGCCGGCCGGCTGGGAATACTGGAATTCCGGGCGTTTGAAATGCCGCCGCACCGGCAGATGAGCCTGGTGCAGATGCTGCTGATCCGGGGGCTTATAGCCTCGTTCTGGAAGCGACCTTACAAACATGGACTGGTGCGATGGGGTACTGAGCTGCATGATAAATTCATGTTGCCGCATTTTGTGGAACTGGACCTGAAAGAAGTGACCGAGGGGCTAAACCAGGCCGGCTATCCTTTCCAGGAAGAATGGTGGGCCCCCTTCCTGGAATTCCGTTTCCCTCATTACGGTACGGTCCGTATCCGTGATATTGAAATGGAGATCCGTATGGCTATAGAGCCCTGGCATGTGCTGGGAGAAGAAGTGACCGGCACCGCAACGGCCCGCTACGTGGATTCTTCCCTGGAGAGAGTGCAGGTGAAGCTCAAAGGGTTTAACGGAGATAGGTATGTGCTGCTGTGCAATGGGAACAGGGTGCCATTGAGGGAGACGCCTGTGAAAGGGGAATACGTTTGCGGCGTTCGCTACCGCGCCTGGCAACCTCCTTCCGCCTTGCATCCTACTATCGGCATCGATACCCCGCTGGCTTTCGATATCGTGGATACCTGGAACAGCCGCTCTATCGGCGGATGTACTTATTATGTATCCCATCCGGGAGGCAGGGGATATGAAGTCTTCCCTGTCAACAGCTATGAGGCGGAGTCAAGACGTGGCAGCCGTTTCGACACTACCACATATACGCAGGATATATTGCGTCCCCGGACTTATCTGTCCGGGCTGCAACGCTATATAGAGCAGAACAGGCAGCCTTTCTTCTGCGACCCGCCACCGATTCAGGTGAATAAGGAATATCCCTGCACGCTGGACATGCGGCAGTTCTGGAAAAAGGACTAGCGGCTCAGGCAACGTTCTCCTCCGGCCAGGTATCTATTCAGTCAAACACTGAATGTATGAAACCAGTATGGATTATTCTTCCCCTGATACTTTTATCCGTTCTCGCCTGCCATAAGAGCAGCCTCGAGAACACGATCATTGGAAACCCAAACGATTCCACGGGACTTTTCAGCGCCAGTATCGACGGCCAACCCTGGATCGCGTCCGCGAAATTTGCCACCATCATGAATGGAATCATCAGCATCTCCGGAACAGACCCTCATAATAACGCCATGGCCCTCACCCTGGACGATACGATCGTTGGGTCGTATTCCTTAGGGCTGAAGACGGTAAGTATTGGTGAATACACGGACAGCAGCATGTATATGGAGGAATTCACTACCGATCACAGCGCTTCGGTGGCAGGTGGTAAAGTGGTGGTAACGGCCATCAATAAGGTAAATAAGACGATCACGGGTACTTTCTCCATGAATTTATATTGCGATAGTATGGGGTCTAAAAGAAAGGTCACGGAAGGTAATTTTAAGAACCTTCCCTATGTCACAGAACTACCGCTGGCAAAGACTACGGACACTTTCTCTGTACAGATAGGCGGGGCTAACTGGACAGCCAGGAGCATTTCTGCCGGCCTTTTTGAAGGACAGAGGCTCGTGAAAGCCTCCGAGCAGGATGCCAGCCGGTCGGTAGCGCTCTTTTTTCCACAATATTTTACTCCCGGCTGGACGGTAACTTTCACTCCTGGTCTTGTCTGGGGATCGTATACGAATGGAAGTCAGTTTTATTCCAGTCTTAACTTCGTCTCCTTACCGGACAGCCTGATATACATGTATCCCGGCGATTTCACCGTGCTGGAAGACAATCCCGTTACCCGGCGCCTGAGGGCCAGCTTTCAATTCCAGGCATTTACAGTGGATGGATCGTCCGCTGCACAATTGAGCAAAGGGTATTTTTCGGTACAGTATTAGACTCTCCTAACGTCTACGGACACTGACAACCGGTGCGGACCGCTGCTGACGACAACGCCTTTCAGCGGACTGATATCCGAATAATCCCTGCCCCAGCCGATCACCAGATGCTGGTCTCCGGGGAACTGATTATTGGTCGGATCAAAATCGATCCAGCCGGTGCCGGGTATGAAGACGGAGAACCAGGCATGGGAAGCGTCTACCCCTGCCAGTTTTTTCGTTCCTGCGGGAGGGATGGTCTCGATATAACCACTGATATAACGGGCAGGCAACCCAAGAGACCGAAGGCAGGCAATGCCCAGGTGGGCAAAATCCTGGCAGACTCCTTTACGGGCGCTCATCACCTCTGACAGCGGGGTAGTAATAGTAGTAAAGCCTGGCTGGAAACGGAAGTCGGTAAAAATGCGCTGCATCAGCTCCCGGGTCGCTTCGAACAAAGAGCGTCCCGGCCGGAAGGATTGCAGGGCATAGGCACTGATAGCCGGATCGGCCGCCGTAAGGGGCGTTTCCGGGATATATTGGAGGACGTTCGAATATTCCTGCCTCGATGCGGCTAAGAGCCGCTTCACTTCCTCCCAGGCGACAGGAGAATGGAAGTCGATCTCAGGAGCTCCGGACATGGGGGTTACAATTTCCGAGCTGACGGTAACGGTAAGGGAGGTATGCTCATGCTGTACAGCGAAATAAGTCACCCTATTGCCGAAGAAATCCTCATACTCATTCAGGACATCGGGCACCGGGTCGATGGTGACTACGGAGTTCTTACAGGTCTGTCTACCCGTTGACCGGGGGATCAGCCTGGCGATATTATGACATAGGCTGACAGGCTCGTTGTAAATATACCGGGTTGTATGAATGACTTTGTAATGCATGGGCGGGTCGTAGACTGTATAATCGATCATTGATTGTCCGTAGCAAACAATTGTGTCTGCGTCTGGGCATGTTTAAAATAAGTTTTGGAAATAATATCGGGAATAGCTGAAAGGAGCGCATGTATCTTCGACAGCAATCCTTCCAGTTGCGGATATACCGCACCGCTGGCATCGGGCTGGGATAACTGATCCTTGTCTGCCAATTTTAAAAGGGTATAAGCTTCCCATATCAATCTTTCATGTTCGGAAAGGGTATTTCCTGCCTGGATTCTCGGGAGGCCTGCCAGGTAGGTCTTCAGCCTTTCCATCTGGTAGATCAGGGACCGGGGATTATTGGGGTCGAGTAGCATAAGATCCAGCACCAGCGATAGCTGTATAGGCGCCCGGTACTTATACCGGTAATTAACGAGGCTCTCGTTGCTTACCAGTACGGATTCCTGGAGATCATACGCTACCTGCTCATCGTGCCGGTAGGTGAGCGTGATACGCAACATATTCACGAGCGAAAGGCTTTGTTCTATTTTACGCCCGGCATCCAGCATGATCCAGCCCTGCTCCCGGGAGATACTTTCCCTGTTCAGCCCTATAAAGGCCACCATGGAAGTGATCAGCGTATCCAGGACACCCAGCATCCGAAGATGTCCGGGATTGGGTATCTGCGCGGCGGCAGCCCATTGTTCTTCCATTCCCCGCAATACGCGCCAGGTATCGGTAGACCAATGTTCCCTCACGGCATAGACAGCCTGATTGAAAAGCGTAAGATTATAGCTCAGGCTGCCTGTCCTTTTTTCATCGAAGAGCGTGTCCTTTAATTCCTTCCAGGAATGAAGGAACCGGTCATCCGTTTCTTCCATACCGGCAAAACCAGGATAGGTGAACGTATAATGCGTCAGCGCCTTCAGCAGACATACCCCGGAACGGATATCGTTACCCGCGATCAGTCGGTTGCCTTCCGTCACCCATTGCATGATGGTCCGCTGGAAACGTGCATTGCCCAGCACCCGCTCCGTATACCGGCCTACCCAGAAAAGATTTTCCGCTGTATGGCTGGGGAGAGATCCTCCGGAAGAAGACGGAGTAGAGGAGGACATGGACTGGGCCTGGCTGATGGCAACCGACAGGATCGCCCCGGCAGACCCGTCTTCCCGGACAGAAGGAGCACGCTCCGGTTCGGGGGATATGATCCAGGTATCCTTACTGATGCCCCCGGATTGATTGGAGATAAGAAAATTGCCCGCCTCCGTGGAAGTGCGTGTAAGCCCCCCTGTCATGGCGGCATACGTATCATTGTTACTGACCAGGAAGCTCCTGAATAAGACATTCCGGGGCTCCAGCTTACCATTGACCAGGGAAGGAGTGGAAGAAAAATTCACTTTTTCCTGTCCTACATATAAATGGGGATGCGCTTTTATTTGCTCTTTCAGTTCCTGCAACTGCCTTTCTGAAAGAGAGGCCGCATCTATAGAACTGCTTCCGGTTGAATAGCGATAGATCCTCTTGATGACCAGCGAACGGATATGGTCCATCACATAAGCCATTTCCTTGGGCTGCCCGCACCACCAGGACGCAATAGCAGGCAGCAGCAGGTCACTGCCGAGAAAATACCGGGCAATCCCCTGCAGGAAAGGCATAATGCCGGGATTTTCCAGGATGCTGCTTCCGAGGGGATTGGCTATACTGACATGCCCGTGACGTACGGCATTGAGCAGGCCCGGTACGCCCAACTGCGAATCTTCTTTTAACTCCAGCGGATCACAATAGACATCATCCACCCTTCGGAGGATCACATCTACTTTTTCCAGCCCGTTCATGGTTTTCAGCCAGACATAATTATCTTTTACGATGAGATCATTACCCTGTACGAGGGTATAACCCAGAAAAGAGGAGAGATAGGAATGTTCAAAATAAGTCTCATTGCCGGGACCTGGTGTCAGGATGACGATCCGTGGATTTTGTTTTTGCCCCGGAGCCATCTCCTGCAGCGCATGCCTGAGCGTCTCGAACCAGGCGGATGTACGTCTCACTTTCAGCCCGTTGAACAGTTCCGGAAGGATACGGGCCATGGCCATCCTGTTCTCCAGGGCATAACCCGCACCGGAGGGAGCCTGTGTCCGGTCATTCACGACCCATATTTTTCCGTCCGCGCCCCGGGCTATGTCGGCAGCATAGAGCACCAGGTGGTGTTTGCCGGGCAACCGGAGGCCGGCGCATTGCCGGAGGAAGCCCGCATGATGATAGACCAGCTCCATCGGTAAAAGGCCATTGCGGATCAGTCGCCTTTGCCCGTAAATGTCTTTCAGGATCATGTCCATCAGGGTGGCCCGCTGGATCAGCCCTCCTTCGATGGCCAGCCATTCTTCCTTGCTGATGAGAAGGGGGATCATATCCAGCTTCCAGGGCCGGTTCATCCCCGCCGGATCTCCGTAAATATTATACGTCACCCCGTTTTCTTTCAGCAGCCGGAGGATATCATTGTGACGGCTTTGCACCTCTTCCTGGCCGAATTCGCTGAAAGACTGAAAAAAAGTCTTCCAGAGAGGGCGAAGGATACCGCCTTTTTCCAGTGATTCATCGTAGGAATGATTACTATGGTAATGTTGAAGAAGAGCCTCAGTTGATGTTAATGACATTCCGCACGCAGTTTATTGGTATGCCGGAGATGCGCTTTTTAAAAATTTAGCGCATCAGTCGGTCGCGATTCAGATAAAATTACTAAATAATACGCAAAGAGCCTGTTGGCAGGAGGCCGTTTACCCCTTTTAAAGCCCTCCCGCAACATATCGGTGGCTATTTTGTTAAATTGACGAATGAAATCAGGGGATCGCCTTTTCGGAAGCTCATCAGGGAAAAAATCAGCAGGGAATAACTCCTCCGGCCGCAATGGACAGACTGCCGGACCAACCGCACCGGGGACGGAGCCGCTCACCCTGCGGGAAAGACTGGCCGCCTTACGCAACCTGCCCCGTTTTTTCCGGCTGGTGTGGGAGACCAGCCCCCGGTTTATGATCGCCAATTCCATCCTCCGTATTCTCCGGTCGGCTATTCCGGTAGCTATTTTATATGTCGGCAAGCTCATTATCGACCAGGTAGTGATGCTGGCCGGAGCTCATGGAGCCGCCGGCACCCACCACCTCTGGGAATTAGTGGCCCTTGAATTCGGACTGGCGATCCTCTCGGATGGATTGAGTAGGGCTATTTCACTGATGGATAGTCTATTAGGCGATCTGTTCTCCAATTTCACTTCCATCAGGATCATGCGGCATGCCGCCGAACTGGATCTCGATCAGTTCGAAGACTCCACCTTCTATGACAAGCTGGAAAGGGCCCGGCAGCAGACGACGGGACGCACCGTTCTCCTATCCCAGGTTCTCGGCCAGGTCCAGGACCTCATCACCATGGCCTTTTTAGCGGCCGGGCTGATGGCCTTCAATCCCTGGCTGATCCTTTTACTGCTCATAGCCGTTATTCCCGCTTTTCTGGGGGAATCTTATTTCAATGACAAGACTTATGCCCTCAGCCGCCAGCAGACCACCGAGCGGAGGGAACTGGACTACCTGCGTTACCTGGGCGCCAGCGACGATACGGCCAAAGAGGTAAAGTTGTTTAACCTGTCCGGTTTCCTGATCGATCGCTTCCGCAGCCTCTCTGAAAAATTCTATGGGGACAACAGAGCCCTGGCGATCCGCCGTTCCGGGTGGGGGACCGTCTTTGCCCTGCTGGGCAGCAGTGGCTACTATGCCGCCTACGTAGTCATCATCATAAAGGCTGTCAACGGCAGCCTCTCCATCGGAGACCTGACCTTTCTCGCCGGCTCCTTCCGGCAACTGCGTAGCCTGCTGGAGGGAATATTGACCCGTTTCACCAGCGTCTCGCAGGGCGCTATTTATCTCCAGGACCTTTTCGAGTTCTTCGAGATCAGGCCCCGGATCGTCCGTACCCCCCATCCCCGTCCTTTTCCGAATCCTATCCGGGAAGGGTTCCGGTTCGAGGATGTAGGTTTCCGTTATATGAATTCCGAACGCTGGGCCAATCGCCATCTGAGCTTTACCCTGCGACCGGGAGAAAAACTGGCCCTGGTAGGGGAGAACGGCGCCGGTAAGACCACCCTGATCAAATTGCTGGCAAGACTCTATGACCCCACGGAAGGCCGGATCCTGCTGGATGGGATCGATCTGCGGGAATATGATCCGGAAGAGCTGCGCAGCCAGATCGGTATCATTTTCCAGGATTACCTGCGCTACCAGATGACAGTCGCCCAGAATATCGCGGTAGGCAATATTTCAAAAAAAGACGACCGGCCGCTGATCGTAACTTCTGCACAGCAGAGCCTGGCCGATGTGCTGACGGAAAAATTACCGGATAAATATGACCAGGCGCTGGGACGCCGGTTCCGGCAGGGAGTAGATCTCTCCGGGGGCGAATGGCAGAAGATAGCCCTGGCCCGCGCCTATATGCGGGACGCCCAACTGTTGATCCTGGACGAGCCGACGGCCGCCCTGGATGCCCGCGCTGAGTATGAAGTATTCCAGCGTTTTGCCGACCTGACAAAAGGAAAATCCGCCGTACTGATCTCCCACCGCTTCTCCACCGTTCGGATGGCCGACCGTATCCTGGTATTGGAGAAAGGTGAGCTCATCGAGATCGGCAGTCATGAAGAGCTCCTCGAAAAAGAAGGCCGTTACGCCGAACTGTTCCACCTGCAGGCGCAAGGGTACCGGTAAGTGAAGAAATTCTTTCCAATCGCATCAAACAATTAAATAAATTTATTCTTCCATCTCAAATTGGAGGTCACAATTTGTGACCTCCAATTTTTTACCATTAAAACGTATTTTATGAAAAGAGAAAAGAATGAATTAGCAATACCTGATGCGAAAATTATCGATAAGATATATCTTGTAAAAGGAAAGAAAGTCATGCTGGACAGGGATTTAGCAGAGCTGTACGGCGTAGAGACGAAAGTGTTGAAACAAGCAGTAAGAAGAAATATAACTCGTTTCCCACCTGACTTCATGTTCCCTATGGGTAAGAAAGATCTTGCAAATTGGAGGTCACAATTTGTGACCTCCACCGAAGATAAACAAGGCTTACGCTACGCCCCCTTCTGTTTTACAGACCAAGGTGTAACTATGTTGTCCTGTATCTTAAATAGCCCAAGAGCAATAGCTGTAAACAATCAAAGTCATCAGGATATTTACCAGGATGAGAGAAATGCTTTTGACCAATAAGGACATTTTATTACAATTAGAAAAATTAGAAAGGAAGGTAGTTACACATGACAGTGACATACAACTCATCTTTAAATACCTGAAACAATTATTAAACCCGAAACAGCCGCCGAGGCGACGGATTGGTTTCAGACGACAGGGAGAACAGGAGACTCAATAATAATCCTACTTTTATACCATGAAAGTCCTGATCATCGAAGATCACCAGGAACTGGCGCGGAATATCCACGATTTCCTCGCCAGGGAAGGCTATATCTGCGAACTAAGCACTACCCTGGAGGAGGCGCGGGAAAAACTCAGCCTCTTCCAATATGACTGTATCCTCCTGGACATCGGACTGCCGGACGGCAATGGCATGAACCTGCTGGCAGGACTCCGGGCCGAACGCCAGCAAGCCAATGTGCTCATCATCTCCGCCAGGAATGGCGTTGACGATAAGGTCATCGGCCTGGAAAAAGGCGCCGATGATTACCTCACCAAACCCTTTCACCTGGCTGAATTACATGCCCGCATCCGGGCCATCTACCGGCGTAAGAACCTGGGAGGGGCCAATATCGTCGAATTCAATGAGATCAGCCTGAACACAGATACCTTTGAGGTCAGAGTTGGGAATTCGGCCCTGGATACTACCCGTAAAGAGTTCGATCTGTTATTGTACTTTATCGTCAATAAGAACCGGGTGCTCTCCCGGCAATCCATTGCAGCCCACCTCTGGGGGGATTATACGGACAACCTGGCAAACTTCGATTTTGTTTACCAGCATGTAAAAAATCTCCGCCGGAAGATCAGCAATGCCGGCGGAATGGATTATATCAGCACGGTATATGGACTGGGATATAAATTCAATTCACATAAACACGAGCCGGAGTAAGTATGCGCCCGAATCAACTATATCGGCGTGAATCCAATATATCGCCCGAATCAAAAATTTCGCCTGAATCAACTAAATTATGAAGCTGACCAATAAATTCACCCTCTGGTATTTTGGGATCATGCTGGTAGTACTGCTGATAGGAGGCGCTATCGTTTACTACGAAATCCAATGGAAAGTAGGCCGGGTGGAAGTGGTCCGGCACCAGCGGCTGAATGACATTATCGCTCAGCAGATCCGGTCGGGCGGTGATTATTCCGGTCATCCTACCCGCAAACGGGCTACCGTGACCCTGATCCCTGCCGACTCCGTTCCCCAAGGTGTCTCGTCCTATTATACCCGGGGCACGGGCTGGAATCCTGAATTTCAGGTCAATGAATACAGATTGGTGGTAACCTCCTTTTATACGATCAACGGACAGCATTACCGCATCTCCACGTATTCCTATATTCCTTCCTTTTATCAATTGCTGCCCGGCGTAGTGAAATCTTTCCAATGGATCCTGCTCCTGCTGCTGGTGCTGGTAGGCATCTCCGGGAGACTGATCTCCAAATATATCCTGGCTCCTTTTAAACGCACCCTCCGTGTCATCCAGTCATTCGACCTTAAAAAAAAGGCCCCCCTCCGGCTGCCCGATACCCGCACTTCCGAGTTCAGAGAGCTCAATGAATTCCTGAAAAAAATGACCGATAAGGCGCTGGAAGATTATCAATCCCTGAAAGAGTTTACCGAGAATGCTTCCCATGAACTGCAGACTCCGACGTCGATCATCCGGGGTAAGCTGGAGCTGCTCATGGAGTCCGATATCCGGGATGACCAGGCCGTCCTCATCGCAGAAATGCAGAATGCGCTGGAAAGACTTTCCCGTATCCACAGCTCCCTTACCCTACTGACCAAACTGGAGAACCATGAATATGAAACAAAGGCGCCCATCTGTTTCAGCGAGCTGACCAAAGAGGCGCTGAATGCTTTCGATGAGCTGATCCAGATGAAGTCGCTGGATCTGCAAACACATATTGAAGAAAATATTTATTTGCCTATCCATACGGCCCTCGCCGACCTGCTACTGACCAACCTGGTGAGCAATGCGATCCGTCATAATATCTCCCATGGAATGATCCGGGTGGACCTGAGCTCAGCGGGACTAGTGATCAGCAATACCGGTCGGGCACCCGAAGTTCCTACCGGGGAATTATTTGAACGGTTCAAAAAAGGGAATCCCGGTAGCGACTCTATCGGCATAGGCCTGGCTATCGTACGCCAGATCTGCGATTTAATGAATTTTAATATCGTCTACGAATATTCCTCCGGCCGGCATATTCTGGCTATCAGCTTTCTGTCTCCGGCCCCAGCTTCAAAATTACTTCAAAATCTTGCAGTCCCTTTACATCCAACATTGTAGCTATAAGAGAACCCTCTTTACATCCTGTATTGCTGCCATATCTCCTTCTTGTCCTATGATTATGATTCGAATAAAAAAATTGTTCATCTATCATGTCAAATCACCTCTTTCTGGGGCTATCCTGGGCCCTCTTTTTCAGTATACAGGCTGGTAAGGCAAAGGCCCAGACGGCTCTGTCTCTTAAGGAAGCCGTGCAGACAGCGCTTACCAATTATGGTACTATCCGAGCCAAGGCCAACTATGTCAAAGCGTCACAGGCAGGTGTCATCGAAACGAAAAGAGAATACCTGCCGGACCTGCTTATTTCCGCCCAACACGATTACGGGACCATTAATAGTCTGAATGGCCCTCTGGGCGCCTTTAAGGGCGGCGCCGTCTCATCCAGTGGTCCGGTATTTGCCACCCAGAACTGGAATGCGGCTTTCGGTGCCCTGTACCTGACCAATGTCAACTGGGATTTCTTTGCATTCGGCCGGGCGAAAGAAAAGACCAAAGTAGCTCAATCCATCCTGCAGCGCGATCAGGGCGACCTGGAGCAGGAGCGTTTCCAGCAAAGCGTCCGGGTCTCAGCGGCTTATCTGAATTTACTGGCTGCCCAGAAGCTCACCCTTTCCCAGCAAAATAATCTAAGCCGGGCCCTGTCCTTTGATACGGTAGTGATAGCCCGGGCGAAAAACGGCCTCAACCCCGGAGTGGATTCATCCCTGGCCAATGCAGAAGTCTCCAATGCCAGAATAGCCCTGACGAATGCGATAGAATTTCAGCAGGAACAGGCCAATCAGCTAGCCCAGTTAATGGGAATACCACCTGCCGAATTTGTACTGGACAGCCTGTTCGTGGTCAGGATCCCGACGGCGCTTAATATCGCCTCCGCACAACCGCTGGATCAGCACCCGCTGTTGAAATTTTTTAAGGAACGTGTTGACGTGAGCAACGAGCAGGCAAGATATTTAAAGACCTTTAATTATCCCACTTTTTCCCTTTTCGGCGCTTTGCAGGACCGGGGATCAGGTTTTGATAATACCTACGGATCAGGAGCGCCGGATGCCTATACCGGTAATTACCTGAAAGGAGTGAGCTTCGGCCGGGGCAATTACCTGTTGGGTGTGGGTGTAGTCTGGAACCTGACCAGTCCCCTGCGTATCCATCAGCAGGTAGTCTCCCAACAGTATACATCCCAGGGCCTGCAGGAAGAATATGGTCTGATCGACAAGCAACTGGCAGCCCAATTGGCGCTGTCTGCGACGAAGATTAAGAATGCCCTCGATAATTACCGGGAAGCGCCTGTACAGGTGAAAGCTGCTTCGGATGCCTACAATCAAAAAAGCGTCCTGTACAAGAACGGGCTCGCTACCATCGTGGATGTCACGACGGCACTGTTCACGCTCAATCGCGCAGAGACGGACAGGGATATCGCCTTTAATAATGTCTGGCAGGCGCTGTTGTACAAAGCTGCTGCCAGCGGGGATTTTGGATTGTTCTTTAATGAGTTTTGACCTGACCGGGCTGACCGGTTATTGAATTTATTAAGTCATTGAATTTTCATCGTTATGGGATTAATAAGAAGCGCGCTTAGAAAACCTATTACCATCTTAGTATTGGTGGCGGGGATGTTATTTTTCGGTATCAGCGCTGTTCGCAGTATCAAGATCGATATTTTTCCGGATATGAATCTACCGGTGATCTATATCTCTCATCCTTACGGCGGGTTCACCCCCGACCAGATGGAAACCTATTTCGGCAAGCAATACGTCAACCTCTTATTATATGTAGGCGGCGTGAAGAGTATCGAAACGAGGAATATCCAGGGATTGACCCTGATAAAGCTCACTTTTTACGAAGGCACGAATATGGCGCAGGCTGCGGCTGAGGTGACCGCGTATACCAACAGGGCACAGGCCAGTTTTCCACCGGGATCGCAGCCTCCTTTTATATTGCGTTTCGATGCCAGCACGCTGCCGGTAGGGCAGTTGGTGCTCAGCAGCCCTTCCCGCAGCAACAATGAGCTGCTGGACATGGCCAATATTTATGTCAGGGCACAGTTCAGCACCGTACCCGGACTGGTGGCCCCGGCCCCTTTCGGGGGTAATGTCCGGACGATCGTCATCAAAGCCGACCCTGACCTGTTGCGTTCCCATAATCTTACGCCCGACCAGCTCGTAGAGGCGCTGCGTAATAACAACCAGGCTCTTCCCTCCGGCAACGTGCGTATAGGCAACCTGAACTATTTCACGCCTACCAATTCGACGATAGAGAATATAAAAGACTTCGGGAATATCCCCATATATACCTCCGGTGTTCAGAATCTTTATCTTAAAGACGTTGCCTCCGTTGAAGATGCGGCCGATATCACCGCCGGCTATGCGCTGATCAATGGCAAACGCTCCGTTTACCTGCCGATCACCAAATCCGCCGCTGCCTCCACCTGGGAAGTGGTGCAAAATCTTAAAAAGGCCATTCCCCGGTTCCAGGCCACCTTGCCGGAAGACGTGAAGCTTAACTATGTGTTCGACCAATCCGTCTATGTGATCAATGCCGTGAAAAATCTCCTGACGGAAGGAGCTATCGGGGCCATTCTCACTGGTCTCATGGTGCTGTTGTTCCTCGGGGACCCCCGCGGGGCTACCATCGTGATCCTGACGATACCCATCTGCGTTATCTCCGGGGTGCTCTTCCTCAACTTATTTCACCAGACCATCAATATCATGACCCTCAGCGGTCTGTCCCTGGCGATCGGTATATTGGTCGATGAATCCACCGTCACCATTGAGAATATACACCAGCATTTGTCCATGGGTAAGCCCAAATCCCTGGCTATCTGGGATGCCTGCCGGGAGATCGCTTTCTCCAAATTGCTGATCCTGCTCTGTATATTGGCAGTATTCGCCCCGGCCTTTACCATGAGCGGCATACCGGGCTCCCTCTTCCTGCCGCTCGCCCTGGCCATCGCCTTCTCCATGATCACATCTTACCTCATGGCCCAGACATTTGTACCGGTCATGGCTAACTGGATTATGAAGGGACATCATAGTAAAGGGCAATTTGCAACGGATGATGAAGAATTCAGGGCCTCCGGGCTAACTGCCGCCGATGAGGCAAATGCCGCGGAAGAGAAACATAAGGCAATGGAACATGGTTCTGGCAAGGACGGTAAGCTAACGGGTTTCGACAAATTCAGAAACCGGTTCCTGCGATTTTTGGAAAGGGTCTTCCCATTCCGGGCATCGATAGCGATGGCGTATATCGTTCTTGGATTAGGCGGAGCTTACCTGTTGATCAGCCATATCGGCCGGGACGTATTGCCTAAGTCCAATGCCGGGCAATTCCAGGTCCGTCTCCGCGCTCCCGACGGCACCCGTATCGAACGAACGGAAGAATACACGATCAGGACCCTGCATGTCCTGGATACGATAGTAGGCCACGATAATATCGAACTCACATCGGCCATGGTAGGTATGCATGGCGGACAGTTCTCCACCAACCCGATCTATCTTTTCATGGCAGGTCCCCAGGAGGCTGTGCTGCAGGTGAGCCTGAAAGAAGACTACAAAGTAAAAATGGATGATCTGAAAGAAGAATTCCGGCGCAAGCTGGCCGCCGACGTGCCGGAGTTCAAAGTGTCCTTCGAACCCATCGAGCTCACCGATAAGATCCTCAGCCAGGGCTCGCCGACGCCCATCGAAGTAAGGGTCTCCGGAAAGAATAAAAAACTGAATGAGGAATATGCGAATAAGGTTATCGCCCAATTGCAGCAGATACCTTATCTGCGGGATGTCCAGATCGGCCAGGCCACCCATTATCCCGCTATCAATATCAATATCGACCGGGAGCGGGCGTCGCAGCTGGGCACAAATGCCGCGGTCATCAGCCGTTCGCTCATCGCCGCTACCTCTTCGTCCCGTTTTACGGAAAAGAATGTCTGGCTGGACCATAAGACCAACCTTTCCTATTTTGTGCAGGTGCAGATACCGGAGAATAAAATGACCAGCCTGCATGATATCGGAGAGACACCCATCCAGCCGAATGCTCCCCGTCCATTGTTAAGCGATGTGGCTTCCATTACGACCGATTCTGTATACGGAGAAAATGACAATATCGGGGCGACCCCCGTTCTGTCCGTGACGGCCAATCTCAACAAAATTGATCTGGGAAGGGCCTCTACTGACGTAAAGAAGGCGGTTGCTTCCCTGGGACAACTACCCCGCGGCCTTACCATTGAGACCAAAGGAATGGTAGAGATACTGACGGATACGCTGGACAGTCTTCAGACAGGGCTGCTGGTAGCTATTGTGGTGATCTTTCTCATGCTGGCGGCCAATTTCCAGTCTTTTAAGGTTTCCCTGGTAACACTGTGTACCGTACCGGCGGTATTGCTGGGTTCGCTGGGCCTGCTCATGCTGACGGGCTCGACGCTCAACCTGCAATCGTATATGGGCATGATCATGTCCGTTGGGGTGTCCATCTCCAACTCCGTATTGCTGGTGACCAATGCCGAACAATTACGGATGCATTCCGGCAATGCCCTGGCGGCAGCCCGGGAATCGGCCGCTGTCCGGTTGCGCCCCATCCTGATGACCAGCGTCGCAATGGTGGTAGGGATGATCCCCATGGCCTCCGGATTTGGTGAAGGAGGAGATCAGGCCGCGCCTTTAGGTCGTGCGGTCATTGGAGGGTTGATCGCCTCTACCTTTGCCGCCTTATTTATATTGCCGCTCATATTCGCGTGGGTGCAGGGTAAGACGTCTATTGCATCCGTATCCCTGGATCCTTCCGATAAAGAAAGTAAACATTATATACCGTCATTATATGAACAAAATGAGAAATAACCGATTCCCCTTTGTCCCTTTTGCTGTAAGCACCTTGCTGGCGGCAACCTTGTTCAGCAGTTGCGGAACGTCCGATGGAGAAAGTAAGGAAAAGAAAGAGGATAAAGGAAAAGCCGCCGAAAAAGCGCCAGCGCCTGTAGAGACCATTGCCCTGCAAAAGGGCCGGTTGTCTACCACCCTCTATATGCCGGGCGAACTGATCGCTTATCAACAGGTCGATCTTTATGCCAAGGAGAACAGTTTTGTAAAAAAACTATACGCAGACGTAGGATCAGAAGTGCGGGAAGGACAGTTACTGGTGACGATGGAAGCGCCCGAACTGGCTTCGCAACTGGCTAGCGCCCAATCCAGGGTAAAATCACAGGAAGCGATCTATATTGCCAGCAAGTCCAACTATGACCGCCTGGTAGAGACCAGCAAGACCCCCGGCACGATCTCCCAGAACGATATCGACCAGGCTGACGCGCGCCGGAAATCGGATTTTGCCCAATGGGACGCCGCCAAATCCGCTTACTCCGAAATAGCGGAGACCTTGAAATACCTGGAGATAAGAGCTCCTTTCAATGGCGTGATCAGCGCCCGTAATGTCAACCTGGGGGCCTATGTAGGACCCTCCGGAAAAGGTTCGGAATTACCGCTCTTCACCTTGCAGGAGCAGAAGCATCTGCGTCTGGTCATCTCCGTTCCCGAGGCCTATACGGGCTATCTCACCGACCGCGATGAAGTAAAATTTTCTGTAAAGGCCCGGCCCAGCGAATTCTTCCATGCGAAGGTCCGACGCCTTGCCGGCGCCCTGGACAGCCGCCTTCGTGCAGAACGCATCGAGATGGATGTGTTCAACAACGACAAGAAATTACTGCCCGGTATGGTGGCCGAAGTGAATGTGCCCCTGCCTGCCCGGGATAGCACCTTCCTCGTGCCGGCGACAGCGGTGGTCAATTCCACCGAAAGGGTATTCGTCATCAGGGTAGTCGATCATAAAGCACAATGGGTGGATGTAAAAACGGGACGTTCGGAGAACGGCAAAACGGAAATATATGGCAGCCTGAACGAAGGCGACCAGATCATAAAAACAGCCAGCGAAGAGCGCAGGGATGGAACGCCGGTACCCCCCACCCCCTAAAGGGGGCCAGGCGTCCAGTAATTCCCCGAGAGGATGATCATATTGATCATTTTGATACTGTTGTCATAATAGTCGAACTCGTGCAGGGGGAAATGCACGATATAATCCCATAGTTTGTTCAGCCAGGGCTGATTTTCCGGGCTGGCCATGGCAGCAATGGAGAAGGGAGCGATGAAGCAGAGGGCTTCGTAATTGCGGTTTTTCAGATCGTCTCCTTCCAGGCTGTACCCGGCGGATATATTGTCAGGGTTGTCCTTGGTGGTACCCCGGATCCAACTGTTTATTTTTTTAATGATCGTATCAGCTCTTTGATCGCCGTAGAGAAGAAAGTCTGTCCCGATACGCCAGGGCACCCGGCAGGCATTGAAATTATATTTTCCGTCATAGGTGGATTCCAGATAATGGGGCTGGGCGGGAAAGATCGCTGTGCCGGGACCTCCATTCCGGATAAAGTCCGGTATCAGGCCTGCGTCCGGACTATAGGTGTCTTCTAAATAGCGGAATAGCCGGTAATTATTGTTGAGGGCCGAATCCCATCGTGCATCCCCGGAGGCGGCTTTAAAGGCCCGGAAATGATCCGGCATAAAATCAGAAGACCGTACGTCAAAATAGTCCCTGCTCCGTTGATTGATGGCATTACTCTGCATTACGTAGAAAGTGACCGGGTTAATCTCCTGCTGAAGAATGGAGCTTATCATATCGATCGCCTCTTGCCGGTAAGAAATATTGCCTCCGCTACCCCATTGTGCATCCGCTAACAAGAGGGAATAGGCAATATCCAGGTCTCCATCGGTGGCGGAGGTTCCGTCGATGCTGTGGCAGTTGATGTCCTGCGACCATGCCATCAGGTGGGCGCTGTTCCGGGTGGGATGTGACCGGTACCACCGGAAAAGACGGTCATACGTATCCTGTGCCGAAGAATCGAATCCTGCCATCAGTGCCACGATCATCATACCATAACCCTGCCCTTCCGATACGCATTTGTTGGTGCCGGCGGTGCCTTCGAACCAGACATAAGCCTGCCCTTGCTCGCAAGCCGTCAGAACATAATGCTTTTTCCATTGTTGGTAAAATGACCGGACGCTATCATCCAGCACTGCCTGGCTGACATGATTCGGTAGAATGGAACCGGGACGATAGGAGGCATGCTGTGGAAAAGGTCTGGCCGGAGCCGGTCGGTCAGGCAGGACGACCCGGCTGGAGCTTAAGAATGGAAGTGCCATTATTAATAATAATGGATAGAATAAAATTCTTTGATTAGGCTGCATTGTCTTTTGTAATTTTTTGCCAATTAATTTTCCATCTGGCAAACCGGTAAGCAAAGTCTGTTCGAAAGTGCAATTTTCGCGCCAATGCATCTGCCGGGTTTATTATTAACATAGTGATCAATCTTAAATTAAATTTTTATGAAACTTGGATTTATTGGTCTTGGCAGCCTGGGTACGCCTATTGCCCTGAATTTAGTGGAAAGCGGCCATGAGCTGTATGTTTACAACCGAACGGCTTCTAAAGTTGCGCCGCTGGCTGAAAAAGGCGCCATTGTCTGTGAGAGCATAGCTGACCTGGCAAAGGAATGCACGATTGTTTTCACGATCGTTTCAGACGATGCGGCCCTGAAAAGTATCTGTGAAGGTGAAAACGGGCTGTTCCGGCATCTGGCCGCAGGTAGCATTCATGTTTCGTTGAGCACCATACTTCCGGCGACCGCAAAAGAATTGGCGGATGGACATCTTCCCCATCAGCAACATTACCTGGCCTCTCCTGTATTCGGAAGGCCGGAGGCCGCCGCCGCCCGGAAGTTGAATTATGTAGTGGCGGGACCGGGATCCTTAAAACAAAAAATAGAGCCTTTGCTGAAAGATTCAGGTGCAACGGGCATATGGGATTTTGGCGAAGACATTACAGCCGCCAATACCGTTAAGCTCTGTGGTAATTTTTTAATTGCGGCTGCACTGGAAGCCATCGGGGAGAGCGTTGCCCTGGCAGATAAAAGCGGAGTTGATGCCGCCCGCATGTGGCAACTGTTCGGCCAGACCTTATTCAATACACCGCTCTATCATAATTACAGCAATATCATTGTGCAGCAAAAATTCGAGCCGGCGGCCTTTACGATGCAACTGGGGCTGAAAGATATGAACCTGGTGTTGCAGCAGGCTGGATCCGTAAAACAAGCTATGCCTTTAGCCTCCCTGCTGAAAGACCACATGCAGCAATTGGCAGCCGGTGGAAAAGACCAGATAGACTGGAGCGCCGTAGCGACTGCAACCCGCTGATCTTTTTTTATTATACTTAACATTTCTTATAGGAAACATTAACAAGTCGCCGGGCAACAATGCATAGGACTCCCGTCTCATAGAAAAGAAAGCTTCTTTTAGCAATCTTTAAATCTACCACTATGCTACGTCCTGTCTACCTGTTATTTATTGGTGCAATTCTTCTGGTTATGTTCACCAATTTTTCCTGCAGTAATAAGGCCAACCTGTCCTGGGCCCAGGACGGCAATTGGGTGCAGGCCGCCGCCATCTTCTCCTACCCGAGGGGCCACAGCTCTTCTTTTGTGATCGGAAAGACGGCCTACGTAGGGCTAGGGTTCAATGAAACGATCGGAGGGATGGGACGGCTGAGTGATTTCTGGGCCTTCAGTCTGGACAGCGGTTGGACGCAGAAAGCGGATTTCCCGGGTCGTCCCAGGAGTAATGCGGTAGGGTTCAGCCTGGACAGCTTTGGATACGTCGGTACCGGAACGGATGGGTTCAATGTCTTTCACGATTTTTATCAATTTGACCCCGTGGCTAACAAATGGCTCGTTAAAGATTCTTTCCCTGACGACCGTTATGATGCCGTAGGTTTCGGATTACAGGGAAAAGGGTATATCGGGACGGGCTTTAATAAATACTGGCTGAATGATTTTTACCAGTATGATCCGAACACCGACAGTTGGGCGCGAACACCAGGGACTGCCGGCAATTTTTCTAAACGTCGTGGAGCCTTATCCTTTGTCTACAATAACAGGGCCTATATTTTTACAGGTTCTACCAGTGGCGGAATGGCAAGAGATGGCTGGGCATTCGATCCTTCCAGACAGGTTCCCTGGATACCCCTTAACAATATCACCAATACCGATCCCGGGAGCTTTGATGACGGGTATACTGATATCGAGCGGGAGTATGCATCGGCCTTTGTCAATGGAGACCATGCTTATCTTACGCTGGGCCGCAACGGCACCATGATAACGAGTACCTGGGTATATGATTTTGTTCAGGACATATGGGCCAGAAGGACAACTTATCCCCGCCAGCCCAGGTATGGGTCCGTGGCGTTTACCATCGATGGAAAGAGCTTTGTCGGGACGGGATATACGGGCAATGCTACGTTTGATGATTTCAACCAATTTATACCGGATCAGGCGTATAATCCGAATGACTAATGAAGAGCAAATGCCCTTTTTAGGATTTCTACAGCTTCTTCCATCTCTTTTTCCCGAAGAGATGCAAAGCCCAGCCGAAGGGAATTTCCAGCGCTGTCATTGTAATAGCTGCCGTCATTGATCAGCAATCCCAGGGAAGAGGCGCGGGTGGCCAGCAGGGGTAGGGGGAGGGTGGAACGGGCCCAGATAGCCAGGCCTCCGTCCGGCTTCCTGAAATGGATATGGCCTTCCAGGCGCCGGGTCAACAGGTCACAAAAATGATCCCGGCGTGCGTGATAGATCTTGTTTGCTTTTTTCAGATGGCGCGCCAGATCCCCATTCCGGATAAGGGTGGCCAGCGCATCTTCCTGCAGGTGATCGCCCCGGATATCTATCATGCGCCTGAGCCGGGTAGCCTGGGCAATAAAGTCCGGCGGGGCGACCATATAACCGAGGCGGATAGAAGGAGTGAGGGTTTTGGTAAGACTCCCGATATAAATGACATTTCCGCCATGGTCGGCGCTGGCCAGCGGTAG
>Ga0307511_10000807_pt1 | contig 33428 bp, 29 predicted proteins | sample 13_EM_MG_FD_200266 | JGI IMG/M metagenome (GOLD analysis project Ga0307511, IMG submission 200266) | Populus trichocarpa ectomycorrhiza microbial communities from riparian zone in the Pacific Northwest, United States - 13_EM | ecosystem: Host-associated > Plants > Roots > Unclassified | place... | reverse complement strand
ATGATCATGGCGATGCGTCATCGGCAGCTCCCGCCCACGCTGCACATCGATCAGCCCAGCCCGCACGTCGACTGGACCGCTGGCAACATCGAACTGACCACCCAATCCACCCCGTGGCCTGTCACCGATCATCCGCACCGGGCTGCTATCTCCAGCTTCGGTATCAGTGGCACCAACGCCCACATCATCATCGAACAACCACCGGCCCGTGAAGACGTTTCGGCCGAGCCCGACCTGCCCGACTGGTGCACGGACCGAACGATCTGGCCGATAAGTGGTCAGACCACGGGAGCGCTGCGTGACCAGGCCTGCCGGCTCATCGAATTCAGGACAGCACAACCAGAGCTGAGCGCTACCGACGTCGCCTTCTCACTGGCCACGACGCGTACCGCCTTTCCGTGTCGTGCCGTTGTCATCGGCGGAAAGCGCGGCGGGCTGGACGCCGGACTCAAGGCAGTCGCCAATGGGCAGTCGGACGCCTGCGAAGCACGCCTCGGAGATGGCCCGGTATACATTGAGCTGCCCGGCCCCGATTCGCCGTGGCGCCGTGTCGCGGCCGAACTACTGGCCGACTCGCCCCGATTCGCCGAATTCTATCAGGAATGCGTCGAAGCTATCGCCGTGCACGGCGACGTCAACGACGAACGGTGCTCCCGTTTCGTGATGACCGTCGCGCTGGCGCGGCTGTGGCAATTGCTGGGGGTGCGGATGGACGTTTTCACCGGTGACCCCGGCCAGCGGATCGCCGCAGCACATCTAGCCGGTGATATCAGCTTGGCCGACGCGGCCGCCATCGTGGCCGCCGGGGCAACTCGGCCGGACGATGCGAACGAACCCGACTACTTCCGTCCCGTGACCGATGGGCCTTCCGTTCTCCAACTCGTCACCACCGGCTCCGCGATGGATGCTCTGGTCGCTGCCTACTGCGCGGGTGCGACCGTCGACTGGTCGCGCGTGCGGCCCGTCCGGCACGTTGCCCGCGTCGACTTGCCGACCTATGCGTTCCAATGCGAGCGATATTGGCTCGACCCGTCCGACAGCCACCGTTCGCCGTTCCCGGCGCACCGACTGGCCTGGCAACCCGTGTCTAACGCGGCGGCCGGCGAACCCCACGGAACCTGGCTCGTACTCGCGCCGATCGACTCCACGGAAGACACTTTCGTCATCGAGTCGATCGACGCCCTTGTCTCCCACGGCGTCGACGTCGTTCGCTACGACGTCGATCTTACGGCCGAGAGCGACGACCCGGACCGCCTCGCCAACACGCTCGGCAGCATCGTCGCAGACATCACTCCACAAGGCGTTCTATCCCTTTTGGACACGGACGACGTTCACGCCCCCAACGAACCTCTGGTGACACGTGGTGTTTCCGCCACGCTCACCCTGGCCCATGTCATCCGTGAGTTCACTCCCGCCATTCCCCTGTGGTGCGCAACTCAGTAACAAACTGGAATATTCGTTTCCCTGGAGGCTTGCCATGTCTGTAGTGACCGTCGTCCGCAAAAGAGTGGCTGAAAGGGCGCCCTACATAACGGCTTTGTTTCGGATGGTCGTCGGCCTGCTGTTCGCCTGTCACGGCGCAGCAAGCATGTTCGGCCTGTTCGGTGGCTCGCCCAGTGGTAGCCCAGCAATCGGCGCATGGCCAGGATGGTGGGCCGCGCTGATCGAGTTAGCCGGCGGCATTCTGGTACTGTTAGGCCTTGGCACTCGTTTGGCCGCGATCATCTGTTCGGGCTCCATGGCATACGCGTACTTCACGGTCCACATGCACCATGGATTGTTGCCGATCCAGAACGGTGGAGAGCCTGCGGCGATGTTCTGCTGGAGTTTCCTGCTGATCGCCTCGCTCGGCCCCGGTGCGTGGGCGCTGCGTGATACTCGTATCACCCGTCGAGCGTTCCAGCAGGAATCTCGATCACCGATGACTGAGACATCCGTGCAAGCTGATGTGATTTCCTAGTCATGATCAGCAGTCGGGCTTGGCCCGGGGGTAACACAAGCAGCAGGTGTCGAACCCAGACACCGTTGGTGTCTACCAACAGCCTCTGCGGCCAGCATCTTCGGGGTGGGCGCGGGCGAGGATCTCAGCGTTGACCAGCTTGTCAATGAGCTATAGGAAGACTTTCTGTCGGCCTTGGTCTGGCTCACCGCCGGTGTGGTCGCGGGGTACGGTGGTGGTGACTTGGCCTGGCTGTGTCGTCATGAGGAGGGGGACGACGACCTCCTTGAAGACTGACACGTGGCGAGTCGCTTCGATTCCGTGGTCTGAGTATGATGTGACACAAGGCATGTTGGGCAGGATGTGGGCGTTCACACCGGACGGTCTGGAGCAAAACTGGAGCAGGGATGTGTGCTGAACCTACATTGAACTGCACTGTACGGCACGCAAGTGCAGTGACTGCAACAGGTTTGACGTGGCGATTCTCTGTTTCCGCAGGTCAGAGGCACTGTCCACAAAGGCTTCGGGTCACACTGGCAGTGTGAGGGTCAGGGGTTCGAGTCCCCTCAGCTCCACAATTGAATCAAATTCAGATACGCCCCCTGGCCTGGGAATCCTGGGACTGGGGGCGATCTTTGGCTTCCGTCCCAAGTGGACAGTGGATGACGTGACTGGAGCAAAACTGGAGCACGGCCCTGACCCTATTTGAAACAGGGTCAACGTTTTGCTCCAGACCCATGTCACCCGACTGGGGATTCTTTGCTGCGAATCTCTGGCAGGCCCGCTGACGTGATAGGCGGTCCCGCCGGGACCGCCTATCGCCGCGATGGGTTTTGTCGCCACTGCGGCCAAGCCAGGCCGCTGCGGGCCTGAAGTTGATCGTCGCCGGCGACGGATGGCTGCACAGACGTGGCTGACCTACTGCTAGATCAACTTGGTCGCGGGCTTCTTCACATCTGTGTCAAGTTTCAGGCTGCTGGGCTGAGCCGGGCGCGGTCGGTGTAGTCCTGGACGTGGCGGTCGAGGGTGCGCAGCGCCTGGCGTAACTCGGGTGGGGCTTGGGGCTGGTCGGCGGCGGTGAGCGGGACCAGGAGCCGGTTGTAGACCTTGGTGTAGAAGATCGCGATGCGGATGCCCTCGGCGGTGACGGTGTAGCGGTTGCTGTGCGGGAGCCGCCGGATGAGTCCGGCCAGGCGCAGCCGGCGTAGGTCGTAGGTCATTTGGCCGGGGCGGTAGTCGCTGCCGAGCAGCCCGGCGATCACGACGCGAAGGTGCTTGTTGGTGAAGCCGGTCGCGGCGAGCAGCGTCTGACACAGAGCGCCGGTCAGGGCCATGACCCGAGGATCACCGAACCGCAGGGCCGGGGTCCTACGCCCCTCCGCGTTCACGGTGGGGTGCGCGATCCGCTCAAAGGCTGGACTCGCGAGGACACAGCCCTGGCCGACCCGTTCAGCATCCAGGATCCGGCGGTTGACCGCACGGGCCTTGGTCTGGAGTTCGTCCAGGTTCGGTAGTCGGGCGTTGCAGCCCAGGTCGCGTGGCGCGTTGATGACGGTCTCGATCCGCATCGCGCGGCCGTCCTTGAGGTACTGCTTGATCCGGGAGTGCTTGTAGAACAGGTTGACCAGCACGCCGCCGTTGTCGCGGCGGTCGATCGCGGTCCGGAACACGCCCCGGGTGTCCCGGCGGATCCGCCGGCCGAAGATGATCTCGACGTTGTGCGGTCGGCCGAGGTCGAGGTTGTCGACGATGAGGGCTTCGAAGAAGCCGCGGGCGTGCCGCGGTGCGTCGAACACCATGGTGCGGGAGGTTTCGATCTGGCGCATCGAGGTCTCCCACCAGTACCCGGCCTGCCGGTCGGTGGGGCCGAAGGGCAGTGGGAGACGGGCCAGCCAGCGCTGGACGAACACGGTGATCGTGCCCGCGCCCAGCCGGTCGCAGATGGCCTGCAATCCGGCCGGGTCGTCGGTGCTGGCGAACCCGTTGGACAGTGCGGTGAACCCGATGCCGGCGTGGGTGGCTTGGCGTTTGGCCCACTCGTGTCCGTTGAGCCAGATCTTGGCTGGGTAAGGGAAGTAGGTGCACATCTTGATGAACGCCGGACCGAAGTCGTTGTCCCACAGGTAGAAGTAGTAGACGCTCACCCGCCGGTCGGTTTTGGTGAACGACCATTGCGGGGCTCCGGAGGCCAGGTGGCGTTCGTAGGCGGTCCAGACCCGCTGGAACTCCTGAGCTACTCCGATCGCGGCGACACCGGACTGCCCGGTGGCGGCCTGGCGGGCCAGGTGTGGACGCATGATCTCCAGCTTGCCGCCCACGTCGTGTTTGCCGAACTTGATCCAGGGGATGTTGTTGGCCTGCGCGAAGGAGGTCACCGCCCGCCGGAACCGGTCACCGATCTTGGTGAACAGTGCCGGCGAGGGGAACGGGTAGCCCAGGTGGCGGGACAGGAACGCCGCCACCTGGGCGGAGGTTTGCAGGGTGGGGATGTAGGCGTTGAGGTAGATCCGGTCCTGTGGGGTTCCAAAAGTCTGTCACCGGCGCTGACCAGTGGTTTTACGCGGCGCGTTCGTACTCGTTGATCAGGCCTCCGAGGAGCCGCTGACGTTTGATCCGCTGGGAGCTGAAGTCTGCCACCGGGTAGGTCGGCCGAGGCGGGCGGAGCTCACGGGACCGGTGCGGCCGTCCACCGTTGTAGTGCCGGACGTATTCGGCGAGCACGGCGTTGAGGTGCCGCTGGCTCAGGATCAGCATGCGGTCAGTGAGTTCGGATCTGGCGGTGAGTACGAACCGTTCGGCGTAGCAGTTCGCCCGTGGGCAACGCGGAGGGGTCTTGATCGTCGTGATGCCCGCGTCGGCCAGGACGGCGTCGAACGATGCCGCGAACTGGCCAGCCCGGTCGCGGACAAGAAACTGGAACTCGTCGACTCGATCACCAAGGTCCATCACGAGGTTGCGGATCTGCTGCGTGGTCCACCCGCCGTCCGGATTGGTCGTCGTGCCGAGGACATGGACATAGCGGCTGCCGACCTCCAGCACGAAGAACACGTAGATCCGCTGGAAGGCGAGCGCGCAGTCGACGTGGAAGAAGTCGCACGCCAGCATCGTTGAGGCTTGCGTGCGCAGGAACTGCCGCCAGGTCGTATCGGTGTGCCGGTCCGGAGCGGGAGGTATGCGCGCCTGCTTCAGGATCCGTCGGATCGTAGAGGCGCTGACCTGGTGGCCGAGCTTGAGCAGCTCACCCTGAATCCTTTTGTAGCCCCAGTTGTGGTTCTCGGTGGCCATCCGTTCGATCAGCACGGTGAGCGCCTCATCGACGGATGGACGGCCGACCCTGTGTGAGTAGGTCCACTTCGCGGCAACCAGATGCCGATGCCAGCGCAGGATCGTGCCCGGGGTGACCAACCGGTGCAGCCGCAGCCCCGTGGGCAGCAGACGGACCAATGCAGCGACCACAGCCCGGTCGGCCCAGTCCAGGCGAGGTTTCGGGTTGCCCCTGCGCAGCACGGTGACCTCGTGGCGTAGCACCAGCAACTCGACGTCCTTGGACGCCGACGAGCGGCCGAGTAGCACCAGTAGGCCCACTAGCTGGAGGAAGATCAGGTAGAGCAGACGCAGCGCCATGGCTGGCGATCATGCCCTGCCCGTCACGTGCCCGTTGCCGCAGGTCGGACGCGTGAACCGACTTCTGGAACCCCACAGGCTGTACCTGGCCACCGTGATCGACCTGTCCTCACGCCGGGTCGTGGGCTGGGCCACCGCGGATCACCTGCGCACCGACCTGGTCGAGCAGGCCCTACGCCACGCCGTCACCGGACGCCGGCCCGACCGCGGGGTGATCTTCCACTCCGACCGCGGGTGTCAATACACGTCTGGCCAGTACGCGCGGGCGGCCGCCGAGACCGGGGTCCGGCTTTCGGTCGGGCGCAAGGGACAGTGCTGGGACAACGCGGTGGCCGAGTCGTTCTTCGCCACCATCAAGACCGAGATGCTCGACCGACAGCCATGGCCGACCAAAGCCAAGGCGCACAAGGCGATCTTCGAGTACATCGAGGGCTGGTATAACACCCGCCGTCGGCATTCCAGCCTGGGCTACCTCAGCCCGGCCGCCTACGAAGCCACGCAGGCACACGTTTCTCAGCGTGAGGTAGCCTGAGTCCATCATATCGACCCTGTCTGTCGAATCGGGTCAACCCCATGGTCAGCAAGCATCTGCACCCCCACCTGCTTCGCCACACCAAGGCCATGAACATGCGCATCGCCGGTCACGACGTCAGCATCATCGCGCTCTGGCTCGGCCACCAGAACGTCTCCTCGACGATGAAGTACCTGCACGCCGACTTGAAGCTCAAAGAACGCGCCCTCGACCGCACCGCGACCGATGAACACCAGCGGGGCCGCTACCAACCTAGCGACAGCGTCCTTGCCTTCCTCGACGGCCTCACCGCACCGCCACGCGCATGATCACGGCCAGTTTGCCGTATCCCTATTCCATCTGAGTCAAGGCTTCACGGACGGCAGCCTCCCGGCGGCGGTCGTCCTCCGCGCCGTTTGTCCAGGAGTGTGTGTGCTCCTCGGTGCACTGCCATTGCGGATCCGTGCCGTCGCTAAGGGCAATGCAGCCGCCCAGGCGGACCAGCCCGGCCGCATCTGCGGCCTTGGCGTCCGGACTTGGCAGACCGAACAGGAACGGGATCGCGTTGGCCCCGCAGGTCGGGCATCGCTCGACAATCGGCTTGGCCACCTCGGCGGTAACGGCGTTGTAGGTGTCGTTGTCAAAGGCGACAAGTCGGATCAGATCGATGATCGGGAGTGATCTCACGGCGATGGCCGCGATCTCGGCCGCGCGTCCGGTGGGAAAGCCGTAGGTTCCGGTTGCGATGGCAGGAAACGCGATGCTTTCCACGCCGAGCTCCTCGGCCAGCAGTAGAGACTCGAGGTAGCAGCTCGTCAGCACCGAGGCTTCACCGTGTTCCCCGCCCTCCCACACTGGCCCGACGGTGTGGATCACATACTTCACCGGCGCGAGGTCGAACGCAGGTGTCGCAATAGCCTTTCCGGGTTCACACGGTCCCGCTTCGGCACCTGCGGCAGCCAGCCGGAGGCCAGCCGCCCGGTGGATCGCCCCGTCGACGCCGCCACCGCCCATCAGCGACTCGTTCGCGGCCGTGACGATAGCGTCCACGTCCTGGTCCGTGATGTCGCCGAACACCACCTCGATCGCGCTCATGACGTGAGCATGGCATTCGGGGACTCCACGTCGTGCTCGCTTCTCGCCGAGCGAACGCCAGACCGTGTTGTCACCCTGTCCTGGTCGAAAATGCTTTCACCGGCTGTGAGCTGGGGTTTTAGGCAGCGGCTTGGTACTCGTTGAGCAGCCCTCCGAGGCGTCGCCTGCGTTTGATCCGGTCCGGTGCGGTGGGCAATGGGATCACCTTCGGGTCATCATCGGGCGCGCGTAGCCCAACGCTCTGAGCTTGGTGGCTGCGGCTGGCGTTGTAGTGCTCGACGTAGGCGTCGAGCACATGGTGGAGGTGGCGGCGGCCGGTGATGGGAATCCGGTCGGTGCACTCGCGGCGGACGGAGGCGATCCACCGTTCGGCGATCGCGTTCATCCGCGGCGTCTGCGGCGCGGTGAGCACCACGTCGACGCCGATCGAGGCGAACACCGCATCGAACGCGGCGGTGAACTTGGTGTCTCGGTCGCGGATCAGGTGGGTGAAGCGGCGTCCGGCGCCGTCGAGATCTGCGGCTAGGTTGCGGGCCAGTTGGGTTACCCAGGTCCCGGTCGAGTGGTCGGTGACGCCGAGCAGGTGGACCCGGCGGGTGCGGTGCTCGATCACGAAAGCCGCGTACAGGCGCTTCAATGTCACGGTGTCGACGTGAAAGAAGTCGACCGCGAGTAGACCGTCGGCCTGGGTGCGCAGGAACGTGCGCCACGCGTCGCCGCGACCGGGAGGCGGTGGGATCCGGTGGTTGCGCAGGATCCGGCGGATGGTGGAGGTGGCGAGGCGGTGCCCGAGCCGACGCAGCTCGCCTTGGATGCGGACCACGCCCCAGGTCTGGTTCTCCGTTGCCAAGCGGGCGATCAGCGCGGTGATCTCGTCATTGATCGGCGGACGGCCCGGCGGCTTCGGTTGGCGCCACCTTCGGGCCACCAGGCGGCGATGCCACCGAAGCAACGTGGCGGGCGTGACGATGCGGCAGGCACGCTGGGATTTCGGCAGGAGCCGGGCCAGGGCCGCGAGTACCGCCCGGTCGGCCCAGTTGAGCCGTGGGTGTGGGGTGGTGCGGCGCAGCACCACAACCTCGTGGCGCAGCGCGAGTATTTCCGCGTCCTTGGAGGCTGAGGACCGGGCCAGCAGCGCCAGCCAGGACAATCCCTGGGTCAAGGCCTGATACAACAGTCGAGCGACCACGGCCCACCGATCATCGAGTGCGGCATATCAGCTGGCCAAGGCTACTGACCGGATTCTCGACCAGGACAGGCCGCCGCGCCGGGCTGGCGATTGCTCGCGCCGGTCTCGCTGCAAACCGTGTGCCTGCGCCACGAGCCGGTCGACGCGGACGGTGTGATCATCGACGGCGACACGCTTGACGCGCACACGCTTTCCTGGGTGGACGAGGTGAACTCATCCGGGCAGATGCTCGTCACCCCGTCGCTATTGGACGGTCGGTGGTCGGTTCGCATCTCGGTCGGAGCCGAGCCTACTGAACGCAGTGATGTGGCCGCCGCGTGGGAAGCGATGCGGGCAGTCGCTGAGTCCAGGTGCTCCAGTGGCGTTGGTAAGTAAAGCAAACAACCGCATGCCTGGTGGAGCCGCGTCACGAAACCTTGATGTGGCCCACCTTCGGGCAGCAGTCGAACTACGGCCTCGCCGGCTGGACCTGAGGTCGCGATTGCGGCGGCACGTCGTCAAGCCCCCAGGCGCCCGGCGTCCCGTCATGGGGAACCGAGCGCGTCTCAACCGTCACCAGGAACTCCTCGCGTGTCACACCGCGGTGAGCTGGAGGATGCCGCCGGCGAGCGCGGTAGCGTTGACCGTCGCGAGAACCGCGTTGGCGTGGGCCCGCCAATCGCGGGCGGGCTGCCAGTTCGGCAACCCGAACGATCCGTGGACGTGGCCGGGCATGGTCTTGCTGACCGCCTGAACGCCGGCGTCACACAGCCGGGCCGCGTAGGCTTCGCACTCGTCCCGGCGAGGGTCGAACTCTCCGTTGACGAGGTATGCGGGCGCCACACCGTCTAGGTTGGGGGCGAACAAGGGGGACGCGTAGGGGTGCGCCCGTTCGGTGAGCGAGCAGAGGTAGAGATCGACCATGGCGAGGTCCGCCTCGCGTGTCGTGTCGTGTTCGGGCCGATGGTGCCGCCATGCGGCCGATGTCTTGGTGAGGTCGGTGCCGGCGGCCTCTAGCAACTGGAGGGTGAGCGTCGGTCCGTTCAAGTCCCGTGCCAGCAGGGCGACGACGGCCGCGAAATTCCCGCCTGAGGACGCACCACCCACGGTCACGGCGTCGCGCACGATGCCGTGCCGCTCCGCATCCGCCACCAGCCCCGCGAGCGCGGTGTAGCAGTCGTTGACGCCGGCGGGGAATCGGTGTTCCGGAGCGAGCCGGTACTCGACGGATGCGACAAGGCATGCGGCATGGAGGGCGCGCCGGGAGAGCAAGCCATCCAGATCCCCGGCCAGTGCCGAGCCGAGGACGAACCCACCGCCGTGGAAGTAGACGTGCAGCGGAAGGTGGGCGTCACTGACGGGCCGGTAGAGGCGGACCGGGACGTCCTCGATCATGACGTCGCTGATCTCGACGTCGTCGACCGGCCCGTCGGACAAGTCCGCCGCCCGCCACGTGCGCAGCCGCGGCAGGTCGTCGAGGCTCAAGCCGCCGGCTGCCATCGAGCGGTACTGCTCGAGCAGGTCACGAACGGGGGCTTCCAGCTCCATTGCCGCCCCTTTGATGGGATGTTAGCCAGGAGAAAATCGATTGATGGGATGCTAGGTGGGGGTTGGGGAGGCGTCAAGCGCCCCGTTGGACTCGGGGGCCGAATCGTCGTGGGACCGGTTGCGTCGCTCGTTGCTCGCCAGCAGGTGGGTCCGCATGGCGTCGGCTGCGGCCGCCGCGTCGCCCAGTAGGACATGGTGGGCGATCAGGGCGTGCTCCTGGGCTGCCGCTTTGACGTCCGCTGGTCTGTGGTGGGCCGCGCGCATGAAGCGTTCGAGCAACTGGGCCGTGGTGTCGATGACGCTGAGATACAGGCGGTTGTGGGCGCCCGCGGCGATGGCTCGATGGAAGGCGACGTCGCGTGCGTACAGGTCGCCCTCGTCGCGGCGCACGGCGTCCTGATAGGCGGCCAGTGCGGTGCGGAGCTCCTGTAGTTCTGCCTCTTCGGCACGTTCGGCCGCGCGGGCGGCCGCGTCGACTTCGAGCAGGACGCGTAGTTCGAGGATCTCGCCGACGGCCGCGTCCTGCAGCATCGCGGCCGTGAAGCTGTGTGTGATGGCGGCGCTGCCGTTGATCATCTGGACCGTCGTCCCGGCGCCGGCGCGCACGTCCAGAACGCCGGTGGCGGCCAGGCTCTGGACCGCCTCGCGCAGTGAGTTCCTGCCGACCTCGTAACGCTCCATCAGTTCGCGCTCCGGGGGCAGCTTCGAGCCCTGTTCGAACACCCCGGCGGTGATGTCATCGAGCAGTCGTTGGGCCACGATCTCGCGCCGTGTCCGCGCAGGCACTGGCAGCAGCCTCCCGTCAGATGGTTGACGAACAAACATCCTTCATTTTAGCGTTGCGGGTGAAAACATCCTACAATGGCCTTGCTTGCATCCGAGAGGCACGACCGTGAAGATCACATCCGCTGACGTCATCATCACCTCCCCGGGCCGCAACTTCGTGAGCCTACGTGTCGAGACCGAGGACGGCGTGGTCGGCTGGGGCGATGCCACGCTCAACGGCCGCGAGCTCGCCGTCGCCAGCTACCTTCGCGACCACCTCGACTCGGTGCTGGTCGGGCGTGACGCGAGCGCGATCGAGGACACCTGGCAGTACCTGTATCGCGGCGGCTACTGGCGCCGTGGTCCGGTCACGATGGCGGCCATCGCCGCGGTGGACGTGGCGTTGTGGGACATCAAGGCCAAGTACGCCCAGATGCCGCTGTACCAACTGCTCGGCGGCGCCAGCAGGACGGGGCTGCTGGCCTACGGGCACGCCTCAGGAGCCGACCTGCCCCAGCTGTTCGAGTCCATCGACCGGCATCTCGACGCCGGCTACCGGGCCGTGCGCATCCAGACGGGAGTGCCCGGGCTCGGCCAGATCTACGGCGTGGCAGCCACCGGCAACGGGCAGCGCTACGACTACGAGCCGGCACGTGCCGCTGCTCGCCCGGCCGAAGAACAATGGGACACCCGCGCCTACCTCCGCCACGTGCCGACCGTCTTCGAGGCAGTCCGGGCCAAATACGGGCCGGAACTGCCGCTGCTGCACGACGGACACCACCGCATGACCCCGATCCAGGCCGCGCAGCTGGGTAAGAGTCTGGAGCCGTACGACCTGTTCTGGCTGGAGGACTGCACCCCGGCCGAGAATCCCACCAGCCTGCGCCTGGTGCGCCAGCACACCACGACGCCGTTGGCCCTCGGCGAAACGTTCAACACGATCTGGGACTACCAGACGTTGATCAGCGAGCAGCTCATCGACTACGTGCGCTCGGCGGTTACCCACACCGGCGGCATCACCGCCATGCGCAAGCTCCTCGACTTCGCCGCGATGCACCAGATCAAGTCCGGCATGCACGGCCCCACCGACATCTCACCCATCGGCATGGCCGCCGCCCTGCACCTCGGCCTGGCGATCCACAACTTCGGGATCCAGGAGTACATGCGCCACAGCGCACAGACGCTGGAGGTCTTCCAGACCAGCTACCGGTTCGAAGGTGGCCTCCTGCACCCTGGAGACCGCCCGGGGCTGGGAGTCGAGATGGACGTCGAGGCCGCGGCGGCCTTCCCGTACCGGGGCGCGTACCTGCCAGTGAACCGGCTCGCGCTGGACGCAACGGTGCACGACTGGTGAGGCCGCCACCACCGCCCGACCGCGGCATCGTGGTCATGGGAGTGTCCGGAAGCGGCAAGACCACGATCGCATCGGCGCTCGCGCGGCACCTCGGGCGGGAGTTCCGGGACGGCGACGGCTTCCACAGCACCGAGAACGTGGCGAAAATGGCCCGCGGCCAACCCTTGGCCGTCCAGGACCGTGAACCCTGGCTCGACCGCATCGCGGCCTGGCTCGGCGGGACACCCCGAGGGATCGTCGCCTGCTCCGCACTCGCCCGCAGCCATCGCGACCGGCTGCGCCGCGCCGGACCCCTGCTGATCCTCCATCTGGCGATCACCCCACCGACAGCCCGCGAGCGGGTGTCCCGCCGCGTAGGGCACTTCATGCCCGTCACCCTTGTCGACGATCAGTACGCGACCCTGGAACCACCCTCGTCGGACGAACCCGATGTCGTTCGACTCGACGGAGAGCTCCCCACACCGACGCTGATAGCGCACGCGCTCTCGGCCGTCGCCGTGGGGGCGATACCGCCCACCGCCTGACCGCAACCCGGCGTCATCCGTAAGCGCAGCACGGACAATTCGAAGGATCCTCGGTCAGCCCGCACAAAGGAGTGCGCATGACAGCCCATCAGGTACCCGCAGCCCGAAGACAACCCGACAGCGAACCGGTCACTCCACTCCGCCGGTTCATTCCGGCGATGTTGCTCACCCAACTCGGCTTCTACGCCGCGCTGACGACTCCGTTACAGTTGCTGCTCGTCCTGCGTCTGGAGTCCATCGCCGGCGCGGACGCACCTTCGGCCCTGGGCGTGGTCACCGGGTTCGGCGCGCTCTGCGCGGTCGTGGCGACCCCGATCGGCGGCCGCCTGTCCGACCGAACCCGCGCCCGCTTCGGCCGACGCCGCACCTGGATCCTCACCGGATCGCTCGTCTTCGCACTCGCGCTCGTGGCGATGACCGCGACAACCGCGGTCTGGCAGGTGGTCCTCCTGTGGTGCCTCGCCCAAGCGGGCGGAAACTTCCAGTTCGCCGCGAACGTCGCGATCGTCGCCGACCAGGTCCCGCCCCCGCGACGCGGGCTCGTGTCCGGGCTGGTCGGGCTCATCGCGGCCTGCGGTCCCCTGGCGGGCATCGCCGCGGCCAACACCTTTCCCGCGGGCGCCCGGGGCCAGTGGCTCGTCCTCGGCGTGGCCGCCTTCGGCCTCACCCTGGTGGCGGTGCTGCTCTTCCGCGATCCGCCCAGCGCCGAGCCGAGACCGCCGCTGAACCTACGCGCCCTGGCCGGCGCCTTCTGGTTCAACGCATACCGCCATCCCGCGTTCGGCTGGGCCTGGCTCGTGCGCTTCCTGATCATGTGCACGTACTCCGCCGGCGGCTACACCACCCTCTTCCTGATGCAGCGCCTCGGCGTCAGCGCCGCCGGGGTCGGCGCGGTCGCGCTCGAGGTCGGCCTGATCAGCGTCGTCTGCCTGGGAATCTCCAGCGCGCTGGCCGGATACGCCTCCGACGCGGTCGGCCGGCAGCGGCCGTTTGTCATCTTCGCGGGCATCCTGGCCGCGCTCGCCCTCGTGCTGATGTCAACCGCCGGCTCGATCACCACGGTCCTGGTCGCCTCCGGCCTGCTCGGATTCGCTGTCGGCACCTTTCTCGCCGTCGACCTCGCACTCTGTATGCGGGTGCTGCCCAACGCCGAGGACACCGCCAAGGACCTGGCCATCATCAACATCGCCGTCGCGCTGCCCCAGTCCCTGGTCCCGTTCGCCGCGCCCGCGCTGCTCGCCCTCGGCGGCTATCCCGCGCTGTATCTGACCCTGGCCGGCCTCGGTCTGCTCGGCGCGGCGGGCATCCTGCGCGTGCCGGAGGTGGGGCGGGAACACACACCCGGCCACGCCGCGCCGATCACCCGCGCGTGACGCCGACACGGCGCGAGCCACGTCTCCGATCGGAGATGGGGCGCAGGCCAGTCCGAGTGTCCAATGAGGCCAGTCGCAGTCCCCGATCCAGGAGTTCGAGATGACCGTCAACCGCACCGCGATGATCGACCACGTCGACGCCCGCATCGCGCAGACCAGCAACCCCAAGCACGTGGAGCAGCTGAAAGTGCTGCGCGCGCACATGATGGGCGAGATCACCGAGGACGTGGACGCACTCCTCAAGACGATCTCCCCGCTGCGCCAGCGGTACCGCACCTGGGGCGCCCCGGACGAACTGCAGCCGGAGTCGCTGGAGGCGATCCGCGATTTCTACCTCAAGCGCAAGGAGCTGGGACAGCTGTACTTCGAGTACGACATCGACCGGCTCACGGTCGCCGACGACATCATCATCACCGACGGGGTGTCGAAGTCGCTGGCCTCCGGCGCGTTCCTGGTGGGGATCGGCCAGCAGCCCAGCCGGCCCGAAGCGGTGTACGAGATCCAGATGCGGACGCTCATCTCCTGGCCGTTCGACGAGAGCGGGCTGCTCGTCGGCGAGGAGACCTATTCCACGGTGGTCGGCTTCCGGCCGCTGGCCGACGGGGAGATCCCCGCCGACGTCCCCGTCGCCCTGGTCGGCTGACATGCGCGTGCTCGATCCCGCGGACATGATCGGCGCCGCCGCGGCGCGGCACGGCGACCGGACCGCGCTCATCTGCCGCGACCGCACCATGACGTACGCCGAGCTCGACGCCACCGTCGGTCGGGTAGCGGCCGGCCTTGGCCGGCGCGGCGTGTGGCCCGGCGAGCGGGTGACTCTGTTCTCGGAGAACCGGTGGGAGTGGGTCGTGGCCTACCACGGCATCCTGCGGGCCGGCTGCGTGGTCAACCCGGTCAACGCGATGCTCACCGCGCCAGAACTGGCGGTCATCGTCGAGGACTGTGGTTCGGCGGCGCTGCTCGCCTCGGGGACCTGCACCGAGCGGATCGGCTCCACGCTGCCGGGCGGTGTCCGACTACGGGTGTCCTTTGACGACGCCCCGACCGGGGGCGTGCGGTTCGCCGACCTGCTCAGCGACGGCGCGCCCAGCTGGGACGCCTCTGCCGCCCAGCCCCGAGACCTGTGCAGCATCTCCTACACGTCGGGCACGACGGGCCATCCGAAGGGCGCCATGCAGGCCCGGGAAGCGCTCCTGCTCAACTGGGTCTACACCGCCACGATGCACGCGCGGTCCACTGTGGACGTGGTGTTGACCGCGCTGCCTCTGCCGCACGTCTACGGCAACTGTGCGGCCAACTCGGCCCTGCTGACCGGGGCGACTGTGGTGATCGAGCCGCGATTCGACGCCGCGCGGATGCTGAGCCTCGTCGCCGAGCACGGTGTCACGATGATCGAGGGCGTGCCCGCCATGTACTCGATGATGGTGGACGCGCTCGCCACGACAGTCGCCGACTTCACGACCGTGACCCGCTGCACGGTCGGCGGCCAGACCATCTCCGACGCGGTCGTCGAGGCGTGGGAGAAGGCGACTGGCGCGCCGCTGCTCGAACTGTGGGGAATGACGGAGCTGTCCGGCCTGGCCACGACGTACGCCGCGTACGCGCCGCCGGTCCGGGGCTCGATCGGGGTGGCCTTTCCCGGCACCGAGGTCCGGGTGGCGTCCCTCGACGAGGTCACCGTGGACGCGCCTGAGGGCCAGGACGGCGAGCTGATGGTCCGCGGGCCGCTGGTCACCCTCGGCTACTACGGCAACGAGACGGCGACCCGCGAAGCCATCGAGCCGGACGGCTGGATGCACACCGGCGACATCGCGCGCCGCCAGGGCGCGCATTTCTTCATTGCGGACCGGCTCAAGGACATGATCCTCAGCGGCGGGTACAACGTGTACCCGGCGGAGATCGAGCGGGTCCTCGCCGGGCATCCCGATGTTGCCTTGGTCGGGGTGGGTCGGGCGCCCGACCCCAAATTCGGAGAGGTCGCGCACGCCTACATCGTGCCCGCGCAGGGCCACACGGCCGATCCAGAGGCGATCCTCGCGTTCGCCCGCACCCAGCTCGCCCCGTACAAGATCCCCAAGGCGGTCCATGTCGTGGCGGCCCTGCCCACCACGGCGAGTGGCAAGATCAGACGTCGCGACCTCACCCCGCCGACGTGACCGCCGGTTCAGACCAACCCGGCCTCGCGCGCCCGGCTGATCGCCTCGACCCGGTTGCGAGCGCCGAGTTCGGCCAGGGCCTGCTGCCAATAGGTCTTCACGGTGTTCTGCGCCAGTCCCAGGGCGCGCCCGATCTCCTGGTTCGTGCGCCCCTGGGACACCAGCTCAAGGATCTGCCGCTGCCGAAGGCTTAGTGAAAACGGCGCCGGCCGGTCGCCCTGGATGCCGACGAGGCCGCCCGCCACCTGGCTCAGGCCCCGTGTGCTCCGTTCCAGCCGCGTCAGGACCTCGGCCACCGCTGGATCGTCCCCAACCAGGCCGCGCAGCTCGCCCAGGGCCGTGCTGACCTCGTGGACACGGGACGCGAGTTCCAGCCGCTGATGCTGCTCGTCGATGTGCCGCAAGGCCTGCTCGAACTCGCCGGCCAGGGCGGTGACCGCGTCGATGCGGCGGTCGCTGAACCGGCCGGGCGAGCGCGCGCCGACGGTGACCACGCCGAGGATCCGATGGCCGCGGCGAACTGGGACCGCGAGCATGCGGGCGATCGACTCACGGGCGACGACGCGATCGAAGTCGTGGGTGATGGTGTCCGCCGCGAAGTAGTCGTCCACGAACTCGGGCCGCGCGTTCGCGGCGGCCTTGCCCGTCAGCCCGCGGCCGGCCGCGACCACCAGCCCCGGCAGGGCCCGGGTGTGTGCGCCGTACACCGGGCCGAGCACCAGCCGCCGCCCGTTGACCGGCAGGGCGAACCAGGCTGCCTCGCCCGGCTCGGCCGCGGCGGCCAGCACCCGGGTCGCGGCGGCTCGCATCGCTGGGCGGAGCACCGTCACAGCTGCGCCGTCCAGTCGGTGGTTTCGACGATGTGCTTGACGCGGTTGATGAATCCGGCCGCGTAGGCGCCGTCGAAGGCGCGATGGTCGAACGACAGCGCGAGGTTGCCCACCGGACGGACCGTGATCACGTCCTCCGTGCCGGGGACGTCGAGCACGACCGGCCGCTTCTTGACGCCGTCGGTGGCCAGGATGGCCACCTGCGGCTGATTGATGATCGGCGCGCTGAGCAGCGTGCCGAAAGGTCCCGGGTTGGTGATCGTGAACGTGCCGTCCTCGACGTCGTCCGGGGTGAGCTTCTTGCCGCGGGCGCGGGCGGCGATGTCGCTGATGCGCTCGGCGATCCCGGTCACACTCAGGGTGTCCGCGTCGTGCACAACCGGGACGACGAGGCCGCCCGCGTCGAGATTGACGGCGATGCCGAGGTTGACCCGTCGCCGCACCAGCAACGCGTCGTCGGCGACCGAGGCGTTGACGTGCGGGAACTCGCGCAGCGCAGTCGCCACCGCCTTGGCCACAAACGGCAGGTAGGTGAGCTTCGCCGCCTTGCGGACCCGGTCGACCTCGACGTAGTCGACCTCGATCGAGCAGAGCGTGTGCGGCGAGACCGCCTTCGACCGGACCATGTGGGCCGCGGTACGGCGCCGGATGCTGTTGAACGGCACGACGTCGTGGTCCGCTCGCGCGCTCATCCCCGACGCCCCGGGATCGCGGCGACGATGGTCGTGGCCCTGATGGCGTCGACGACCTGCTCGACGTTCGGATGGATGAACAGGTCGCCGGCCAACCCGCCGGGCACCGGAACCGGCAGGCGACCGATCCGCCGCACCGGGGCCAGCAGCGTCTCGAAACAGGCGTCCGAGATGACCGCGGCCAGCTCCGCAGCAAGCCCGCCCCGGTTGATGTCCTGATCGACCACGACGGCTCGACGGGTCTTGGTCACCGAGGCGAGGACCGTGGGGAGATCGAGCGGCTCGATGGTGCGCAGGTCGATGACCTCCACGCTGATGTCCTCCGCCACCGCCTCGGCCGCCCGCATCGCCAGCTTGACGCCGAACGAGGACGTGACAACGGTGACGTCCTCGCCCGGCCGGACGATCTTGGCTTGCCCGAAGGGAATCGTGTAGCGCTCGTCGGGCACCTCGGTCCGGTCGGCCAGGGTGTGGATGTGGGCCATGTACAGCACCGGGTTAGGATCCGCGATGGCGGTGGCCAGCAAACCCTTGGCGTCGTAGGCGTTCGACGGGACGACGATCTTGAGTCCGGCGCACTGCAGGCCGATGCCGAGCGGGACGATCGAGTGATCGGGCGACCCGCTCCCACCGCCGCCGACCAGCAGCGTGGTCAGCGGCACGGCCTGGTCGTGCAGCATCTGCCAGCTCGGCGCGAGCAGGAAGAGCTCCTCGAAGCTGGCCATGGAGAACGAGGCGATGTGTTCGAGGATCGGCCGGTACCCGGTCAGCGCCAGGCCGATCGCGGCTCCGGCCGTCGTCGATTCCGCGAGTGGCGTGTCGATGACGCGCTCGGGGCCGAACTCGGTGACCAGTCCGGCGCCGGTGCCGAACAGCGAGCCTTGCACGGATTGGCCGATCAGCAGGGTCTTGGGGTCGCGAGCCATTTCCAGTCGGGTCGCGTCCCGAATGGCCTGGATGATGTTCTTGGTGGGCACGGGTCCTTCTCCGGTTTCGCTGGGGATGTCAGCTGGCGTAGGTGGCGGCGAGCAGGCCCTCGGTGGTCGGGACGAAGTCGGGGGCGTCACGGGAGAACCGGTCGATCTCCGCGATCTCCGCCTCGACCTCCTTCTCCAGGGCGTCGACGCGCTCCTCGGTGAGCAGCCCTTCGCTGATCAACCGCGCACGGGCGATGCTCAACGGATCACGGTCCAGCCCCTGCGCCTCGCGCGGCGCGGAGTACCGGAGGTCGGCTTGGCCTTCGGTGTGCGAGTGGAACCGGAACGTCTTCGCCTCGACGAAGACCGGCCCGTGCCCGGCGCGCGCGTGCCGCAGCGCGTCGGTCACCGCCTCAGCCACGGCGAACACGTCCTGGCCGTCGACCACGCGGGCCGGGATGCCGTAGCTCTCGACGAGTTCCCGGTAGTCACCGGACGGGCCGGCGTAGGTGCCGGACTGCGGCGTGTGGACGACCATGCCGTTGTTCTCGCACAGATACACGATGGGCAACCGCCACAGGGCGGCCATGTTGAGGCTCTCGTGGATGTTGCCGCGGGTCGCGGTGCCGTCGCCCAGACCGCACAGCACCGCCTGCCCCTCGCCGCGGCGCTTGGCCGACATGCCGTACCCGACGGCGACCCCCAGCCCCGAGCCGAGGAACCCGAAGAATCCGAAGATGCCGGCCTCCGGAGCCACGATGTGGTAACCGGATCGGCCCTGCGCGCATCCGGAGGCCTTGCCGAAGTGCTCGGCGAACAGCAGTTTCGGGTCGCCGCCCCGCCCCAGCAGGTAGGACAGGCCGTGGCCGCGGTAGTGGTACCAGACGTAGTCGTCGGGGGCGAGCACGCTCGCACCGCCGACGCCGACCGCTTCCATGCCGGCGCTGCTGTGCCAGAACAGCTTGATGGCGCCCTGCTTCAGGCACCGGCACGCGTACTCGTCCATCCGGCACGCGCGCAGCAGGGTGCGGAACAGGCTCAGCTTCTGCTCATCGGTGAGGGTCATGCCGACTCCTTCGCGGTGTTCTGGGTGGCCGGCGCGGCGGTGATCTCGCCAAGCACCGTGCCCACCTCGACGGTGGCGCCGGCCGAAACGACGATCCGCACGTGCCCCGAGGCGGGGGCCTCCACCTCGTGGGTGACCTTGTCCGTGTCGATCTCCACGACGGCGGCGCCCTGATCACAGTGGGCGCCGTCCGCGACGAGCCACTCCGACACCGTGCCCTCGGTCATGTGCATGCCGAGTTTGGGCATGAAGATGCGTTCGATGTCCACTTCGGACCCAATCCGTTCGGTTGTGCTGGCGGTGTCGGTCAGGCGGGCGGGTCGGGCCGCAGCCCGCGCAGGACGATGTCGAGGAGGTCGTGCGCATGCTGCCGCGTCGTCGTGGTCCGGCCGGTGAGCAGTTGGATGACGATCGACCCGATCAGCGCGTCGCCGATGGCGTCGAGGTCGGCGTCGGACCGAATCTGGCCCGCCGCCGCGGCGGCGCGCAGGCGTTCGGTCAGGGCCTGGTGGCTAGGTCCGGTGAGCAGCCCGTACAGGGGCTGGGCGTCGGCGGGACTCTCGGCGGCCGCGGCGATCAAGGCCAATGCCAGAGCGGCATTGCGGGGATCGGCCGCGACGCCGGCGAAGGCGTCAAGCCACGCGTGCAGGTCATCGCCGATCTCACCGCCGTCGGGGAGCGCGACCGTCTCCGCCGGCACGTCGATGGCCAGATTGGCCACGACGGCGGCGGCGACCAGGTCCGCCTTGCTCGACCAGCGCCGGTACAGGGCGGGCTTGGCGATGCCGCTGCGCGCCGCCACCGCCTCCATGCTGAGCCTTCTGTAGCCGTTGGCCAGGAGAAGCTCGCAGGTCGCCGCCAAGATCGCCCGATCCGTCTCGGCCTTGCGCGGCCGTCCGGCCGGCTGGCGTGTACCGGTCGCCGGGCCGGCTGGAAATGTGTCATCACCCACGATTCATTACGGTACGTACCGTAATAGTCTTTGTCCAGGGCCGCGGCGCCGGCGGCACGGGCAGGGAGGGCAGTGGCGATGGGCAACCGGATTCGACGTGTGGTGACCGGGCACGACGCCGCCGGGCGGGCGGTCGTGCTCTCGGACGACCAGGTGCCGGTGGTCGAGTTTCCCGACGCCTCCGGCGGCAGCGCCGTGATGTGGACGACCGGTGCGGTCCCGGCGGACAACGCCGCTGATGTGGCCGGAAGTGGACGGCCGACCGGCACGGCGTTCACCCGTGGTTCGGTGCTGCGGGTCATCGAATTCGGTCCCGGCTTCGTCGCGCCCATGCATCGGACCCGGTCGATCGACTACATCGCCGTGCTGTCGGGCGAACTCGAACTCGAACTGGACGGCGGCAGCGTCACCCGGCTGTGTCCGGGTGACGTCCTCGTCCAGCGGGGCACCATCCACCTCTGGCGCAACCCGAGCCGGGACACCCCATGCCGCTGGATCGTCTCGATGATCGAAGCCGAGCCGATCTCGATCGCGGGCCAGACCCTGGAACAGACGATGTGACGTAGCCGGTGCGCGCCATTGACCTCGTCTCATGGCCGCACCGAATGATGTCGAACTGAGGAGAATCCCGATGAAGATCGTCATTGACGAGGACAAGTGCGTTGGCGCGGGCCAGTGCGTGCTGGCCGCCCCGGAGGTGTTCGACCAGCGCGACGACGACGGCATCGCCGTGCTGCTCGATGAGTCGCCGGGGGACGGGCAGTTGCCCCAGGTGCAGGATGCCATCGGCCGTTGCCCGGCGCTGGCCATCACGATGGGGAAGTAGCACCGTCATGGACCACATCGTCGTGGTGGGCGCGTCCGCCGCGGGGCTGACCGCGGCCGAAACCCTTCGACGGCAAGGCTTTGCCGGCACGGTGACCGTGCTCGGGGATGAGCTGCACCTGCCGTACGACCGGCCGCCGCTGTCCAAACAGATCCTGGCCGGCGCCTGGGAACCGGAGCGGGCCACCTTGCGCGAGGACGCCCACCTCCAGCGGCTGCGGCTGAACCTGGAACTGGGCTGCCGGGTGGCACACGTGAGTTCGGCGGCTCGCACGGTCACCCTGGCCGACGGCGAACAGCTGCGTTACGACGGCCTGATCATCGCGACCGGACTGCGGCCCCGGCGCCTGCCTTTCGGCCACGATCTGGCCGGCGTCCATGTGCTGCGCACCCTGGACGACGCCCTGACGTTGCGCGCCCAGTTGTTGGCCGGTCCCCGTGTCGTGGTGGTCGGCGCCGGATTTCTGGGCAGCGAGATCGCTGCCACCGCGCGGGGCCTCGGCCTGGACGTCAGCCTGGTCGACGTCGAAAGTGCCCCGCTGGCCAGGCAGGTCGGGACCTGGGCGGGCGGTCTGGTGGCCGACATGCACCGCGATCAGGGCGTGCGCCTGCACATGGGCCGCAGTGTTGTCGGCTTTCTCGGTGACAATCGGGTTGCCGCGGTGGTGCTCGACGACGAGACCCGGCTGCCGGCCGACGTCGTGGTGGTCGCGATCGGCTCGGTGCCGGCGGTGGACTGGCTGGCCAACTCCGGGATTCCGGCGGGCGACGGGGTGCTCTGCGACAGCACCTGCCGGGCCGCGCCCGGCGTGTACGCGGCCGGCGACGTCGCCAACTGGCCGCACCTGGTCACCGGCGGTCGCGGCCGGCTCGAACAACGCGCCAACGCCACCGAACAGGCCATGGCCGCAGCCAAGAACCTACTGGTCGGCCCGGCCGGCGCGGTGGACTACACGCCGATCCCGTTCGGCTGGACCGACCAGTACGACACGAAGATCCAGACCTACGGCTGGTGCCCGGACGGCGCCGAGGTCAAGGTCGTCGACGGCGATCCGCGCGACCGCAAGTTCGTCGCCCTCCACTACACCGACGGCCGGGTCGTGGGCGCGCTCGGGTGGAACAGCCCGCGCGCCCTGCGCCAGCACCGCGGCCGCATCGCCGAGTAACACAGATTCCCCAAGGAGTTCTCATGACGTGTCCCGTGCATGAACCCATGCCGTTGCCCAGCGACAGCGGTCTGCTGCTTGAGCCGCTGCCCGACCTGATCCGCCTGCTGCGGGAAGAGCCGGTGCGCAAGGTCCGCTTCCCCAACGGGATCGAGGCCTGGTTTCTGTCCGGATACGAGCACTTCCGGGCGATGTTGAACGACCCTCGGTTCAGCAACCGTATGGGGGACACGCCTCCTGGGCTGCGGGCCGTCGACACGGAGACGGACGCGGATCCGGGCGTGATGATGAACCTGCCCGGCAACTTCGTCACCGCTGACGGCGAGGACCACCAGCACTACCGCCGCAAGCTGACCAAGGAGTTCATGGTCAAGCGGATCGCCGCGCTGCGGCCGCGCATCCAGGAGATCGTCGACCAGCACCTCGACGACGTGGCCCGCCGGTCCGGGCCGGTGGACTTGGTGCCCACGTTCACGCTGCCCGTGCCGTCGATGGTGATCGCGGAGCTGCTCGGCGTGCCCTACGAGCAGCGCGGGGCGTTCCAGCACGCGGCGAACACGCTGCTGGGGCTGACCACGACGGCGGAGGAGATGCAAGGGGCCTGGGCCCGGCTCGCGGAGATTCTGGCGGTGGTGTTCGACGCCAGGATGAGTGATCCCCAGGAGGACCTGATCAGCCACCTGCTGCACGAGCAGTCCGAGCTCAGCCGCGAGGAGCTGACCACGATCTGCGTCGTGCTGCTGGTCGCCGGGCACGAGACGACGGCGAACTTCTCTGGGTTGGCGATCGCGCACCTGCTGCGGCAGCCCGAACAGTTGGCGAAGTTCATCGCCCACCCGGACGAGGCTGCGCGCGCCGTCGAGGAGATCATGCGCTACCTCATCGGTCTGACCGCCGGGGGAGGCCTCATCCGTCGGGCGTTGGAGGACGTGGAGATCGGCGGGCAGTTGATCCGCGCCGGTGAGTGGGTCGTGGCCGGCATGGCTGCTGCCAACATCGACCCGCAGCTGTGCCCGCACGCCGAGCAGCTCGACCTCGACCGCGGCCCGGTGCCGCACGTCGCGTTCGGCTACGGCCCGCACGCGTGCCTCGGCCAGAACCTGGCTCGGGCCGAGCTGGAGATCATGCTGGTCAGCCTGTTCTCCCGGTTCCCGAACCTCCGGCTGGCCGAGCCCATCGAGGACCTGCCGTACCGGGAGCAGATGCTCGTCCCCGGATTCCATGCGTTGCCTGTGACCTGGTGACCGGCGGGGAGGGCCGGCGGTGCGACGCTGGTGCGGTTCCGGCCGGCCCTCCAACCGCACACCACCCGCAGCCGCCATTCCACGGTCGTCTTCGTCGACAACGCACGCGAGCGGGCCAACCAGTCACAATGGACGATTCGACGGTGCTGTGGTAGGGCCGCCGTTGTCGTGGCCACCGCCTGTGCCGGTGGCTCGTCTCCACCACCTTCTGAACAGGAATACCGGCACGTCGGGAGCGACGACGAACGCCGGAGATAGGCGAGAAAGATGACCACCGACGTGCCTCCCGAGCGGCGCGGCATGGGTGAGGACCTCGGCAGGCGGACCAGGACCGTCGTGCTTGCGGCGATCATGCTGGCGATGCTGCTGTCCTCACTGGACCAGACCATCGTGGCCACCGCGCTACCCGCCATCGTCGGCGACCTGGGTGGCGGCACGCACCTGTCCTGGGTCGTGACCGCCTACCTGCTGGCCGAGACGATCGTGACGGTGGTCATCGGCAAGTTCGGCGACCTGTTCGGCCGCAAGTCGATGTTCCTTGTCAGCGTGTCGCTGTTCCTGATCGGATCCTTCTTCGCCGGTTGGTCCGGATCGCTGGGCATGCTCGTCGCGTTCCGAGCCGTGCAGGGACTCGGTGGCGGGGGTCTGATGGTGACGGCGACGGCGCTTATCGCCGACGTCGTGCCGCTTCGCGAGCGGGCCAAGTTCCAGGGCCTGGTCGGCGCGGTGTTCGGGGTGTCGACCGTGGCGGGGCCACTACTGGGTGGGCTGTTCGTGGACCATCTGGGCTGGCGCTGGGCCTTCTACGTCAACATCCCGCTCGGCATCCTCGTGTTGGTCGTTGCCTCCGCGGCGCTGCCCACAGTGGCCACGCCCCACCGTCCCCGCATCGACTACGCCGGTATCGTGCTGATCGCATTGGCCGCGACGGGCATGACACTGGTCACCAGTTGGGGCGGCAACGAGTACCCGTGGGGTTCTCCCCTCATCATCGGCATGGCGGTGGCCTCTGTGCTTCTCCTCGTGGCGTTCGTCGTTGTGGAACGTCACGCCGCCGAACCCATGCTGCCGATGCGGCTGTTCCGCACTCGGGTGTTCACGGTCTCGGGCATTCTCAGCTTCGTCGTCGGGTTTGCGATGCTGGGTGGAATCACCTACCTGCCGACCTATCTGCAATATGTACGTGGCGAGTCCGCGACGGCGTCGGGGCTCTGGATGCTCCCGCTGATCGGCATGCTGATGGTTGCCGCTGTGCTGTCCGGGAACGTGATCGGCAAGACCGGGCATTACCGGTCCTTCCCCATCGCCGGCACCGTGGTGATGACCGTCGGGATGCTGCTGTTGTCGCGTCTCACCGAGCACACCAGCTATTGGATCATGGCCGGCGACATGGTCGTGCTCGGCGCGGGCATCGGTCTGATCATGCAGGTGCCGATGATCGTGGTTCAGAGCACCGCGAACTACGACGATCTCGGGGTCGCCACGTCGGGCGTGAGTTTCCTGAGAGCGATGGGCAGTTCGTTCGGTGTGGCCCTCTTCGGCACCATCTACGCCGGTGCCCTGCCCCGCAATCTCGCCTCCGCCCTGGCGAACCATCCGTTGCCGGCTGGGGTCGATCCCCAGGTGATACATAGTCCCGTCGGTCTTCACGCGCTACCTCGCGCTGTCGCCGAACCAATCATCGCCGCCTACGCCGACACCGTGCAGGCCGTGTTCCTCTTCGCAGCGCCGATCGCCGTGGTCGCCTTCTTCGTCGCGCTGCTCCTGCCTCAAGTACAGCTGCGCGGCACCTCGCGTGCTGCCGTGTCGGGAGGGAACGCCATCGGTGAGGGGTTCGCGCCGCCGGCCTCGAGCAACTCCGACCAGGCGCTGGAGAAGCTGATCGCAACGGTTGTCGTGAGGCTGAAGGAAGATCCGACGCCGTCCGTGCTCGCCCACTCGGGTTCGGGCGTCACGCCGGCGCAGGCCTGGCTGCTCACCGAGATCTATCGCGCCGCCACCAGTGACGCCGGGGCGACGATCAGCGAGGTCGGTACGCGACACTGCATACCCGCCGGAATTGTCGAACCCACCGCGCGTGAGATGGTCGGCGCCGGTTATCTCGACGAGGTCGATGGCCGCTTCCGGTTCACCCGGGCCGGGGCCGAGACCTTCGCACACCTGGTGACCGCCTGGCGGAACTGGTTCCTCGACCAGCTCCGGGACTGGCACGGGGAAGAACACGAGAAGCTCACCGCAGACATCGATGCCCTCACGGCTCGAATGATCGTGGGAGGACGTGCGTTGAGCGCCCGGTGATCGGAGTACCGACGAGTTGCCCGGCGCGGCACGGTCCGTTCCGTACTGGTCGAACCATCATGGGGAGACACGAGAATCGACGTCGTGCGGACAACTGGTCAACGATCGGCTGACTGTCCGTTCCGCAGTGCGATCGCGGCGAGTTCGGTTCGGTTCGCCGCCTGTGTCTTCTGTAGCAATCGCTCGACATGCTTTTCCACCGTGCGGGGCGACAGGTGCAGGCGTGCGGCGATCTGTTGGTTGGTCAGCCCGGTGCACAACAGGGCCAGTACGTCCCTCTCCCTGCTCGTCATGCCCACGGTGGTCGCCGGGTCGGCACGCCTCGAGCACGCTGCCGCAAGCTGCGCAATCCCACTGGAGGCGAAGAAGGACGCGGCCTGGGCGGACAGCCGCTCAGGATCACCCCAGCCGTCATGACGGGCGGCGCGGCCTGCGAGCATGCGGAGCAGCGCCTGAATCCACGGCGCCCCACTGAGCTTGACGTCACCACGCTCGAACAACGCCTCGGCTTGGGCGTGGTCGCCGGCCCGGCCCGCGGCGATGGCTCGTGCGACGGTGAAGCTGCTGGAGATGAAGGCGTCGTCGATGTCGACCCAGTCGCGTCCCTCACGCAGCTCCTGGCTTTCGGAGGCGGCCACCACGACCGCGGCGACCGCGTGGAACAGGCCGAGGAACAGTGGCTGTACGACCACTCTGTTGGTCGGCAGCAGTTCACGGGTCCGCTGGACGCAGCGCAGCGCCTCCGGCAGGTCCTCGCGTACGAGTGCCACGAGCAGGCTCGCGCTGCCCGAGATCGCCGCCCGCAAATGCGGCGCTTGGCTGGTGTTCGCCAGTTCCGCCTCGATCCGCGCGGTTGCGAGATCCGGCCTGTTCGCCATGGCCTCGCAGCTGGCCAGCAAGCCGGTCAGCGTCGCCACCTGTTCGGCTAGCCGGTAGCGGCGGGCCGACTCCAACGCCCGCTGCGCGCACCCCGTCGCGGCGTCCAGCTCGTGGGCGGTCATGTGCACGATCGCCCGTAGCTGTTCGAGGTCCACCGCGATGGCGAGAGCGCCCATCCGTTCCGCCTTGGCGCTGGCGGCCTCGAGATGCGCACGACCGCCGAGCCTGGCGAGGTCGAGGTAGGCGAGTTGGTGCAGGGCTCGGAGCTCGAAGACGTCCAGTCCGGCTTCTCGCGCACGCCGCAGCATGTCGGTGAAGTGTTCGTGTGCCCGGGCCAACCTGTTGACGATCAGCAGGTTGTGCCGACCGAGCAGTTCCAGCGCCGCGCACGCCGGCTCCGCCGCGCCGGCGGCGTCCGCCTCGTGTAGCACGGTCGTGGCGAGTGCCATGGCCTCGTCGTGTCGTTGTTCGTCGAACGCGATCTCCGCGAGCGACAGCCTCAGCGCAAGCTCCAGATCGCTGCCAAGCTCCGGGACGCGCAAGCCACGCTCGCAGAACTCCCGGGCCGAGCGCTGGTCGGCCGACCGGGCCGATGCCCGAGCGAGGTAGAGCAGTACCTCGGCGGACGAGGGCTGATCCCGCAGCCTGTCCAGAAGAGACAGTCCGGTGCGCATGATGGCGGAGCTGTCGCCGGCCGTGTCCAGCGCGGCGAGCAGTGCTCGTTCGGCGTCGATGGCCTCGTCGGTACTCACCCCGACCAGGGCGGCCGCGCGTTCTGCGGTGGCGATCGCGGTGGACACGGACCCGGTCGCCAGTGCGTTGCGCGCGTGCCCGGTCAGGTGGCGGCACGCGTCCGGCCTGCGGTCGGACAGGATCGCGAGTTCCGCGCAGACGGGCAGTCGGTCGGCGGCCGCCGGGTCGGCGACCAGTTGGTCGAGCAGTTCGCCCGCGAGCTTGATGAGCTGCGGTCGCACCATGGTCGCGCGGATGGCGTCGGCGGTGAGCGCGTGTCGGAAGCGCATCTGACCGCCCGGTAGCTCGTCGATCAGTCCACAATCGATGGCTCGGGCCAGCGTGTCCAGTACGGCCGCGGTCGACTCGTCGGTCGTGTCCCGAACTAGTTCCCAGTCGACCTCCCGGCCGAGCACGGAAGCGGTCGTCAGGATGCGCGTGGCCCGCTGCCCGAGCACCGCGAGCCGGTCGGTCACGCTGTGCGCGAACGACGGCGGGACGGCTAGCGCGGCATCTGGAGTGCCTGGCTCGACCGCGGCCAGGAGTTCCTCGATCAGGAACGGGATCCCGTCACTTCGCCGGTCGATCTGGTCGACGACGGAGTCCGAGAGCTCACGATCGCCGGCACACTGCCGGATCATCGTCCTGGCGTTCTCGGTGGACAACCGGCCCAACCGAACCACGATCGCGACATCTCGGCTGGCCCACTGCGCGCACAACACGTCGAGGGCGCGTTCGGGGCGGGCGGTGGCCACCACCAGCAGGCTGGCGTCGACCAAATAGTCGGCCAGGTAGTCGAGGACGGCCAGGGTCTCGGCGTCGGCCCAGTGCAGGTCCTCCAGGACGAGCACGGTGTCGCCCGTCAACCCGGTCAGCCGGAGGATCGTCTCGGCGACCAGCATCGGTGACAGCGCGACGCGGGGTCCGTCCACCAGGCCCGGCAGCAGGTTGGCCAGGCCGGGCCGCAGAGTGTCCAATTCGGTCTCACGTCCGACGGGTAGGGCACGGACGGCCTGCGAGATGGCGCCGGCGATGGGGCGGTAAGCCTGCGACCGGCCGACCGCGTTCGCGCGGCCGAACAGCGTGGTGTCGCCCCGTGCGGCAGCTGCGGCGGTGAGTTCTCTGGCCAGTCGACTCTTGCCGATGCCGGCCTCACCGGTCAGGACGACGAGGCCGCCTCGGCCGCCGGACAGGCCGTCCAGTGTGGCCACGGTGGCCTGCCACTCGACGTGCCTGCCGACCATCGTCGAGGATCGCCCGAAAGCCATACCCCAGTGTCCCTCACGGACGCGTCGTACGTGATCTCACGTAGCCGGGTGTCGTTGCGTGTGGCGGAACGGTCGTGGAACTACCGCTGTGCGGGACGTGCCTCTGAGTCGACCATTCCCTATGCCCGGAGGGCCTGGGCGGGACTGAGGTGGCTTGTGGACGGCAGCTTCCGGACCAACGACGGCGTGACGTTGCGCTACACGACGGTCGGCGCCGGCCGGGCCGTGGTGTTCGTGCACGGTTGGCAGCAGGACGCGCGGCAGTGGCGACCGGTCGTGGAGCGGTTGACCGGCTGCCTGCGGGTCACCTATGACCACCGTGGCCACGGCCGGTCCGAGGACAGCGCGTCGGGCGCGACGGTGCACCGGCTCGCGGTCGACCTGGCCGAGTTGCTCGCCGACCTGGAGCTGACCGACGTGACGCTGGTCGGGCACTCGATGGGATGTTCGGTCATCTGGGCCTACCTGGACCTGTTCGGCCCGGCCGACGTGCGTGCCCTGGTGTTCGTCGACCAGTCGCCGGTGATGGTCACGGGCCCGTTCTGGAACGCGGACGCGGCCCTGGACGCAGGGGCGATGCTGTCCGCTGAGCAGTTGAGCGACATGGTCCACGGTCTGCGGTCACCGGAGCACCGGGCCGATGTCGTCCGGCAGCTCGTGTCGACGATGGTCAGCGATTCCTTCCGCGGCGACCAGCTGGACGAGACGGTGGAATGGAACCTGCGGGTCGACGGGGAATTCGCCAGCGCGCTGCTTGCCGATCACGCGTCGCACGACTGGCGACCGCTGGTCAGTCGCATCGAGTTGCCCGTGCTGGTCATCGCCGGCTCGGCGAGCACCATGCCCTGGCGTGGGTCCCGCTGGATCGCCAACCGCGTCCCCGGCTCGATCTTCGAGCTGATCGATGGCGGCTCGCACATGCTGATGGTGGAAACGCCGGACGTGGCCGCTGGGTTGTTGGCGAAGTTCCTGGAGCTGACGGCGTGACCGGCCGTCCGGCGTCCTAACGCGAAATCCTTGAGGGGGAACACAGGACAATGAAGGGACACTCATGATCAACGGTCGGGCATGGCGCGTGATGCGGTTCGGCGAACCCAAAGGCGCGATCGAAGCGGTCGAGCAGACCTGGGCCGAACCTGACCCCGGGCAGGTGCTGATCCGGGTGCGTACCGCGGGTGCGGGCTACCCGGACGCGATGATGACCGCGGGCGCGTTTCCCTTGCTGGGTGATCCACCGTTCGGGCTCGGAGAGGAGGCGGCGGGCGAAGTCATCGCCGTGCCCGCAGGCTCCCGGTTCGCCATCGGCGACCAGGTCACCGGCATCACCGCGTTCCTGCAGGGCTGGGGCGGCTACGGGGAGTACGCCTACCTGTTGGAGCACTCGATGATCCGGATCCCGGCCGGTATGACCGACGAGCAGGCCGGCGGCTTCCCCATCGGCTTCCGCACCGCGTACGCCGGACTGGTTGAGCGCGCCGCGCTGGCCGCCGGCGAGACCGTGCTCGTGCTGGGCGCGGCCGGCAGCTCCGGCTCCACGGCCGTCCAGCTCGCCAAGGCCCTGGACGCGCACGTGATCGCGGTCGTCGGCAATCGCGACAAGGCCGAGTTCATCGCCCGGCGCGGTGCCGACCACGTGATCAACCACGGCCGCGAGGACGTCACCGCTAGGATCGCCGAGATCACCGACGGTCGCGGCGTTGACCTCATCTACGACCCCGTCGGCGGCGCCCTCGCCACCACCGCGATGGACAGCCTCGGCCGCAACGGCCGCATGGCCATGATGGGCCTGGCCAGTGGTACGCCGGCCACGATCGAGCCGATCGCGCTCATGTTGCGCAACCACAGCGCCGTCGGGGTCCTCGCCGTGCCACTGGACGACAGCGACGCGGAGGATGCGGTCTGGGATCGTCTCGCCCAGCTGGCGGCCGGCGCCACGATCACCACCCCGGTCGGCCCGGTGTACGACTTCGCGGATGTGCCGCTGATGGTGGCCGAGCAGGCCAAGGTCGCGCCCGGCAAGGTCATCGTGCGCGTGGCCACGGCATGACGTCAGCTACGCCGGCGGGCTAGCGAGTACGGGAGCCGGCCCGCGTGTTCGCTGAGCGGGTCATGGAGACCGACTTCGCCGTGGCCGAAGGCGTCGACGAGGACGGCGAGGGTGTCTCAGGTTTGTCCGTCGCGTTCGCGATCCTGGCTGGGTGGCTTTCCGCAGCCCGAGAGGATCACGCCGACTCGCAGGTCGCGGACAAGGCCCTGGAGTGGGTGCACAGCAGTCTTGGACCGGAGCGTGCACGCCTGGCCGCGCCGGCGGCCGGCATCCTCGGGGCGGCCGCGAACCCGGATCTCACCGTTCAGCAGCTGGCCGATGAGCTACAGGAGGACTTTCTGTCGGCCCTAGTGTGGCTCACCGCCGGTGTGGTCGCGGAGTACGGCGGCGGTGACGTGGCCTGGCTGGGTCGTCATGAGGACGAGGATGACGACCCTCGAGGACTGACACGTTCTTAGGCGCTTCGCTGCCGTGGCCGAAGTGTGCCGTGGCACAAGGGATGTGCGGCTGGATCCCGGGCCTTCACACTGAACGTGGTGGAGCAAAACTGGAGCAGGGATGTGTGTTGAACCTACAGTGAACCGCGCTGTACGGGCACTCAAATGCAGTGACCGCAACGGGTTTGACGTGGCGATTCTCTGTTCTCACAGGTCATAGGCGGTGTCCATAGTGGAGGCGCGCCACACTGGCAGTGTGAGGGTCAGGGGTTCGAGTCCCCTCAGCTCCACCTTAGGGTTGTTATTAGAACCCTTGCCCGTGTGAACGCCCTTGAGTAGGAGGGCGACACCGGAGGTTGAAGGGCCATCCGCCTGGCGGGTGGTCCTTCTGCCGTTTCCGCTCAGAGGCTGGGCGGGCGCCGCGCTTGTCGGCGCAGAGACGTGTTGGTGTTGAAGGTCGTGGAGCGGCCCGAACGGGTCGTGGAGGTCATGGTCGGCGACCTGGTCGTCTTCGATGTAGAGACCCTGGAAGATCGCCTGGTTGAGTAGGCGTCGCTGCTGGTCGTTGCAGCGGCGGTAGAGCTCCTCGGGGGCTTCCAGGAACTTGAGGGCGGCGTGGATGAGCCGAGCGCTGTCGGTCAGGTCGGCGCTGGCGGTGTCGAGTCGTTGGGTGAGGCGTCGTCGTTCGGTGGCGATGTCGCGGAGCTTGGCCTTGACCTTGGTTTGCGGCAGGGTGCCGTCGGCGGCGAGGTCGATCAAGTTCTCCTCCTTCGTGTCGAGTTCGCGTAGTTGGCTGGAGATCTGCTTGTGCAGCAGGCGTGCGGAGGCTTCCTGTTCATTGATGACGGAGTCGATGTGCGCGCCGACGTCCGCGATGAACTCTGAGCGGAACCGGATGCTGGCGTAGTGGCGTTCGATGGCCTCCTCGACTTGGTAGACGTGGACGTGCGGGCCGGGGCAGATGCCGTCGCGCTTGTTGCGGCAGAAGAAGTACAGGTACTCGTGGCCGTGGCGGTTGACCGTGCGTTGGATTGCCAAACGCTGATTCCTGCCGACGCGCCGGCAGAAGCCGCAGTACACCGAGCCTTTGAGGTAGTGGTAGTGGACACGGCGGCGTTCCCCGGCGGTGGACCTGGATTCGAGGATTTCCTGGACTTGTTCGAAGAGCTCCTCGTCGTCGATCAGCGCCTCATGCCGCCCGCAGATCTCCTCGCCCTTGTAGTCGACGTAGCCGAGGTAGTAGCGGTCGCGCAGCATCATCGAGAGCTTGTTGATCGAGACCTTCTTCGCCGGGTGCCTGTTGGTGGCGCGGGTGCGGAGGCCGCGGTCATACAGTTCGTCGGCCAACTCGTCCAGGGAATAGTCGCCCGTGGCGTAGAGTTCGAAGCCGAGTTTGACCATGGGCGCCCGCTCGGGGTCAACGATGATTGTGCGGATTACTCGGCCGTCCGAGTGGTCGATGTAGTTGAGGTAGCCGAGCCTGGCGCGGCCGAGGGTGCCGCCGCTGCGGGCTTTCTGGCCCATCTTGTACGCGATGTCGACGCCAGATTGGCGGGATTGGTACTCGTTGAATGTGGCCAGGATGCCGTGCATGAGCTGGCCGACTGGGGTGTCGTCAATGGCCTCGGTGGCCGAGACCAGAGTGACACCACGCTTGCGCAGGTCCGCCATGACGATCGCGTCGTCGTAGCGGTTGCGTGCCATGCGCGAGAGCTGGTAGATGATGATGACGTCGACGTCGCCCTGGTCGCGGACGCGCTTGAGCATGCGCTGGAACGCCTCGCGTTTGGTCATCTCCAGGCCAGAGCGTCCGGGTTCGACGTACTCGTCGATGACCGTGACGCCCAGGTCCTTTGCCTTGTGCAGGCATGCCTCACGTTGGGCCGGAATCGAGATACCCTCGGCGTTGTAGTCGGTGTTGACCTGCCCGGTTGAGGACACGCGTAGGTAGATCACCGCGCGTGTGCCGGGTTCCAGGTCGCTGGGCGGTCGCTCGACGCAGAACACCGTGTCTAGCT
>Ga0307511_10000806_pt1 | contig 33446 bp, 37 predicted proteins | sample 13_EM_MG_FD_200266 | JGI IMG/M metagenome (GOLD analysis project Ga0307511, IMG submission 200266) | Populus trichocarpa ectomycorrhiza microbial communities from riparian zone in the Pacific Northwest, United States - 13_EM | ecosystem: Host-associated > Plants > Roots > Unclassified | place... | reverse complement strand
TCCCAGTTTCTGATAACATTACGGCGGAGAAGTGCACTGATACCTTTGATACGCACATTGCTTCTGTTATTGGTTACCCCTATTATATTGTTTTTGATCAAGACACCCTCTTTATGTCAGACCATTTCAAGGATTGGGCAGCAAGAAAGGGAATCAAGTTGGAACCGTCTACCGCATACCACCCTCAGACGGATGGTCAGTCAGAAATTACCAACAAGGCGATCCTCCAAGCCGCACGAGCGTGCAAGGTCGAAGGAAACGATTGGCTGCACAAACTCTCTGAGATCCAGGTAAAGCTGAACTCTCGAGACAACACCGCAAGACAACACAGCCCCTTCTTTTCACTCCTAGGCTTTGAGGCAAAGCTAGATCCTTCTTCCTTCCCTTACCCGATCACTCCTTATACCCCTGCAGAGGAACGTCATCTTGACACCTCTCGCAACCTATACTCCTCCAAAGTCAAGCAGGTAAAACAAGCCAACAAGAAGCAGTCTGTTCCACCACTTCTTGCAGCCGGCCAAAAGGTTCTACTCTCTACAGAGAACCTAAACCTCTTGAACACATCTAGGAAATGGAGGCCTAGATGGGTCGGACCCTTCCGCGTTCAACACGTCAACAGGAAGCGGAACAACTATAAACTCGACCTGTCAATGGACAGGCGACTTTCCCTTATTCACAATACCATCCACATCAGCAAGATCAAACCTTACATGGAAAATGATTCAACCAAGTTCTCAGGCCGTCACAAGGAACAACTTGGCGAAGTAACGGAAGGCAGATGGGAAGTCGAACGAGTACTCGAATTTCGTACTGCTCCTCGTACCGGCAAAAGCCAATACTTGGTAAGATAGAAAGGTTACGGAAGTGATGACGATGAGTGGATCAACTTCGAAGACATCAGCCTTGAAATCGTTCAAGACTATTAGACAAGCGGAAACTACTCCAACACCTTCAAGTAATGAAGATTATCCAAGAAACACAAGAAGCATCACACTCGAGAAACCCCCAAGTCAATTGTTCAAACTGAACGAGACAGAGTTCTCTCCCTCAGTCCTGACGATCAAGACCTCAACTCCGCTGCTACCAACCTTGCAGAAGATATCTTTAATGTTTTCCTAAAGTACTGATTCACGCCGGTTGAATTAACCTGGCAATCCCGCGTTCCTTCTTGTTGTTTTAATTGTCGTTCTGAATTGACAATGGAAGAAGGTATGGCAAATAAGGTATCTATCGCATGTTTTCATCGTTCCTTATGTTATGAATGTTTACTATGGATGATTTGGAAGTTACGATGGTCCCCTACTGTTCACTGTAAAGATTGTTATTCTCATAACTGTGTTGCTTGCACCTGTTATTTCGGACTACCTCCGTCTTGGGCAAGACAACGAGAGTAGGAAATCCTTTTAAGTGTGGAAGTGTAACGGAAGACCGTTTCTTATAATGGTCTTAGTATGCATTTCCTAGCACCAATCATGTATACCAGATAACTCAGGCATAGTACCTTACGTACTATTTACCTAGAGCATATCCGGTCCTTATGTACTTTTCCTTTATCATGATGTTTTATGCATCCACACCTGTATTTCTGAGTACTGGAGGCCTGACCTCCCACACCTGTAATTATGGTCATGGAGGAGTGCCTTCTGGAATGGCCAGAAAGCAGGTTTTCTGGTAAGGCCAGAAAACAGGTTTTTCAGACTTCAGAAGGCTTGGCGGTCAGTATAAGTACTGAGCCATTCCGCCCTTCTGAAGGAGGATTCTCAGATCAGATCACTTCAGATAGAGTTCAGACAAGCCTTAGATAGCTTCAATACAGAGAGATTACACCTGTTAATTCTCTTCCCGCTTGGGAAATCTGTATGCTCTCAAAGACCCTCTGAGTCCTCGACTTAGCGGAACCAATAACAGACATACACTATCACTCTGGTGATAGTATAGACTCTGTTAAACGGCCCGCGGTGCTACTATTGGCATCGCCCATTACACAAAGGTAACGGACCAATGGCGATAGTGGATGTGGTACCCGCAGTACTAGTTGTCAAGATGGAGGTAGATAGAGGCAAAGGGAAGGCACCCGAAGGATTGAACGTCAGCAAGCATGCGGTAAAATAGCTGTCGTATGAGGAGGTCAAAAGGGTTGCAAAGGAGATGAGCACAGGTAATGTGGGGTGTGAAAAGGATAGAGAGGAAAACGAGGAAATGGGAAATGAGGAAGAGAAAGAGAAAGAAATTACATGGAATCGACCCTGCGACAACAGGACGTTGACAGATTTAATTATCTGCATTATGTTGAATGGAAGGGTGATGTCGGCGATTAGCAAACTGGAAAAGGGAAAGAAGTGGTGCAAGTCGGCACAGGACTACAGAACGGCCAAGGGTCAAGTGCTGGCAGCTAGGCGGATGATCGAGGCGGAGCTACATGCTGGGGGACTCGGAGAGGGAAAGGGCTGGAAAAAGCTGAAAGAAGAAGTCAGAGCCGGCAAGAGTGAGATCGAAGTCATCGATATGGCAGAGGCGGCGATGACCTTCCACGAGGCCGCCAAAGTCAACACTGGGGACCTTTCGAGGATTGAATCCCAACTGGAAAAGCTAACGAAGCAGGTGCTCATGTTAGCTTGTCTCAGTGGAGCAGGGTCGACGGAAAACCAGGCTCAAGCAAAAAGACAGGCAGCACAGAAGAAAGCAGAGGCAGAGAAGAACGCAGAGAAGGCCAAGCAGATCAAGAAAATTGAACTTAATAAGAAGGCACAGGAGGAGAAGATGAAGAAGGACCAAGAGGAGGAGAAGAAGGCACAAGAGTTGGTGGCACAAGTTGAATCGGTATGGAAAGGGAGACGAGCGGCTTGGGAAAGCGCCAATAATACGGTTGAGGAGCTAACAGCAAAGGTGAAGCAAGCTGTAACACCTGTGGAGATCGTCTTGGTGGGGGAAAAGTTGAAAGAGGCTATGACAATGAAAGAGAGGTTGGAAGCCGAAGGGAAGGTCGTCCCAGAGAATAAGGTGGGGGAGAAGAGAGTGGTTGTGGGAAACAAGGTTTTGAAGGTGGCTAAAATTATTTTGGCTCATATGCAGCCAATCGACAGAAGAAGAAAGGCAGAGGTTGAGGATGGGGTCAATAAAGTCAACGCCTTACTCCGTGAAAAGGCAATAACTACCAACACCATCCCATGGCACACAACGGTGGAGATCAGAAAAAGATCTCAGGATGACGAATCAAAGTGGACAATAAGCAAGATCAAGGAGGAATGCACCAAGCCAGAAGTCCTCACAACCGCGACGGAATGCCTAACAGCAGTGTTCGGAGCCAAGAGGGATATGCTGAACATATGGATGGAGGATGAGAAGATCGTCAGAATGCTGATGCCGGCAGCACCATCGAAGGTGGCGAGAGGAAGAAGGGACATCGGAAAGAAACTAAGGGAGGAGAATAAGGATATGAAGCCAGGACACCAGTTCCCCAAATTATGGGGCAGCGCCAGGACCACCGGCCTAACTTTTGATGCAGCAAACAATATCAAGGCAAAGAAGTTAGTCGAAAAGGGGGTCATGTGGGAAGGGGTTCGAAGACAGGTCCAGATGATGGACATGAATAAGATGAGAGAATTCAAACCCTCCCCACCACCGCAAAAGAAGGAGGAGAAGAAGGGAAAGATGGGTGAGAAAAAGACCTCCGCGCAGGTCAACACTAACACCAACACCAACACCACCAATACCAATAACAACCATAAGGGTCAATAAGGAAAGCAGCGCGTCCCACCCTTCTGGTCCAATGTCATCTGTTACAACTGTGATGGAAGGGGACACAAGAAAGAAAGCTGCTTTTCCGCCAGCAGAGCCGTGTCTGCTTGCATCTCTGGAGGACAGAAGAGGAACTCGGAAATAGTGGGTGCGAATGAGAACGGCCAATAGACCCAAAAGAGGAAGGTTGAGGAGGTGAAGACAGACAAGGATGGCTTCGAGAAGGTTGAGAAAAAGAAGGGTGGGAATATCTAGAAGAAGCCAGCCTTGAAGACAGTCGGAGGAGCCACCCCAGGACCCTCCAACGCAAGAATCTCGGAGGTGTTGAATGATGATGTTGAGGACTGGACCCCAGATCGCTTTAGTCCTAATGCACAGAAGCCCCCAGTGAAATCAGACTAGTCCCCGGATGAACAACCAGGTCTGGGGAAGCACCTATTCTAAGGGCCTCCGTGTGGCTTACTAGAACGTAGCAGAGTAGTGCGAGGGTACTCATACGTTTCTGGAATGGTGTAAAAAGAGGAGGATTGATATTGTTTTTGTCAGGGAATCATGGGTGGATAAGAAAGGGACTGGGACACAATCCCACCCCTTATATACATTAGGGTTGAAGGTGGAGAAGGGAAAGAGGACAATGGTATATTGGAGGAAAAAAATGGACGGGGCAGTAAAAGTCATTAGGGAAGACAAGAGACTAGCCTTGGTGGAAGTGTGGGGCCACAAGCTAGGAGGAATTTATGCAGACGGGAAATTGTCGGGGGGAAGCTGGAGACAGTGGCTTGAAGGTCTAAACAAAGCGGACTGCATAGTGGGAGACTAGAATGCACACAACCAGGCATGAGACCCCTTCAACGAAGATGATACAAGAGGAAAAGATATGAAAGAGTGGATGGTGGAAAAGGGGTACGAGATCGGGGGGGAATATGATGGACCAACCTGGGAAAGAATAGTTAACGGACGAAGACAACAAAGCCGGATCGACCTCTTCATCAGCAGAGGAACCAAGAACTGGCAAAACGTCAAGTCGCACAAATTACTTTCAGATCACTAGGCCATTATGGCAGAAATAGATTGGAATGGGAAGCTGGAAGAAATAGTAAGAGAAAAGATTGATTGGGACATCCTTGGTGGGGAACTCAATATGGCGGAAGAAGAGGAAGGAAAGGGGGATTTCTACTGGTATGACGAACTAGAAGGAAACACCCCATACGAAAACTGAAATTGCCCCGACAAGCCTGTTGCAGCACCATGTGGATTACCGAAAAATCCAAAAGGTGGTCGGATGAAGAATTGTCAGAATAACTTAAGATTACGAAGGATGCCAGGAGAGGGAAAGGATCCCACAGGAGCCTAGACCAAGCAGCAAGAATTAAGAGGTGGAAGACGGAGAAGGATAAGATGAGGACACTAGTAAGAGAGAAGAAGAATGAATGTTGGCAAACCTTCTGTGAAGAAAATGGAGAAAAAGATCCGTGGGAAATCGTTAAGTGGGCCAAAGACCCGTGGCACCTTAAAGCCACAATGGGAGACCTGACAGATACAATGGGAGTACCTCTCAAAACGGACAATGAAAAGAAAAACGGCCTAATTAGAGACCACTTCGGGTGCAGAATTGAAGGCAGGAAAGTGGACGAGGAAGAGGAAAAAAGGGAAAGATACCCGAATATAACAGGTATCAACCAAGAAGAGATGGAGGAGCTGGTGAGGAAAGCTCTAGCTGGAATGTCTAATAGGTCAGCACCAGGACCAGACGGAATCGGGTACAAATTGATTAAACGAGTACTCGACCTCAAGCTAGGCTTAGAGCTCATTCGAGAAGTGGCGGAGAACCTGATAAAAGGGAAAATACCGAAAGAATAGCAATATTCCAAGGTAGTGATGATCCCGAAACCAGGGAAGGACTATGGCAAGACAAAAGGCTGGCGACCCATCAACCTAATCAACTGTATTGGCAAATTAGGAGAAAAGGTGGTAGCAGACAGACTCCAAGAGTCAGGTCTATTACATCGATACCAATTCTAATTGGTCGAAGGCAGGTCGGCCACTGAAGCAGCCCTAAGAGTGGTAACAAGGGCCCAAAGATGTATGGTAGCAGAGGGAGCAGTGGGATGGAGTTTCTGGGATGTAAAGGGAGAATTCCAGAATGTCAGGGAGGAGGATGTCATAAGGGAACTGGAAAAGTCGGAGAAAGAGAGAAAATGGATACCATGGGTAAAAGAGCTTTTCTAGGCAAGAGAGTTTAAGTTAGAATGGGACGAAAAGGTTAGAGGAAAAGGAAAAACGAATATCGAAGTACAACAAGGATCACCCCTCTCACCGGTGATCTTCCTCATCTGGATGGCTCCAATAATCACAAAAATGGAGGAAGCATTAAAACTCGAATGGCCATGCTTTGACCTAGGGCTCCCGTTGTACGTGGATGATCTCCACTTAGGAGTCTCAATCTGGAGAAGGGAAATGGCACGAGGCATAAAAATGGATGGGGTTTTGGAAAGCGCGGACATAATAGTAAACAGGATAGCAGCAGAGAATCACCTCCCCCTGGAGGACTCGAAGCACGAATGGCTAGTCCTACAAAAAAAAGAGGAGGAAGAAGAACAAGGACATGAAGTGGGTTAAATGGTTGGTGATAATCATGGACGAGAGCCTGACCTTTAAGGAACATTGGAAAGCCCGAATCAAGAAAGCGCGAGCCATGCTTGCACAATTTAACGGGTTAGGAAATTCTCAGTGGGGGATCAGCGCCACTAGCTGGAGGCAGATCTATACTGGAATAATCCGAGCAATAGCCTTATGGGGGTCAGAACTTGGATGGAGAGGGCAGAGGGATTGGGAGAAGGAGTTTGAACAACTGCAATCCCAGGTCTTGAAGAAATGCGTCAATGCGACTCATGGATCTCAAAAAGAACTGGTTAGTTAGATCGCAGGGGCAGAGTCTCTGAGAATGGCACTGGATGCAGCACAGGCCAGACTCATGGGAAAAATAATGCGGGACACTACCGCACTAGGAGACTTAATGTTCGACGACAGAACGGGAAGGAATGAGGAAAGAGGAAGAGGGTGGGATGATTTTGGACAAGAATACACTGTCGGTCCAGACGGATTCACCTCCGTCTTGACAGCGATACAAAGTAAGGCAGGAGTATTGAAAGAGGAGGGACATGAAAAGCTGAGTTATGGAGGAAGAGTGGAGAAGGTGAAAGTACCGGAGGTTAAACTACAGGCCCAAGCAGACTCCAAGGCAGAGGTATGGATGGAAGCCATAAACCAAGCTAAGAAACACTGTGAAGCCACGGGAGTATACACTGATGGAAGTATGAATGAGGATGGGATGGTGGGGGGAGGTTGGTACGTGGAGGGAGGGAAAAGACTTGGAGGGGTCACACTAGGCAAGCTGGCAACGGTGTGGGATGGAGAAGTATGTGGAGTAAGAGGGGCACTCGAGGATGCACCAAACAATTCTAATGTATTAATTCTGTCAGACTCACAACCAGCAATCGAGGCAGTGAAGAAGGCAGGTCGTACAGGAAGAGCAAGGACCCGCAACCTCAAGGTTGTGATAGAAGGGATAAGGGAAAGGCAGTCCAGGCTAGGTCCCAATGCAGTCTCGTTCGGATGGGTCAAGGCCCATAATGAACTACAAGGCAATGAAGAAGCCGACCGGCTAGCCAAGGAAGCCACAAACCTATACCCCGAAGACCCCCAGATCACGGAAGGGGGATTGAAGCAGGCATGGAGGAAGATGAGGGAAGAAGAGAGAAGGGTGAAGGGAGCGGGAATGGGAAGAGTCGTGAAGTGGAATAGGAAGGCAAGAGCCGCATACGTTCAATGTCGCACCGGCAAAGGCAATCTCCAAGCCTGGCGCCACAAGATCGGTAAAGCAGAAAACTCAGAATGCCGGAAATGCGGAAGATATGCGGAGACAGGCAAGCACGTAGCCTTGGTCTGTACTCATGAAGAAGACATAGGGCGGAGGTGGAGCACATGGGAAGATATGGACGATAGGGCGAGGTGGGCCAAGAAAGAAAAAGATGAGAAGGGTTTTTACACGGTGGATCTGGTGGAGACGTTTTTCTCCAAGATTGACCTGCGCTGATTTCCTGTTATTTTACTTGCGTTTTGGATGTTGTTTGTTTGTTTGATAAGGGGAGGGCCGAAAGGGGCGTGGCGGTGGAGGAATACTTCTATTTGGGGATGGACCGGTAGGGGGTGTGGCCGCGGAAGAGGGGTATTTCATCAGATATTTCTTTGGCTCGGAAGGCAGGACGTTTATGTAGCCCGTCTTCCCGTGGGTGTACCGAACCTTTTAAGGGGAGGGAACGGGGGCGCCGCATAGCCTTAGGCTGATTAGGCGTATAGACTCCAAAAAAAAAAAAAAAAATTTGCTTGATCACGCCCTTACCAGCGCCCTACAAAATTACAGCAATACAATATCACAGTTCTCACCAGCACTATGTCAGTTGCAGAAGATAACGCCGGTATCAATCTAGATCAGCTTCATCTCCTAGGTTCCGCCCCGTCCACACGCGCACTTGAAGCATTCTCTGGTGCTGCCCGTACCAAGTTTGAAGAGTATTTGCAATAAATCTCGCTTGACCTTTGAGAAGCAATTCCCTAAAATTAAATTCAGTAGACGGTGGCTAACAAGGGGTAGCACAATATTAAAGCATACCTCCGAGATCAAAACTTGAAGGCCCCAGCAGGTGATTTACCAGCACTTAAGCTGCGATGGAAGGCATTACATCAATAGAGCTGCGCAATGATGTGTTGTACTTCATTGCTAGCAAGAATAATGCCCATGCTACCATTAATGAGAAGTATCATAGAATTAATCGCATTGAGCAAGCGGAGGATGGAGGATTGAGTATTTCTTATTTATACTTTATGTATAAAACAATAGACTCGATTCTGCCTCCATACATATGCTCGGACACATATATGTCATACCGGAACGGCCCTGCAATCCCGCAAATACCGGTATGGGGGGCTATACAGGTATGGCCTGAATCCCGGAACAGCCCTGAACATAAGTATTGCTTGTTAAATTTTCTGATGTGCATGTAGCTTTTATCTTCGGTCGGTGGACGGATGAATGGGCAGAAGCCTCCTGTAGTAGGTCAGTATAAAAGTTTACCAACAAGTTGAATCATGTAACTTATTCATTAGCATAACATGTACAGGTCAAGGGTATTTTGTTAGTGAGCTATTTATGCGTACTTGTATGTAGTTACCCTGAACTTGCCCCCTTTTGTTCGATCTTTTTTGCGGTAAAAAGGGAGAATGAAGAGTAAACCACATCGTGCGCTTGATATTTTATGCCTTTCTTGTAACACCGGCGATGGATATGAAATTGACCCTAGTTGAGAATATAGATAACGGCCTCGGCAGTTCTTTCAACTAGCTATAGCGTGAGCGGCATATATGTTCTGGGCCGTTCGCGGGCGGCGTGTTTGCTATGCACAACTCGCGGGTATACTAGGATAACAGACAAGGGTACTAAATTGCTGTAATTAGCAATGAATACAATAGACTCTCTAAATCAGAACACCCGATACGAGATGAGAATATTTTTAATATAAGAACATATCTCAGTCGACTACCTAAGGTATGAAATTCTGGGTAACCCGCCTCCCCAATATAAAAATTCATGAGCTACAGTTATAAGGATGTCATCGGGAGGCAAAGGGTTATTCCTATAACCAATATATTCTTGTATCCAAGGGGGAAGTACCTACAATTTCATATCTGGGTGGTCGACCTATATTCTTACACTGAAGATATTTTGATATCGGACTTTCTTATATTAGACTTTATGATATCGGACAATCTCATATCGAAAGTCTACTATATGGAAATGACTCTCTGGTACCCTTATATGGGGGCTGAGGGGTCCATGCTGAGGTAGCTCAAGTTCGAGACTGAATGGCTACCTTCTACAATACCCGCCACACCACCGTCGCATGACATTGAGTCGAAACGATGTATAGACTTTTGAAAAATGAAAATAAAAACCCGCCATGCCAGCTGCAGAAGTTTGAAGATATCGTCACTAGGAGTAAATATAGACACCCAGAGAGGATCGTCTAAGATAGACAAAAAATACTTAAGCTTATACTGCAAGATCATTGCAAAGCCGCAGTTAGAACTCTATCAATCTCTTTGCCAATGGCGTACCACCCTACTAATCTTACATCCTACAAGCGACCGACCGCATGATGGGAGCCGAGACAGACATTTCAGATACCAGAGAAACTCTAGCAACTACAGTAACTTTGGCCTGCACGGCTCTCCAGGCCTCAACCTCTACCCATGCTACCTCTGCACTTGTGAAAAATTCTGTTCTAGTCGTACCTAGATGTCGTGGTATTAAAGTTAACCTGAAATGCCGCATCTATGAATATTTGCAATAACGTCAATGAATTAGACTGGGAATCTCCTTGCCACTCGCACACAAGCTAGGCGTTTAGAGCTAGCTACCCGTCCGCCATAGTTAGAGTCTTCATATTTTTATTTATTTATTCATTTAAAATATTAGAACTCGTATAAGGAGACTTCATAATTGTAGTAACTGATAATAATACTGATAACCCCACCCCGTCTTAGCTTTATTTATTGCAAATTAGAAGTAATTTAAAATCCTTGTCTGCCATCCCGGTATGTCCGTGAGGGGCATACCAGGTATCTATGCCTCCCGTGGGCATTTCTTATGTGCCCGCGAGGGGCATGGTAAGTACGCCGCCCACGGGCAGCATACCCACTATGCCAGTCGCGGGCAATTAATATAATTACTCAATTTATGACCGACCCTATCCCCATCACTTACCCTTCCTTTGGTCAGTGGGAGACAGCAGGCATTGGACAAGAAGAGAATTATGAACATGCTGGTGATATTAACAACTCACCATCTTCTCCGATAATGAATGGAATGAGGAGGATGGTGCTAGGTCTATTGCTACCCTAGAACTCCATGTATAGAAGCGTTCCCTATGCTATAGCGGAGGGGGGCTCGAGGCATTGGAAAATTAGTTTCTTTTCCACCGGAGGTCCTTATCCACGGGTTCTTATACACAGGGGCCTTATGGCTCGGGCTATACACACAACTAGACCGGACCATCTTGTACTGAACCTTAATGCGCTGTAACAATCATAGCCTCTTTTGTCTCCATCTTGTCGCATGATTTCTTTTTACACTAGAAAACCCTCATTGTTTTTTACTGTAATCACAGGACCTGGGTAAGGCTCAAGGCGGTGGTTTCTTAATCGCAGGTACTTTCTTATACGCAGATTTCTGCCGTACCTTCAATTCCTCGATTTTAAACTAAATTAAGGCAGGCTCTAGATCTATACAATAGGTAGATATTGTTTTACAGCGTTGTCAACAGGTGGAATGGCACAATGCTACAACAGACGTCATATTTTTGCAGTTGTGATATAGCCAAACCCGATAACAAATGGCTAGCTATTGCAAATGTCAGGCTGAACGCCATCAATTGTTAACCAAGTATGGCGTATTTGCTAACCTTTACCCAACTAAATTCTTCTAACCAGCTACCAACCTTATGTGCCTGGAGAATAATATTCCAGATGTTTTGACTGCTTGGTAAACTACAATTAGGTTAGCCAATGCTGCATCTACAACTATTCGAGTTTCCGGTTGAAAAAGTTTTACACTAATTGCTGCTGCTGATGCTGAATTTATTTATATATGAAAGTATCAATAGACTATGACTGTGTTAACCTCTCAGCTCCAGGTGAACGAATACAAATTGGACTGCTAGAGCAGAATCCGATCGAATTGTAAATAGATTAACCTATTGCCGTCGCTGGGATAGGTATACTGTTATTAATTCTTTTTTTTTTACATTAGCCAATGCTGCTCGCCATGCATCTACAACTACTCGTGTTTCTGCTAAAGCTGTAAGAATGATTAATTTATTGAATGCGAAAGTGTCAACGGATCATGTCGGTGGTAACCTCTTAGTTCTAGCTGTTAGAGGAGAAATGACTTGGAAATATATCGATCTATTGCAGAGCTCCAGTTAGGTATACCCTTATTAAATTTTTTTATAATTTGTAAATCAGTACTCGTAAACCTTTATCAATTCAAGTACGTCATACACCAAATCGAGGAATTATTTAAATTGCCCGTGAGCGGCACAGTGGGTATGCCGCCCGCGGGCGGCCGATGCCCGCCAGCGGCCCAGAACACATGGTGGGTGTTACCTGCCCAGGCCCCCAAGAGATGAAAGGGTCACTTTTAAGTCACGCGGAAGAAACTCCAATATACAACTCAGGCATCTACATCTTGTTTGACATACTTAGCAGACATCATGCCACCATTACTACACTTTTTAGTTTTCTAAGGTTTACGCCATCGTACATAAACTACCAATCTATACCAACACCAAAGATACACTATTAAATGTACTCTTCTGACCACAAATACATTTTATACTATACATACCAGTGGCACAACCTGAGCCTAAATACTCCTCGCACTTACTATAGTCAATTCATTGTCCCTTCGGCTGTTGCATAGTACAGATCTAGATCTTGTATGAATAGCATTGTTCCATTGTTCACTTACCTCTGGAGCCCCGTTCATACATAAGCATCAGGACTACACCCAACATCATCCCAAAAGTTCACACCTCAAGTATTCTGGTCCGGAGATTTCTCCGCAATCCCATGTGATAATTATAGATTCCACAGTCCAAAGTTTAATGCAAAGACCTTGTGTTGTCTGTCGTTCGGGTGCTCTTCTAATTGCCCCGCGTCGCCCAGTAGCGTGCAATCCCTCGCCTTGTGAGTACTGGTAATTTGACTAAATAAGTGTAAGATATGATTATCGGCATCGTGGGGGATCGCAGTGAAAGATTGTGTGGGAAAGATCTATTCTCATGTGCCTACCGCATTATCTGGCAAGTAAGCCCCCCTGTCACACTAGAGTGTGCAATATCTACTCTGGAGAATCATTAGTTCTCTGGTACATAGCAACCGATATACCTGGCACTTTTAGTGTGACAGGGGCTAGATAATGCGGTAACCTGCGGGCGACCTTGCGAGGTCTCGACAACAAAAGCACTGCCGACGTCAGTGAAAGCCTTGGTGGGCTTGTATACCAAATTAATAATTACGATACGTAACTGGAGCATGTAATCAGTGTTGCTCATGTGGGGCACTGGCGCAAAGGCTTCTCAGAATTCTAACTACTCATCCTCTCACATAAAGGCTCACAAGTCGGGTAGCTGGACACCTTCGGTACTTCTCCGTTGCTCACTCATCTGGCCTAAGGCTTGGGCAAGATCCGCTTAATCTGCTACCTTGCTATTCCATATCTGGCTTTAGCCATAGCCATGTCTCAAAAAGGCAGTCTGGTGTTTGTAGGCACTGGAATCCGCTCACTTAGCCAGTTGACCTTGGAAGCGATCCAGCACATTGAAAAGGCTGATAGAATTTACTATGCAGTACTCGATGCTGCAACCGAAGGATTCATAAAAGAGAAAAACAAAAATGCAATCGACCTCTACCAATACCATATCAACGATGAGGATATACCTGAAGTGGATCTCTACATCCAAATGGCTGAAGTAATGCTCTTCCACTGCGATATCGATATCATACTATACAAGCAATATTTAAACTAACTTGTGCTTTAGCTTATGCTATCGGATGTGCGGAAGGGACTTTATGTTGTTGGTGCTTGCTATGGGCACCCTGGGTTGTTTATGAGTCCAACTCGGCGGGCTATGGCAATTGCTCAAGCGGAAGGATATATGACTAGGATGCTTCCTGGGGTCTCTGTTGAGGATTGCTTGTTCGCTGATCTCGGAATTGACCCATCCTTTGTCGGTTCTCTGATGTGTGAAGCTCGGGACTTCATCATCCATGATCATGTGGGTTTAACTTCTCGCCATGTTATCATGTACGAAGCTGGCCAGCTGGGGTTCTATGGAGTTGACAGCGGTGTAAGTCTCTTTTTGTGAATACAAAGGTCCATAAACCTTCATTAACTATGAACCTTAGATTGATCACTTCGAATTTCTGGTCAAAAAACTGGAACAGATCTATGGCGGTTCCCATCCTTTAGTCAATTATACTGCTGCCATTTCGCCCATTATACAGCCAGTGCTTGATCATCTTACGGTTGGTGATCTATACAACCCTGGCGTTCGGAAACGGATTACTTCTTCGTCGACCTTGTATTTTCCACCAAAAGAGTTGAAAACTCTCAATAGCTATGCTCGTGAGCTTGTCGCTCAAGGGAAGACCACCGAGGAGCAACTGGAGAATGCAGTATTTCCACAGCATCCTCTCTACCAGCTTGTAGGGGAGAACCAAATTCATGGTGCATATACTGAGTATGCAAAGAAAGCCATTTCTGCACTCGCTAGCCGGACAATTTCCACCCGGTACTCTGCTTATGGTGCTTCCCCAGCCATGCAAAAGGCAATTGAGCAGATAACTCTTAATCTCGACGTCCTCGGAACCTACTTGCATTCCCCTGCTTCCTTTGCTGGGACTATCTCTGGACTGAAAGATGTTGAAAGGGCGGCACTGGCATCTGGGGATTTCTCCCAGATTAACGCAGCTATGAAAAGTGGGAACTTGGATGCGGTAAGTAGTAGTGTACTTAATCCCTACCAGATCGCTGCTTCCTACTATACTTACTAATATTCCCAGGCAATTCGTGAATGAGCTCGCCCCATCGTCCGCAGCACTACTGGGGAAGTACTGAGCCTGGGTACCCGTGGCGACTCAGTCGATATTGAGTTGTGTGGTCTTGGGATGGCTTTCATTGAATCTATTGTGGGCTAGATTGGGAGAAGGGCAGGTGGGGCAGGCACGTATGTGCCTGTTAGGAAGTTGGAATTTTCATTATTTGCCTGTGATGCTCCTCTTGGGTTTTTTTGTAACAGTACTTGGTCCCCTGATTGGAACCGCATACTCCGTACGAAGGTTTTTAATACCTCTTTTACAAAGAAAAACCGATTTGTCAATTTTTACTTTTGCCAACATTTTGCTTACAGTAGGGGGGTTTATATACGGAGTAGTTACTTACTGCCCTGGCAACACACTGATTGGTTAGATCTGTAACTTACCGGTATTCCTAATGTAGTGGCGACCCCTTTTTTTCTCGGCATTCTATCAAATATCACGACATTCTTGCGCAATCAGGCTAAAGTGTCATGACATTCTAGGGTAATCAGGCTAATATAAAGTCTATAGAACAGAACACGCAGAGCAAGATCCATGGTCTCAAAAACCGTAATCCTCACGGTGGTTCCAATATACACCCCCCAGATTCAACAGCCTCAGCAGCCACTCCCCCACCTTCAGGACGTTCTTAGTACCATGATATCATAAGACCACAAACCGCATTATCTATGTTAGCCCGGCAAAATAGCGAATATTATATAACTGACCGAATATCAGACAATCTCCACAAACCGTTCCAACTTTAATTCTCGAAACTGATCAACCTATTCTGCTCCTTCCACTCTTTCTCCAATGCAACCCATTCTGCACGCCAGGTTTTTTCTTTAACAGCATATGTCTCGAGATCATCCACTGTTTAAGCTTGTTTCATAAGCTTGCGCCCCTCCAAGGCACCCTTCCGATCAGCTCCAGCTTGCGCACCTTTTCACCAGTGATCTCAAGCTCTCTTAATGCTCTGTTGAGCACCCATCATTATTTATTAAGGCCCTTGCGCCACCAGCTAGCCTTGATCCAGTCTTCTTCGACAAACCTTACCACACGGATCTTACTCAATGTGGTTGCTCAAGATGCCATTTGTAGGCTTAGCGTCCACCGTATCAATGACCAGATGAAACAATGGGCGTTTGGCTGCAATATGATAGTTCTTTGCAAACAAAGGTCTATTAGCATCACGAGCAAACTCGCGGATCAACTTGGGGCATCAAGTGCACGGGCGCTGGTGGGCCGATTCTGAGATATCGGCTGCACCTGGCGGCACCGTACACAATACATATCGATAGGCCAACAACCAGGAGGTTTCCAAGCTTTCTTTACAATATCTGTTGTATAAAGATCTATTCAGCCGTTGAACAGTTGATCGAGGAAGTCCACCTTGCGGAGAACCAATAGGGGATTCTCAAGCAACCATGCCCGGAGATGGCTGCTTAGAGTAGAGCTAAGCTTCTAACAGCAAGTGGTTGGAGTAGATGAGTGTACTTCAAGAGCAATTGAATGATATGGATATCATGATCGGATCATATAGAACAACAGGCTAACAGGAAGGTGGTATAATATCAACAAGGAATGCTGTCTACCTGTCTAGGTATGTGTAGAAGAAACCGAGTTCGTCATATATCAATAACCCAATACAGCAAATGATGTGTCTCATTCATCGTGCTTGATGTAGTATGTATCACGGTGAGTTTTATCCCCCTATACAATGAATGTGGAATAACACATCCTGCAGAAATTACAGTATCCAACACCGGACAAAATTCACGGTTACCTTCAGCCACCCTTTCTTAGCCGATGCACGTACAATAGCTACCGTATGTATCTGATTGCACCCTATGGTGATGCCTTTTGCATCGCACTGCAGTTCCATAAATCGTCAGATTGAACCCTATGTCGTCGAAGGAGGTTGGCTAGGAGACGCAGGAGGTAGACCTGTGATACTTCATTGCTCTCAGTAGCTTTGCGTGCTCGTTCTTGATATCGGATATATTGCTTTTTGGATGCGGGGCACGTTAACGTTGCGATCGGGGAACCAATAAATTCAGTTCGCCCCAACATGGAATGGGCCGGAGGTTTTGTTGAACTAGATACCGTAGAAACTAGCATAAGAAAGCAATCTCCTATAAGGCACTAACAAGGCTCGGAGCGCATTTGCTTAGGGGTTGTACCGTGAATAGGAAGGTATGGCTGACTGTAGAATATTTGTATAAAATATCCCCACTACCTCTGCGTACACTTTGGTAGTGCTCATTCGTGGTAGGAAGAATATGTGCAACTACAATACTCTAGTAGGATACCATATATAAGAAAACACCTATGATTAAGAGAGTAACCGCAAATAAGATACGGATATAGCTTTTGGAAAAACCACCGTACTGTGAAAAAGACTGCAGTCTTGTCCGCAAGTTTTTACGGTACTATAGGTGGGAGTAATGTTCTCTGATGCCTTATTGGACGGCCTCGTGTGATTATTCCAAGTGCTCTAATACCCCCCCTTTGCCTTGAGCGGTTCTCTACATGCCCCGTTTAAGTCAAAAAGCCTTGATGCAGGAGGGCCTGACTCCAGAAGAACATTTAGACTCCAAGTGATTATCGATTGTCTCCTCGCCATCCTCCGCTTTGCCCCATGCATGACCAACCTGATATCACTTTGCTCCTCGCCCAAGCAGTTCTCATATTGACAGGCATTTCTCGAATTAGCTTTACGTCATTTGGGAAGACCTGCTCTTTGACATAGCATCCTCGTGCCATGCCGATTGCTTGCCACGTAAGTGCTTACGCTCGCGGAAAGGTAGATTTATGCTGGTTTTCCCACCTTTTCACTAGCTGTCGGCAATTTGAGAAGACTGGAAGCTTATCGTAAAGCAAAGGCGTACAGATGAGTCAATTCATTCATTTAGCAAAATAAAGCACTTTATGATGTATGCTACCTAAAGTGCCTAGATATCACTGCTTACGCTAGCTGCCCTTGGTTAGATACATAGAAGCGAAATGTGGGCTTCCGATGAGGATAGATGCGATTGAGATTTGAGAACATCTCTAGTCAGTGCTCCATAGGAAGTCGCTATCCAATCACCGCCAGACTACTAATCGATATATCGATTACAATACTATCCACTCAGGACACTGGCTAGCCTATCGACTTAGGTATACATGTCAATAGTCTGTTTTCCTTTTTTTGTGGACTAGTACTCCTATTTAGAATACGTATCCCCGGAATTTCCCGGAAGATTATCTTACCTTGGGCCTCTCACTGCCTTCGGTGGTTCTCGTTACAGACATTACCGTAGAAACTCTCGGACAAGACTGCAGTCCTATTTACAGTGCATCGGTTTTGCAAATTTCTTATTTATTGGTACTTTCTTACGCATGGTATTCTACCAGAATATTGTAGGTACATATTCGCGAGTACAAACAAGATAGCTCCAAGCATATAGCTCCCATATAAACTAATATTCTCGCTCCCAATTAGAAAAATTTCGCCGCTAGAACCCATAGGATATTCTACTGTCAGCACCTAGAACTTACTGAAAATTACACCTATCTTATTCATTGTACATCGACATGTCAAGTCCGTCCCGAGTCTGCTCAGGGTCTTATTGGCGATTACTTTCTTATACATTGTTACTTCCTTGACCGAGTGTTATTACGGTAACCTCATGACAGAAGCTTAAGAGAAAAGAGAGAAATAAAACCAATCATAATTTCAAGGCTACCGCCACTAATCTACACTAGTCCTCATCTTCGTGTTCCTCTTCTACTGTCCTTCATCATCTACGATCGATAGGAGGTGCGCTATATTTTGCATTTCTCCCTAGCTACAGTATGGGTCCTCTGCTCTCCCAATCTTGTGCCTCTACTACTTCTGGGGTCCCCAGCTTGTACATTATCCAGTTAACTAGCTTCCTTCGCTCTGGGGGGGGTTCCTAGAGAGACCCACCTCGTTATTTCTTTTTACATGCTCCCCTATAAAGTCACGAGGCTGAGGTATCCCTGTTTTTGTGCATAGGCTAGGCTTCAAGCCGGTTTTTTTATGTAGCTGGGCACAACACAAACAACGCTTGCGGGTATAAAAATGGATATGTACAGAGGCGTCACTATGGTTTCCCCCTCCAAGCTTGATTCAGCATTGACAGCTGATAGCCCTGGCAACTAATTAACATGGAGCCTTCAATCATCTGGGAAGATTGGCCCCGCATCGCTTGGGCCGACCTCTTGATGGTGCTTTTCCCTACCCTCGCCATCATAGCCATCACCACTGCTACTCGCCGAAAGGCCTACATTGTGAGCATTGCCCTCGATAGCTGGGACCACCAACATATATACTTACTGAAAAACAGGAGTCTACATCAATCCGTTCTCCTGAAGAACTGGGTGCAGAGAGTACTACAGGTCACTTGCCGACAGAGTATGAGGCCCAGCTAGACTCCCAGTTAGCACGGATGCAGCTCCACAAAGAGCTGTATTTCAAACTCCAACATCTTGAACAATACCCTGAAATCTTGCCACAAGGAAGAGATGTCCTGATTTCTCTCTTCTCGGAGACGTTGGCGAGGGAATCCAAGGCGCCGGGGGTTGGCATCTTATCCATTAGCCAGTATTCTCGAGAACGATTACTTGAGTTCCAACGAAACGCTGATGAGGTGGCCTTGGGGCAGTGGGAACAGTATGTGGCCAGGAGGAGGGCTGGAGCTCCAAGGGAGATGCTTAGGAATAAGGAGGAGGCGAGGTGGTGGCTTACCCAGAGTGCTCCTATCAAATACATCGATGGCGCTTGGCTCGGCCATATCAATAAGATAACAACTCCATTCGCTCTCCGCCGGGTGGTGAAGAATGCATGGCAAGTCCTTTCAGAAGAGTTGGGAGACGGCGATCTCGAAAAAAACCACGTCTATATTTACCGTCAGCTCATGAAAGTTGCCGAACCTGGATTGCCACCTGGTGATGCGACCGATTTCATCCACCCACGACACCAACTTAATGAGCCTGGCATCTGGAAAGCGGCCGTTGCCCAACTATTGATATCCGTCTTCCCACACCAGTTCCTACCGGAGATATTGGGATTTAACATGCACTTTGAGGCAATAGCATTGGAAACACTGATTGTATCTAGAGAGCTGAAGGAACTAGAGTTCGACCCTTACTACTTTATTCTACATATCTCGATTGACAACGCCCATTCAGGGCACACGGCAATGGCTGTCGAGGCTGTAGCGGGGTATATCGAGCTCATACGAAGAACGGAAGGGGATGCCGCAGCACAACAAGCCTGGGTCCGCGTCCAAGCAGGTTATGTCCTCTCCAAAGGCCTTCCTACAGCGCCTGTTTGTGCTTCCCTCAAGACAGCTACTGTACCTCGAGCTCTCTCTCCTCTTAGCGCAATCGAAGGGGAAGTAGTGAAGATATTCCAGGCCAAGGCTGAAGTGGCACATAAAATTCATTGTGGTAGTAGACTTAAAATCGGAAGTCATACACTAGCTCAGTGGCTTGAGCCAGGGATGTTAATGTCGCCGCAAATGCAGATGAGCTTCTTAACGAACTTCGGCAACACAAAGCCATGGATCTACAAGGGCGATAGCAAAAGGAGTCGGTTTATCAAGGAACTTTCATGGCGTGGCAAGATGTTTGGTTCCTTCACACCAACTGAGGTCCAGGTTATCGAGCAATGGATAAACTCCATGGGAGAGGCGGATACGAAACTCTACTGGCGTTTCATTAACAATAGCGCGATCCCTTCCAACCAGGCCCTCCACGACCAGGACATTCGTGTCCACCACCCAGTCATTCAACCTCTTCCGCCCAACAGCCTTTTAGCTCAGCAGCCACCCTTGACTTACCCTCTCCCACCATTAGAGTCCACTAGTATTGATGCAACAGGAATCCTAAATCTGCCCAAACTCCTCCCGCTGTGGTTTACCCATCCTTGCCTGCTAGAGCACTTCATCTGCATTCCCGCCAAAACAACTACGTTAATAGCCTCTTCAGTTATCCGGGTCCTGCGTGCCCAATCTGGCTTTGGGCCTGAAGGGCCCATTGTTGCAGGTATGGATGCTGTATGTCAAGATCAGAGAATCGGCCTGGTCGAGCTAGGGCTCCAGATGGTCCAAACTTCTGGCTTTGCTGAGCCCAGGTCGCTCAAGGAAGTTTTGGATACATGGGAGTCAGAGTTCGGACTACTAATGCTACACTTGTGCAAGCGCCCCATCGAGCATGCTAGTTTATTGCTTGGGCTGGCAATGGCATTCGTGGATTTGCACGACACTGTAGCACAGTCTCCTACGTTACTCTCTGAACCTGGTAGCAGGAGAGTGCTAGCGGAGATTGCACGGCGAGAGAGGGAGAGCTTGAATATCTGCTTGGTGGATGTACGGGCTACTCAACCTCAGTTTGCAGATTTCCACCGAGGGTACTACCTCGGCAGGGAACAGATTGAGAAATGCTTCAAATGAACCCTTGCTATTGCCTCCGGCATACCCAATTACCCATTACCTGTTTCGGGCATAGGATACGGAGGCTTTAAATTTAATGTTACATGCTTGCATATCCTTACATATAAGTACAGCCTATTCATGCTACGGTATATGTAACTTAGGATTCCCACCTGTGCTATATTTCTGATTTCCTTGTACATACCTTCCTTAGGTCTGTCAATGTGTAACTTTTGTGATATATCACCTGCATGGGTTACTCGTATTCAGGCTTTTGCTTCTGTTTCCTTAAGTTATGACCAGCGTTTGAGTCATTTATGTGGGGGTATTTGTGAAAGCTGATAGGGGCCTCGGCGATATCGATATATCTCTCAAAAGACCATACCGCACCCCAGAAGCTTTGTGGTGGGCCTGCACATGCGGATGATGATTTTTCATGCATATGTTTCATGTGCCCGGTTATGAGTATGTCTGATTCTTGCCTGGCAAATAAGACTAACATTTTTTATATGATCAACTACTTAGTAAAATCGCGATACCTATACACAAGAAATCGATATAAGAAATCTCGCCTTATAAGTAACCTACGTGATAGGTTCTTAAGTATTGGAGTAATACATAGAGTATCGGGGTTGTGGCCGCCAGGGTTGCAGCTTGGATAGCTATTACCCCGCTGCGACACATCGTGCGAATTGTTTCCCAACATGAAAATCACGTGCCAAGTGGAGGTATATGGTCCCGTGCCTTTGACAGCTCACGCCAGTCTGGAAGAAGTTGGGGAAGAGGTATATGAGTTCATTCGTGGTGCCTGAACTTTCTACGTTTATCAAGGCCAGTGGGGAAGTGGTTGAAGACTCTGCGGAGAGGAAGGCAACGTATTTTAGATAACCATGAGCCTACTCCCCTTCATAAGTCCGATTCTGACAACTCTTTCGGCTCCAAAATCCCTATTTCAATTCACAGAAAGGTGAGCAGTTGGAGCTATATCGAGAAAAGTGGGGATATTGAGAGCCTACAAGCATGCCAAATATGCTTCCAATTATATGCCTCCAATTGAGCCCTCCAATCAGGGCATTCAGGACCCCCACGAAAAATACGGGCAAAGAAAAAGAGGAAATAAAACAAGTATTTGTTTTCATACCTCCTGAGTTCTTCCTGACCAGAATTCTAGGAAACACCCTGGCGCAAAGCCTGTTAAGGTAAGACAACCAAACCATCGCAATCAAACATTGGCCAAAATGAGGCTGGCCATAAGGGCATCAAGGCCACTCAAACAACTATATGCAGAGTCGATAGAGAATATAAGCTTTCTCGCTAATATAGGAACTCCCGCTGGCGTAGAGATTTAAATAAGCGCAGGGCTATGAGAGCGTATATAGGCTCGGATGAAGCATGATATGTATGTATATGTATGGGGTGTTGCAAACTCGGATGAGCTTTTTTGAGTGGGTTGGAGAAGAGCATGGGGTTCTGCGTACGTTGGAGAGCATAGGAATCTGAGTACGGCATGAGATTTTAGATAAGGGGTGGTATGAAAGTGCGTCGGGAGAGAACAAGCAGGCGTCGTAAGAGCCGGTGCGTCGCAAAAGAACCATCAGTAGTTAGAGCGAGTTTAAATAAATTACATTATAGGCAGTGCCTAGACTTATAAGTACATAGCGAGGTGAGGTGTTGCATATATATTCACTAGTAATGTTGACAGGTAATCATGTTGCCCACGCCCGCGCTGATAGTCAAAATGAATGAGTTATCGATATATCATTATAAGCCTTGTTAAGGTATCGCTGATATTGTGTAGACGATAATAGATTCAGCAGAACTACACAGAATATTTTGAACATGTTCAGATGCACCATATGCTCGATTTCAGCACAAGTATTTCATCCTGATCCTCGAGGTATCTTCAAATTACAGCAATCCCACGTAAGTACTCTACTTTGCTATCTATTCGGGCCCAACAGGCCGCTTGCTTCCTCATCCTGGATAGCTCTTGTCTCTTCATATTCATCACCTTTCTTCGCCGGATATAGCACCCAATGTTGCACCATAAAGACTGCTTCAAACCCTGCACTTATACACCCCAGCCACAGCTTCACTGGATTCCCGAAAGCGGTACCGATCCCTCCCGGAGTGAGCGAAGCATCAATGAATAGCTGTAAGAGGGAAAGAAGTGAGCCAACAAAGTCCAGGACACATTTGTGTATAGCCCACCCACGAGTAGACTTGTTGATGTAGTTGAGACGGGCTTGTGGGTAGTATTTAATGACGGAGATGAGTAGCTTAATATGTCCAATAACGTATATCTTGAATGAATTTTCCAGGGACATCAGTTATATAATTATTTGGGACGAGAGCGTGAAATGAAAATATGCAGCATACCACGTCAAGCCACTCCCACCCACCATCGTAGGTGCTCCCAGGGCTCGCATCCTCGCTTGCATTTGGTGAAATTAGAGCTAGTCCTATAACTGCCCCTATGGCAGCTAGACATCCTAGAATTAGGTATGCCATGCCCCGGGATAATTTCTGCGAGGGCAGCTTCGTATACCCCCACCAATAGAACTGGCTTATGGTAAAAGCTGACCAGAACAAGCAATGTACCTAGTTGCTCTCCTGAAGTTAGTACTAATCTAGACAGGGCCCGTCTAGCTCTCCAGCACGGCTTCCTTTAACCACCACCCCCGCAAATTTTCTCTTGCTATTGGCCCTCCGTCGCTTGGTTGCTTGTCGACCCCTACAAATGAATCCAACACGTACCGCAGTAGCCAGATCATTTCCTCTGACAGTTGGGTCGCCCACGCCCTCCCCCCACCTTCGCCGATACTGTTTCCTAACTGTTCCACTGTACAAGAATCCCAAACAGGAAACCGTATAACAGAAATGCCCCAAGACAGTAACCGTAAAGGCATCCACCGATAATCCCGTTACTGACTTCCGGCGAAAATTGACTACTGGTTGCGGATATGAGGCCGAAGCCCAGCAAAAGAAACTGAGAGGAGTCAGCTAGGAATGGCTTACAGAGTATCCAGGTTCGATGTAAGCCCTCGGAGGATAGTGAAGAAACTTACTATATCCAACCAGAAAGCCTGTGGGCTTTTGTTAGCTGCGTTGTAGATCGCTCGTGGGGGCGAGGGAAATACCATGATATCGTGCGGAGGACGTCTGGAGACATCGTCTGTGAGATATAGGCGTCAAGCACTGCTGACCATGGCCCCAGGTACACACTCATGTTATGATTCTGCTAATGACGTTGTGAAAGGCGGTCCTCACCTCAGCGCAGAGGTTGAAAATCAAATTAGAAATCAAATTAGGATGGCAGAACGATTCCTCAAGTCCTTAACTGAATGATGGCGCTACCCCAGTCTCGGTGGGTGATAAATATATAGTAGCCTACTTTTGCCGGTGTTTCAATTGTCCGCAAGACCCTGGCATATGAGTGATTCGAAATGTGACGCGACAGGGTGACATACGGCGTGTGACTGTCGTGTTAATCAGCACACAACAATAGCATTCATGCAAGTGAGGCTAATAGAAATGACAGGGGCAGGTGATCTCCATATCCATTGCCGAGAGGTTTGTCTGATCCGACATCTAAATTGCCCCTTTGGGCGTATGGCTGCTGTCTTCCTAGCCCCAAGTGCCAAGCCTTGGTAGTTTGACCCGGCTGTATATAGTAAATACATTCGTGTGCATGAAAATACACGAATAATACAATTAAATACTTGTGTTCCATTACCACAGCTTCCTCCTAGTGCGTGAACCTAGCAATATACTCCTGTACCGCTTAGCCATTCTCAAAAGGGTATCCCACACACTAATGTCCAACGCCTTACTGTTGACTTTAGAGTCCCTAAGCGATAGAGTGATTTCAGTCTCATCTGACCATGTTCTTGGCAAAACGCCTTACATACTAGTAGTCTCAGTAAGCATTTTTTTAAATTTCCTTTACGTCGAATGTCATGCGACGGTCCCCTCTGAAGGTTCGGCGCCTACGGAACAACGAGCAAGAAAAGCTATGTACAACTGTATCCCGCCAACGCAATACCGCTGTGAAAGACCCGATTACCAATCCGACTCTTCCGGTCGTTTCCGTCCTCATATACCGAGACTGGAAGCCAGCGTCCTCGGACCTTTGTCTGTATCTGGCCTTCCTGTACATGAAATGAGACGGTTATGTTGAGGAAGATGACCACCGAACTGTTGGCCTTCCCCTGTCCACTACTACTTTTATTAGTGTACGGAGTATGTAGGTATACAAACGTCAGTTGGCTCACATATGTTCTGGGCCGCTCACGGGCAATTTAAATAATTATTCAATTTGGTGTATAACGTAGAATTGATAAAGGTTTACAAGTACCGATCGACTAAAAATTAAAAAAAGGGTTGATAACGGTATACCTAGATGGAGCTATCCTAGCGACTGCAATAGATTCATCTATTTACAAGCCGATCAGATCCTCGCAGTCCAATTTGTGTTCGTTCAGCTAGAGCTTGGAGGTTAACAAAGCCATGATCTGCTGATACTTTCGTATGTCAATTAATTCAGCATTTCAGACTATTCTTAAAGTATTGGCGGCAGCGATCAGAGTAGAACTTCTTGAATCTACTTAAAGATGGTAATGCGAGTAGTTGTAGATCCCTTGTGAGCAGCATTGGTTAATGTAATTGTGGTTTGCCGAGCATTCAGAGTATCTGGAATATTATTCTCCAAACCCGTAAGGCCGGTAGCTGGTTAAGGTCTTTAGTTGGGTAAAGGTTAACAATTGATGACGTTCAGGCTATGGTTTTGCAATAGCATTAATATTTACATATACATAACCGTTTGTTATCGGGCTTGGTCATGTCACAACTGCAAAAATATGACGTCTGTTGTAGCATTGTGCCATTTGCTCTCAGACCACCGGTCTACAACGCTGTAAAACAGCATCTACTGTACCTGTTGCATAAGTCTAGAACCTGCTTCAATCTGGTCACAAATCGAGGAATTGAAGGAACCGTAGAAATCCGCTTATAAGAAGTACCTGCGATTAAGTAAGTACCACCTTGCGCCTTATCCAGATCCTGTGAGTAAGAAACAACGGGGAGGTTTCTAGTGTCAAAATAAATCGTGTCACACGGTGTAGACAAAAGATGTTATGATCGTTCCAAAATTCACTGAATTCCATATAGCGCATCAATATTTCCATACGAATTAATCATCAGCACAAGATGGTCCGACCTGGCTGTATATACCCCGAGCTATAAGGCCTCCGTGGATAAGAACCCCCGGTGGATAAGAACCCCCGGTGGATAAGAACCCCCGGTGGGTAAGAGCCCCCGGTGGATAAGAACCCCCGGTGGATAAGAAACCAATTTCCAAGTGCCTACGCCCCCGCTATTGCACAAGAAACGTTTTCTACGGTAGCAATAAACACAGTATTTTCCTCTCTATTTCATCATCATCAGCATGTTCTACATCATTTGAAGGGCTTGAGGCAAGTTTTCCGGAATTCTCCCCTTGTTCAATGTCTGTCGTCTCCTACTGATAAAAGGAAGGATACGAGAGGTGAATAGGGTCGGTCAAAAAACAATTTCATAAGGAGTTTTGAGTGTAGCAGAATGCCTTGCTCGGTTGACATTTACCAAATTGAGTAATTATATTTTAATTGCCCACGGCCGGCATAGTGGGTATGCCGCCCACGAGCGGCCCAGAACATATATGCACAATTCTGTGCCTGAAGTCCCAATACAACTTTGCACCACAGTGCCCGGGCATATTAGTGCTCAGCCAGTAGAGATGCGGACTGTATTAATATACTCTATTAATATTATACATATATATTACTTACATATTTAAGGAAAACACTGTTGCCAATTACTTCCACAGACACATACAGGTGTGGAGCCGGTTGGAAAGTTATATCTTCTGCTCACGTGATTTCGCTTCAGTCGGAGTATAGCGTCAGAAGCTTCATACACACATTTTGAGCTTAGCCTACATGCACTGACAGAGGCCTTGGATGACATCATCGTAGCCGGATGCTTTGACCTATTTTTGGCATGCGGGCCTTATTAGTCCTGGTAAATTAAACGAGCCATCTATCGTGCGCTATGCCTAGCTAGGATTTTGGATATGTGCAACTTCGGAAACACCATTTTTTAACGAGCTCTCTCTAGTTCGGATGACCTCGATCTTCAGCCTGGCGCAAACTTGCATGGCACTATGTTATCTATGCAAGGCGTATTCTCATGACAAATGTGGTTTTACGAGCATTATGATCATAATGGAAGCTGTTAGAAACAACTCCGCCTGCAATATGACAGTGTGCAGGCCAGGATATTCTGTCACAAAGATGAAATTAAAAAAAAGTAACTCTTAGACCAATAAAATGTAAGAAAAAGCACATGATTCCAGTACTACGTTCATAAGGTCCAGACTGGGGCTGATTGCCATAATATCTTTTGCGGACATCTAGACGGCTATAGCTGATGCACGAGGCTTAGTGGAGGTGAGGTATTTGGATCATGAACTATTTGCTTGTTGATGGAGTCAGGTTGGGGGGTCACCTGTACAGCCAGGCAGTACAACATGAATATCCCACTTGCAGCTGCATACTTGCTGAGGAGACTGCGAGTTGTGCAAACATGCATACCGTGGTGTCTCATTATAAGAGCTTTCCATTATAAGAAACTTCCTAGGACCAATATGATGCTTCATGCGTTTCACACAGGTCACGTGAAAGATGCACTTGCCCAGAAGGGCCCAAATGTATGCATTTTTATATTTCTTATCTTCCCATACAGATTCTGCCGGCACCGGGGCCCGGTTTTTTATATCGAAAGGTTTCTTAAATCGGGTGGTTCTTATAACGAGACATCACTGCATGCAAGTCCCGAGTAATATATCTAGAAATAAAGTTCTTGAGTCTAAAGGAACCACATAATTTAAGTCTTGTAGCTATGATTCTAAGCGCAGCCCCCCAATGTTACAGAGCTGCCAAACTCGCCCCATGTTCTGGCCTGAAGAAGTATGACACTGCCCAACGCTCTTCGTACCCATCCACAGGTTGTGAGACCCGGTGCTGACAGGAATGTACCCTACCGCCTGACAACGCATGTAATGTATCCCCAACAGTTACAATTGCGTGCCCCGGCTTCGGCTCAACCCATGCCCATTGTTTATTCCATGGAAGCTGGATCTGTGTTGCCCATTTGTCGCAGTAAAGTAAGGTTAAAGTCCCGCCATCGGTGTGTGTACTGTCACCAACATCCACTAGATTGTCAAGTGTTGGTGCACGGTATACTTTGAGACTGCTGTTGCTCGTTTCGGTGGGGCGATGCTTGACCTCAAGGCTGATGTTTGAATTTGGCCAGAGTGATTCAGATAAATGGGTGATCATTGTATTGACAATGTGATGGCAGTACAAAACGAAGCGCTGGATTGTAATAGCGTCTGGCTGGAGGACTTCCGGTAGCAGCACTCCATTGTTGGCAAAGTCATCCTGCAGAACCTTAGAAAAATATTGCATGTCAGTTGAAAAAATCAGGGAAGGTTATAGTTTTGGGGCATAGGTGCAAGTGGAAACTTGGAGAGAGAGTATAAACCTCAAATGAGCTCCAATTTTTTCCTGTCTTATAACTACGTACAATAGATCAGGGGACGTTAGCAATTCCACTGACCTAAACACCTTCAACATGGAACGGAGTCTGCATTTACCCACCCACGGAATTCGTCGTCTTTCACGAAATCTCTCATTTTGACCACCTCTGGCTCGCTGAAGTATCTTTCAGTGATAGCATACATTCGTTGTATGTCGGCAACATATTGCTCTGAGTCTCTCACGTCAAGATAGAAGAATCCCGGTGATTCAGCAGCCTTATACAATTTGAGGAGTTCATCTTCGTCCTTTTCAAACAAACATTTCAGGCTGACGACCACTAACGGAGCAATGTCGATTTCGATATTACCAACGACCGCTTTACTTGTGGTAGCCATCTTTGGTGAAGGTGGATGAGTTGTCTTTTCGGAGTGAGGGCTTTAGATTGAAGGTAAAGGATCTAGGCAGCGGCCATATGTTCTATAAAGCAGTCATGGCTATTTCCTGGTTCAGGACCGCAGTTAGTCTTGAATTACGACTGCAGAAGCTAATCAACCTCCACACAAACTGGTTCTCGTTCTCGGGGTTCCAGGGGGGAGGGTCATCTTAGCCTGTGTATAAAAAACAACCGTACCAAGTTCTAAATCTACCACACTAAGTTACATAGCCTAAAGGAATCAATAAACGAAATTGAGATAAGAGATTAGGACAGAATTCGAGCTGTGCTAGCACCATCACAATTGCAAACGACATTCGGCGACAACCACCCGCATATCCATGCCATGACCATGTGAATTATCACCTACACATCGCATTCCTTTTTCCATGGTTGTAATTATCAGCCCGTACATATCATTAATTGCTTCTGCACAGAACCATGGACATAAACCATGGCCATATGGTGTCAAATCCACTCATCCGCTCTCTACCTGCAGCTGATAGCTGCATTGACAACCGAAACAGCCACAATCGGAGTTTCCTTGAATGTTTCGGTACATAGGCAATTTTGTTTTAACATCATAATCTGAACCGGATTGCAAGTTAGTACTTTGCTGAGAGATACACCAGGGAAAGAAATTAGTGAAATAAAGCCTGCGGAGAGTGTCAAATGATGACTCTAACGAGATCTAATATATCCTCTATATGTATCTCTGTCCAACAGCAACATACACTGTTATTAAATAATAGAGCTTGGAATTAAAAACATTACGGTAGGCATAGGTACTTGCCTTTATTGTTGTACTCTTAAAGAATACCGTATCCTATATAAAATTTAAGGTGTGGTAAATTGTATGGGAGAGGCGGTGGGGAACTTTGTTTCAGCCCCCATGTGGTCCTGGGCTCATTCTCCGGCGGTAAACCTTACAAGACTCCTAGAATGCTGTCCCATGGGCAAGTTTCGACGGTATGTATTATATATACCCCCCCCAATCACATCTCCAGAAACTCGTAATATTTCACCAACTTCTTTTGACACCGATCCACTCCGTATAGTGTAGTGTCATAGCCAGACCTTACACCTTTGCAACTATGTCTACCACCACAGCTACATATGCAAATCCAGATTTAGAAGCCCGGCTAGAACTTATTACCCGAGGATTGGGACGGGTAAATTCCGCAGATCTGGAGTTGATCAGAGCAATCTTAGAAGAAAAAGAGAATCCAATACTTTTTTGGGGTATGTACTTGATATACCTAATATTCTCTTGCATTGCGCAGGAAACTGGTTCATACTCACTTCTTGTATAGGCGCAGCACCGACGGGGAGGCGTGGGTAACATTCACTCTTACGCTACGCATGTTCATATACTAATAGAGCGCTCCCTAGCTCACATTGGCTATCTTGTGCCCTTGGTGAAAATTGCCGAATTTATAGAGGCTGGCGGACAGGTATTTGCGCATACGCAGGCTGGCACGAGTTACGGTAGCTAATAATTTCTGAAACATAGGTTACTGTAATTCTTGGAGGTAATCACCTTTCCTATCATACTCAATTAAAGCTCAATTACCTTATTGTCAAATTCGAGATCTCTACGCTTTCCTTGTCAACTATAAGCATCCCCGTTCCGTGGTCGCCCATCGCGCACAATGTTATAGATTCGCGCTGAGTGCTGCGTTCGAGTCTATCTTCGGCCTCCCCCTTCCAGCCTCCTCCCTCCAATTCCAGCAGGAGACCTCTTACGCCTCCACAAAAGAGTTCATCCTCGATGTCTACCAGCTCTTGGCTTTCACATCCCAGGCTGATGCCCGGGCACCAAATGAGGAGCTCAGCAACACGAAAATGCTGAGCCCCTTGCTGTGTCCCCTTGTGCAGGCATTGGATGAGCAGTATACCGATTGTGACTTTCAGCTCGGTGGCATGGATCAGGTGAGTTCCCTACTGAAAGGGCTGTTTCTGCGTTTATAGCCATTAGTTTAACACTACATGTGCGTCTCTTCCAACGACAAGGCAGGACATTTTGCCTATGCAGAGGAGTTTCTCGGCAAGATCGGCTACAACAAGAAGCGCGCACGTATCATGAATCAATTATTGCCGGGCCTCACGGGACCCAAAATGTCGGCATCTGATCCACGATCAAAGATTGATTTGCTCGATTTCCCCGAATTAGTTCACCAGAAGATCACAAATGCTATTTGCCATCCATGTATCGTTGAGGACAGCCCGATTCTGGCCTTGCTCAGGGTTGTCCTAATACCAATTAGCAAGTTGCGATTGGCGCGATCCACTGCACCTGATACCAGCGCCCGTGCTTCCCCTCCGTTTGTTGAAGGCGACGCACCAGAGAGTTCTGTTTACTCTATTGAGGTGGAAACCGGGGAGTTTAGACACTATCAATCATACGAAGAGATTGAGTTGGATTTTCTTGCAGGAGCATTAACCCCAGCGGCGCTGAAAGTTGCTGTGGCAAAGTCAATTACTCAGTTGCTAGCCCATATTCGCAATTTATACGAGAAGAACCCTGAATGGCACGCTGCCCTGAGACTTGGCTATCCGGATTCAGAGGAAGAGTACGTGAGCTTCATTAGTCTGGTTGGCACAGCTTCGTTATCTCCCCTACTGGGATCACTTGGCGGCCATGGGAGTCGATGTCGATGCTGACATCAGTGTTGCAAATCAACAGGACCGGAACTCCAACAACTCTAGATGCCAGTGAACGTTTCTGTATCCCAGCTGCGCTACGGGAAGTCTCTAATGACCGTGTCAAGTTGATCCCCTTCAACGTAGGCCCCCTTACCATACTCCATTACATCAAAAACTCTGTACCTTGACCACAGTGGACTGACTACTCAAGCCGTAGTCCACCATACATGCAATCGAGTTCATAAGGATTGCCAAGCAATATCCAGAAATCTGGACACATGGGCCCGTCGGACCATTTGACTCAGCCCAAAACTTCATCTCCGACTTCATTGAACCTTATGTACGTCCCAACACCGGTATGCTACTATATGCCGTAATCGATAAGACTCAGTCTTCTAGCATGGTAGACAAGGAAGGAGCATTAGCAGGGATTATATCTTACCTCGCTACCTCGACGATAAATCAATCCACGGAGATCGGGTGGGTGATCACACTTCCGCCATTTCAACGCACTCATGTAACCTCGAACGCTGTTGGGTTGCTGCTGAACCTCGCTTTAAGCCCCCCTGCTGAAGGTGGCTTAGGCTTCCGCCGGGTACAGTGGATGACCAGCTCAGCAAACCACAAATCTATCAGGACAGCAGAAAGGATGGGTTTCTTGAAGGAGGGTGTGTTGAGATGGGACCGTGTATATCCTGGGGGAAAGACGAAGGGAAAGCAAGATAATGGCAAGAGCCTGCAGTCCCAAGGGACGGAAGGTCACTTTAATGAGAATGATTTGGGTCGGGATTCTGTAGTGTTTAGTATATGTTGGGATGATTGGTTCGATGAGGGGAAGAGGGAGCACGTGATTCGGACAATGGCTGCGTAAGGTTGGAGGTCGCTGGTTGCGGCGGCAAGGCTTGTCGGGCTTGTTATTGTTGCTGTCGCTTTTGTTATCCCTGTTGCTCTTGTTGCTTTTGTACTCGATCCCTCTTTTTGTGTACACTGGTGTACCGGTATTTAGACCCTGCGCTGTCCAAGTAGTGTGCGCAATCAACCAAGATTCTGAGCTTATACACCAACCATCTCCTGTTAGTTCCGGTAAGGTAGATACTGCGCAGAAATGTCAGAACCCCAACGGGTATTCACAGGCAAACAAGAATCCAGTGGTGGTCAGGAAATTTTTGTCTGTGGCTCAGTGGTCTGCAGTTGGGTTTTTGCGTATGTAGTCGTTTGCCGTATACACTAGGCGTATCCGCTGATGCAACGACAAAACTTTCATGTGCGTGCAACCATGGATGACTAAATATGGGTATTCTTAAGAGTTCTCGCAAATACCGGTAATCCGGTAGATATGGATCCCCGTAAGACTGAGCTCACGGAAGCAACTGCGGATAATTTGGGTAGATATTAATATATAGGGGCAGATTGCGTGATGTCATGGAAAATTAAGAATTCGATTAACTATGAGTAGACGTGAAATGGAGTGTAGTACTGGGTCCGTACCTCGCGTATTTCGGAACTATTTGTTTAATTTGACACAGCGAATCCGATGATTAGGGCATTACCCTCAACTCTAACCGTTCCCCCGGATGCTGACGAGGCTACTGCGAACAGTAAGTAAATGCCCCTTGCCTTCTCTCGACCTTCCCCTGCTCCTACACACTCCCATTTCCTCCTTCGTCTCCGTCTCCCCTCCCCTTACCCCCACAGAACTCTTACATCTCCCTCCTTCTGCCTGCTCTCCTCTATTCTATTCCCGCAGCTCCTATCCTATCTCCTATACCATACTTCACCGGGATGCGGACCATCACCGGGGAGTGGATCAAAACGGTGATTATGCAGTTTTGACGATTTCTAATCCAATATCCAACCAAATTGGCTCAGATTTTGGGAATATTTTGTAGGCGTATGATAGTTCCTTCC
>Ga0307511_10000805_pt1 | contig 33479 bp, 37 predicted proteins | sample 13_EM_MG_FD_200266 | JGI IMG/M metagenome (GOLD analysis project Ga0307511, IMG submission 200266) | Populus trichocarpa ectomycorrhiza microbial communities from riparian zone in the Pacific Northwest, United States - 13_EM | ecosystem: Host-associated > Plants > Roots > Unclassified | place... | reverse complement strand
ATTTTCTAGGCTCGTTAAGGTATAAGTGGCGAGTTGCGAAACCTGTCAAAGGACGAAGTATAGCAACAAGGCACCATTAGGATTAGTAACTATGTTACATGTTCCTGCAAGAGCCTGGACGGATATCACTATGGATTTTCGTAAGAAGTCTCCTGTTTTCACTGTTTGCTCTACCTTATACCCGAACATTCCTTTGGAAGATGATCATATGATTTGCTTTTCGAGACTTTGGACGATTGTCTGGAGACAATCAGGATTTATGTTTATCATTCCAGTCTCTGATAACCTCAGGGCAGAGAAGTGCACTGATACCTTTGATAAGCACGTTGCTTCTGTTATTGGTTATCCCTACTATATTGTTTTTGATCGAGACACTCTTTTTATGTCAGACCATTTCAAGGATTGGGCAGCAAGAAAGGGAATCAAGTAGGAACCGTCTACTGCATACCACCCTCAGTCGGACGGTCAGTCAGAAATTGCCAACAAGGCAATCCTCCAAGCCGCACAAGCGTGCAAGGTCGAAGAAAACCAATGCCTGCACAAACTCTCCGAGATTCAGCTCCAGTTGAACTCACGAGACAACACCGCAAGACAACACAGCCCATTCTTTTCACTCCTAGGCTTTGAGGCAAAGCTAGGTCCTTCCTCCTTCCCGTATCCGATCAATCCTTATACCCGTGCAGAGGAACGTCATCTTGATACCTCTCGCAACCTCTATTCCTCCAAAGTCAAGCAGGCGAACCAAGGCAACAAGATACGGTCTGTTCCACCACTTCAGTCAGCCGGCCAAAGGGTTCTACTCGCCACGAAGAACATCAACCTCTTGAACACATTTAGGAAAGTCAAACCTAGATGGGTTGGACCGTTCCACTTCCAACACCTCAACGGGAAGCGGAACAACTGTACACTCGACCTGTCAACGAACAGTCGACTTTCTCTTATCCACAATACCTTCCACATCAGCAAGATCAAACCTTACGTTAAAAACGATTCAACCAACTTCCCAGCTCGCCACCGGGAACAGCCTGGTGAAGTAACGGAAGGAAGATGGGAAGTCGAACGAGTACTCGAATTTCGTACTGCTCCTCGTACCGGCAAAAGCCAATGCCTGGTGCGATGGAAAGGTTACGGAAGTGATGACTATGAGTGGATCAACTTCAAAGACATCAGCATTGAAATCGTTCAAGACTTTTGGACAAGCGGAAATTATTCCAACACCTTCAAGCAATGAAGATCCTCCAAGAAACACAAGAAGCTTCCCACTCGAGAGACCCCCAAGTCAATTGCTCAAACTGAACGAGACAGAGTTCTTGCCCTCAGTCCTGAAAACCAAGACCTCACCTCCGCTGCTACCAACCTTCCAGAAGATATCGTTAATGTTTTCCTAAAGTACTGATTCGCGCCGGTTGAATTAACGTGGCAATCCCGCGTTCCTTCTTGTTGTTTTAATTGTCGTACAGAATTAACTATGGAATAAGGTATGGCAAACAAGGTATCTATCGGATGTTTTCATTGTTCCTTATGTCATGAATGTTTACTATGGATGATTTGGAAGTTAACTTGGTCTCCTACTGTTCCTTGCGAAGATTGCTACTCTCATAATTGTTGTGCTTGCACTTGTTATTTCGGACTACCTCCAGCTTGGGGAAGGCAACAAGTGTAGGAAATCCTTTTAAGTGGGGAAGTGTAACGGAAGACCGTTTCTTATAATTGTCTTAGTACGCATTTCCTAGCACCTGTCATGTATACCAGATAGCCCGAGCATAGTACCTTACGTACTATTACCTTGAGCGTATCCGGTCCTTATGTACTTTTCCTTTATTGTGATGCATTACGCATCCACACCTGTATTTCTGAGTACTGGAGGCCTGACCTCCCACACATGTATTTATAGTCATGGAGGAGTGCTTTCTGGAACGGCCAGAAAGCAGGTTTTCTGGAAAGGCCAGAAAACAGGTTTTTCAGACTCCAGAAGGCTTGGCGGTTAGTATAAGTACTGAGCCGTTCCGCCCTTCTGGAGGAGGATTCTCAGATCAGATCACTTCAGACAGAGTTTAGACAAGCCTTAGATAGCTTCAATACAGAGACATTACACCTGTTAATTCTCTTCCCACTTGGGAAATCTGTATGGTCTCAAAGACCCTCTGAGTCCTCGACTTAGCGGAACCAATAACAAACATACACTATCACTCCGCTGATAGTATAAACTCTGTTAAACGGCTCGCGGTGCTACTATTGGCATCGCCCATTGCATGTTTTCACTTATTACTCTATATTCAACCTAAATATTCCGTAGGATGACCATTATATGTTTTGCTTTTCGAGAGTTAGGATGATTGTCAGTAGATAATCAGGATTTATGTTTCTTACTCCAGTCCTGAACAACTCTACTACGGAGAAGTACACTTATACCTTTGATAGACATATTGCTTCTATTGATTTTTATCCCTATTATATTGTTTTTCGTCAAGACATTCTCTTTGTATCAGATCATTTCAAGTATTTCGCAACAAGACAGGGATTCAAGTTGGAACCGTCAACCGTATACCACCCTCAGGTGGATAGTTAGTCAGAAATTGCATATAAGGCAATTTTCTATAAGGCAACAGCGTGCAAGGTTGAAGGAAATAAATGGAAGCACAAATTGTGTATAATTCATTTGAAAATGAAATCTAGATGCAATACTGTAAGACAACACAGCCCACACTTTTCACTACTTGTCTTTGAAGCAAAGCTAAGTCCTTCTTCCTTCCCTTCCCTAATCATTTTTATACTCCTGTATAGGAATATCACCTGAATACCTCACACAACGTAAAGGTCTCCAAAGTTAAGCAGGTAAGACAAGCCAACAAGAAACAGTCTATTACAAAACTTCTTTCAGTTGCCTAAAACGTTCTATTCTCTACAGAGAACATCAACCTCCTTAACCTATCTAGAAAACTTAAACCTAGATGGGTCAGACCATTTCAAATCCAACATGTCAACAAGAAGCGGAACAACTATACCCTCGATTTTTCAACAGATATTCGACCATCTCTATTCTACTATACGATATAGAGTAGCAAGATTAAACCCTTAGTCAAAAACGATTGGACTAACTTTCCAGCTCGTCATGAGGAACAGTCTGGTGAAGTAATGGGCGCAGTAGGAACTCCAACGGGTACTTAAATACTGTACTACTGGCCGTCCTGTAATGAACTAAAACCTGGTATGTTGGAAATGGTATGGAAGTGATGAAGATAAGTAGATCAACTTTGAAGACATCAGGCTTTAGATTGTTCAAGATATTTGAACAAGTCCAAACTATTCTAATACCTTTAAGCAGTAAGGATCCCCCAAGAAATACAAGAAGCATCACACTCAGGAAACCTCCAAGTCAATTGTTGAAATTGAATGAGATCGAGTTCTCACTTTCAGTCCTAATAACCAAGACCTCACTTTGGCCACTACCAACCTTGCAGAAGATATCTTTAATGTTTTTCTTAACTACTGATTCACACGGGTCAAATTAACCCAGCAATCCTGTATTTCCTACTGTTGTTTTAATCAGCATTCTGTATTAATAATAGGGGAAGGGATGGCAAACAAGCTATCTATCAGATGTTTTTATTGTTCCATATATCATGAATCCTTGCTATTGGTAATTAGGAAGTTAAATTGGTCTCTTACTTTTTATTATGAAGATTGTGAATTTTATAACTGTAGTGCTTATACTTGTTATTTCAGACTACATTCAGCATGGGCAAGAAAACAAGAGTAGAAAATCTTTTTAAGTGGGGATGTGTAATAGAGGACCATTTTTTATAATTGTCTTAATACACATGTTCTAGCACCTATCATATATACCTGATAGCTAGGCCATAGTACCTTATATACAATTACTATAAGAGTATCCAGTACTTATGTATTTTCTTTAATCTGATGCCATATGCATCCACACCTATACTGCTGAGTATTGGAGCCCAGACCTCCCACAGCTACACTTATGGTGATAGGAGTGCTTTCTACAATGGCCAGAAAGCTGTTTTTCTGGAAAGGCCAGAAAATAGGTTTTTCAGACTTCTGAAGGCTTGACGGCAAGTATAAGTACTAAGCTATTCTGTGCTTCTGAAGGAGGATCCTCAGATTAGATCACGTCAGGCAGAGTTGAGAGAAGCCTTAGATAGCTTCAATATAGAGGGTTTATACACGATAATTCTCTTCCTCCTTGGGAAATCTGTATGTAATCAAAGACCTTCTTAGTCCTTGCCTTAGTGGAACTAATAACAGACATACACTATCACTTTGGTGTTAGTGCAGACTCAGTTAAACGGCCCACAGTGCTACTCTTTGCATCGCCCTTTACAAAATGCTGTTGTTTAGAAGTTCATAAAAACCAAGGGTGGATAGATACTTTACCTGATATTATCCTACCCAACAATTACTAAAGTTATACATTATTGGGTTGGAAAATGGTTTATGAAGTCTTTTTTGGTCGCCTACCTCTATTGAAAGATTATGTCTCCCCTTCTCAAGAGTTGCAAATAGATCAAGTTGAAGACCAGCTGTTAAATCCTTAGGATGTGGCTGTATGGGAAGAACAAGAGGTAGCAGATGAGGAGAATGATACTTATTTTCCACATTTATCTATTGGTAACTTATTTGTAGACTCAAGTGCTGATAAAGTATGTTTATACTATCATCCTTGTATAATAGAAAAAAAAATAATAATGATTAGAAGAAACAACCAGCCTCTACAAAACCAACATCAATTTCAATTGATCCTGCACTTATCGAAGCACTATGCCAAGTGAATTTAGCATTGACAGATCCACAATCAGTTTAGGATAGGGAGCAAAGTAAATCTGTTGTATTAATGGCCATAGAATAGTGGATCCTTGTAAATGAGGACCTAAACTATTTAGGGTGGAATATTACCCTGAAGTAATATTCCAGGACTGCTAAGTACTTTAAAGGCTAAGTGTTTGGATTCTAGTAATGGATTACTAAGTTCTGAGTAAGAGTCCTTATGGGACTAGAATTAACCAGTGGAACTCTTATATTTGTTGTATCTAGCTATTCTGTGTCTGTCTTCTCCAGCTCTCCTCCTCTCTCTGGATACAGGCCTTGAGCCCTTAAGTATTACATGCCAAGACTAGCTGTGACTCACTATTGTGGCTGTACCATGGTAGTGAGTCACACATGATTTGAAATCCATCTCTGACTCATTAAGTGAGTCATAACCATTAGAATCATATGAGAGTCATAGGTGACTCATAATTAACATGTGAAAATAAAGAAATTACATGTGATCCTCCAACATAATTAACCAGTCAGGTTAGTATAACTTAATAAGAAATTACATAGTAGATGTTGGTTCAGGGTAAGTTGTGAGGTAGTGATAGACCAGTATACTGAGAATATCACTTCCTTATAATCCTAGTAACTGCATATAATATACATATAATATATGTAAATCAGTACAATAAACTATTCTCGGCTATCATTTTTGAGAACAATTCTATCATGGCTTTAAGGATTCCAGGGGAAGGCAGAAGCACACTCGACTTTCCCAGTCTCTATAGTCTAGTGGTTGATCAACCCCATAAAGGAAGATATCAAGTTCAAACTCAGTATGGAATTTGAGACAGATTATAAACAACTGGTGAATTAAATTGTGTTTCATCCATCATTAGTAGGTTTGGCTTCAAATATTCTAAACTATATCTAACATTTGATCTTTAGACTCAACATTAGATTTGGGTGATAATTCAACCTCAACTATTTTCTACTAGGCTTCTGCGTTAGCTTTCCAACTTAAAGAAGTCCTATTATATTGTTTTGCAAGCAAACTACATTTTGTGGTATAAAACACTACAAGTGCTTTGAGTACAAGGCAAAGAGTACTAACTATTGTCATGGATAGAATGATGAGCTAGAAGAATGCCCAAACCTAGCTCCTGACTAAGACAGCAATACCTAAAAATTATTTCTACAAATTCCTACAGAACCTTGTGCATCTACTACGGATGTCAATCCAGCCAGACGTACTCATTCTCAGCTCATATTGGATTCGCCAGATTTAAGTTCTGCTATAGGCTCTTAAGGTCAGACTCTTGAAAGTTTGGTTTAGACAAATATGTTTTAATGTACATTTTGTATAGGTAGATAGTGCAATATTCAGAAGTCAAAAGGGCAATTGTAAAACCTGGGCTTGTTTTATCTCACTCTACCTAGAATAAATAATACTTCTGTGGTTGGGTTTAGTTTCTTAGGAGGATATAAGTATTAATATTCATTTTTAGTTTTTTTTCTCTGTTTTTCCATGTAACTATAATTTATATACTGTTCATAAGATGTCTAATGTGATTTCCTCATAATGCTATAGCTATTTATATGCAATACTCCTCACCAAAAGTCTGATTATATACTTGAATAATGCCAATTGTAAATTTTATCAAGCATCGTCATTGACACATAAACTATCCACTATCTGGTACTACTAGATTATTTTACATTCTATGGCTATAAGCTTGTTTATGTAAACTGGAGCAAGTTTTCTAGGATCACCAGGATCCTAGATGTACTGGGCAAGGCCAATAGTAGCACTGTGGACCGTTTAATAGAATCTATACTATCACCAGAGTGATAGTGTATGTTTGTTATTGGTTCCGCTAAGTCGAGGACTCAGAGTGTTTTTGTGAACATCCTGATTTTCCAAGTGGAAAGAGAATTAACAGGTATAATCTCTCTGTATTGAAGCTATCTCAGGCCTGTCTGAACAATGTTTGAAGTGATCTGATCTGAGAATTTTCTTCCAGAATAGCGGAATGGTTCAGTACTTATACTAGCCACCAAGCCTTCTGAAGTCGGAAAAACCTGTATTCTGGTCTGTCCAGAAAACTTGCTTTCTGGCCGTTCCAGAAAGAACTCTTCCCTGAGCATAAATACAGGTGTGGGAGGTTAGGCCTTCCGCACTCAGAAATACAGGTGTGGATGCGTAAGGCATCAGGATAAAGAAAAGTACATAAGGACCTGATACACTCAAGGCAGTAGTACATAAAGTACTCTTCCCGAGCTATTTGGTATACATAATAGGTGCCAAGAAATACATACTAAGACAAATATAAGAAACAGTCTTCTGTTAAACTTCCCTACTTTAAAGGATTTCCTACTCTTGTTGTCCTGGTAAAGCTGTAGGTAATCCGAAATAACAAGTGCAAGTACGACAGTTATGAGAATAGCAATCTTCGCAATGAACAGTAGGAGACCAATGTAACTTCCAAATCATCCATAGTAGATATTCATGACATAAAGAACAATGAAAATATCCAATAGATACCTTATTTGCCATACTCTAGTCCAATGTTAATTCAGAATCATAATTTGAATAACAGGAAGGAACACGGGATTACCAGGTTAATGCAACCGCTGTGAATTAGTACTTTAAGAAAATATTAAAGAAATCTTCTGCAAGGTTGGTAGTAGAGGCGGGGAGGTCTTGATTGTCAGTCCTGAAGGCGAGAACTCTCTCTCGTTCAGTTTGAACAATTGACTTGGGGGTTTCCTGAGTGTGACGCTTCTTGTGTTTCTTGGAGGATCTTCGTTGCTTGAAGGTGTTGTAATAATTTCCGCTTGTCCCCAAGTTTTGAACTATTTCAAGGCTTATGTCTTCCAAGTTGATCTACTCATCGTTATCACTTCCATAACCTTTCTATCATACCAGGTATTGTATTTTGCTGGTACAAGTAGCAGTATGAAATTTGCGTACTGGTTCGCCTTCCCATCTTCCTTCCGTTACTTCACCAGGTTGTTCCTCGCATCTACCTGGGAATTTCGTTGCATCGTTTTCGACGTAGGGCTTGATCTTGCTGATGTTGAACGCATTGTGGATAAGAGTAAGTCAACTGTCCGTTAACAGGCCGAGTGTATAGTTGTTCCCCTTCCTGTTGACCTGTTAGATGCGGAAAGGTCCGACCCATCTAGGATTCAGCTTCCTAGATGTGTTCAAGAGCTTGAGATTCTTCGTTGAGAGTAGAACCTTTTGGCCAGCTGAAAGAAGTGGTGGAATGGACCCGTCCTTGTTGGCTTCTTTTGCCTGTTTGACTTTATATGAATATAGGTTGCGAGAGGTGTCAAGATGACGTTTTTATGCAGCCGTATAAGGAGTGATCGAGTAGGGGAAGGAGGAAGGACCTAGCTTTGCCTCAAAGCCTAGGAGTGAAAAGAATGGACTGTGTTGTCTTGCGGTGTTATCTGGAGATTTTAGATTAAGCTGAATCTCAGAGAGTTTGTGCAGCCATTTATTTCCTTCGACCTTGCACGCTTGTACGGCTTAAAGGATTGCCTTGTTGGCAATTTCTGACCGACCGTCCGTCTGAGGGTGGTATGCAGTAGACGGGTCCAACATGATTACCTTTCTTGCTGCACAATCCTTGTAATGAGGTGACATAAAGAGAGTCTCTCGATCAAAAACAATATATTAGCGATAACCAATAACAGAAGCAACTTGCGTAGCACAGGGGCCAGTACACTTCTCTGCCATAAGGTTATTAGTAACTAGAATGAGGAACATAAATCCTGATTGACTACAGACAATCATCTAAACTCATGAAAAGCAAATCATGTGATCCTCTTCCAAAGGAATGTTCGGATAAAACGTATAGCAATAAGTGAAAACAGGAGACATCTTAAGAAAATCCATAGTGATATCCATCCAGGCTCTTGCAGGAACATGTAACATAGTTACTTCTCCTAGTGGTGTCTTGTTGCTATACTTCGTCCATTGACCAGTATCGCAATTTGCCATGTATTCCTTAACGAGGCTTGAAAATGGCTCGCAAATAAATCTTTCAGGCAACCATTTCAACGTTTTCTCAACTCCGCCATGTCCCGTAGCATCATGAGCTTCCTTGATTGCTTCTTCGAGGTAGTTCTAACCATTTATATCGAACGTACTTGGTAAAACAAGCCTGCCTGCTACTTTCTCATTCTTCTTGTACAAGAACCCATTGTCCTTGCCTACTCCTTTCATTCCTTCTGGAGTGTTGCCGAGCTGGCTCAACATGGGGTATAACCTGATGCAGGCAATGTAGGCGTCCTTCATTCTATCATCTTTGTCAACGTGAGTATCCAGATAAAAGTTCTGGTCATCTTTGGGGCTGTCTTTGAGATCAAGATATATTATTGCCATATTGATCGCTGGCACGATTCCATACCTGAGGTCTGAGTCTGCCTCTCGTTTTGCCTCACATGTTGATCCATAGTGTCCCTCGCCTTTGCAGAAGTTGCAACGAGGAGTGGCAGTGGGTGCGGGAAGAATTGACGGCTTCTCCTGAGTTTGAGGATCGTGAATGAGATTGTTCTTCTGGCTGGTTGTGTGGTGTTGTTGGTGCATAAATCCCACTCCTGGTATATATCTCATAGCATTAGTGGGGGAAAGGAGTGTGTTATGACCTTGATTTGATCTGCTAGCTTCTACAGAAGATACTTTGCGTTATGATCTGGTAGTAACTGCAGCAGAGAGGAAGGAGGGTCTTTCCTCCTCTGGTACAATCTTGATGGGGTAGTTCCATGAGTTATTTTGTGCGCGTTGTTGACCCCATGGTTCGTGGCGAGCAATAGGAGCGTTCCTAATTGCCCATTCTTCCGCAGACCACATGTGAGTGCGGTTAGGAGCTTCTTTGATGTTAAGCTCTGGAACGTCAATATCGGGAGTCTCAGAGGAGGGGGTGTTGTTAGGAGGGATAGTGGTAGCTTTCAATTTCCATGAGTCTTGCTGACTAGACTGGAATTCCTTCTCCTTCTGATAAACTGCCTCCGCTAGAGCGCAATCAAAACATCCAAGTCTGTAGGTTCCGCAAACTGAGCATCCAGTGATGGGAAAGTTACAATTCCCATTCTGGTGCGAGCTACCATGCGAGCGGCAGTAGTAGTCGTGACAGTCCATATTATGTTCCTTTCCATACTGTTTGTAGTGTTCCCAAGCATCATTAATGACATCCGTAATGATAGTGGGATTATTGTCGTCGTTGGCAACTGAGGAGGTATCATCTGCGGGAGCACTGATGTGATGATAACCATTTTATTGATCATGTTCAATAACTTGGGAGTGAGGATCGAACTCATACCAGACAAAGATTTCTTCGAGGATGGTAGACAGTGTATCCTCATCTGATTGCATTTCTTCTTGCTTGATATCATCTTAATCTTCGTAGTCTCCATCGTTATCCTCGTCGAGATTGGGACAAGAGGGGTAGTGACCGAGGCTTTCGTCGCGGCCTGGGCACTTGTTGTAGTCACAGTCTGCATGCTTGAAATTGATGCAGCCCTGGGAAACCATTGTGATTTCTTCTAGTATGGGAGAGATAGAAAGGTTGTTGGTAGTGATAGAAGTGTCCTGAAGGTTACAGTTGTCTTCTGTAGGATTGATGCTGTAAGGAATGAAGTCTTGTTCCTCGATGGGATCAAGGGAGTATTTATGCTTCCTTGAAAGAGCGTCTGCCAAAAGTTTTTCTTTTCCAGCAGTATGTTTGATGACTAAGTCGAATTCTCGTATGTAAGCTTGCCAAAAGGCTAGCTTCTGAGATTTTTGTGGTGGCTGGAGGAATGACAGTAGTGGTTGGTGATCCATGAGAACCGTGAAATTGTAGTCTCGGAGTTGGGCCTCAAAAAACTTCAGGGAGTCAACAATAGTGAGTAACTCTTTGTGGTAGGTAGGGTACTTCAACTGTACAGGGCTGAATTTCTAAGAATGAAATCGACAGGGTCGAATTGATCCTAGTTCTCCGTATCGTATCCATGATCCGAGTCGTATATTAGTAGCATCACACACCAGGTATTTGGGCGGTTCCGGGAAGTAGTCCTAAGGTTTAAGAATTTGTTGAGAATTCAAAAGTTCCTTGATTTTCTCGAGTGCCCTTATATGGGTGTGCGTCCATCTCCAGGGTGCGTTTTCGCCTGGCAGTTCTGAAAGGGTACCTGATCAGGAGGCCAATTCCAAACAAAAGTTGCTTAGGAAAATCACAATACCGAGTATACCTCTTAATTCCCGGCGGTTGCTGGGAACTTAGAAATCCAATACTTTCTTGCGCTTCTTAGGATCCATATGTAACCCATCCGGAGTTAATATATGCCCTAAAATATCTAGATGTTTGGTGATGAACTGGCATTTGCTAGCCTTCACCCAGAACTTCTCATCTAGGAGTCATTGTAGAACCTTCCTTAAGGTAGCCATATGTTCCGTGTAGGTATCAGAAAAGATAATAATATCGTCGAGGTAGATGACAAGGTCCTTGAAGACCATGTGCTTAAAGATTTCGTACATAGCTGGTGCAATGGTGGCAGGAGTGTTGCGGTCGCCTTGTTGAATAATGCGACTGCGGAAGTATCCCATATGTGTGAAGAAGGTAGAGTGTTGTTCTGAGTCTTCTTCGATTCTGATATTGTGGTACCCATCTGCTAGGTCAATCTTTCTCCAATACTTCCGAGCAGCGACTAGCTCCATAAGTTCTCCGATGCTTGGTAGAGGTGTGTGGTTGGGATTGACTGCTTCTTTCTGATTTCTGGCGTCCAGGATACACCGGGGTTTGGTGGGATCATATCGTTTGGCTTGCACAAATAAAACTACCGGATTGGTGTCATGTTCTGCGCGATAAATTTAGCCTTAGACTTTTTCTTCGGGGAGCTGTCTTGTGAGCTTTGTGTAGAATTTTGAGGGGGAGGGTCGCCATTTGGGTACCTAGGTAGATCCGGGGTTTGGGCGGATTCAGTGGTTAATAGTTCTAAGGGGTAGCAACTTGTTGGGTGTGGTTGCTGTAAATAGTTGGGGGAATTCAAGGATGGGGTTGAATTCCCGACTTTCTCCGAGACTCATAGCTGAGACCATAAATTCGAAGATTGGTGGAAAATAGTCTGCGACTTGGTTATCTATGGTGAGTGCAGCAGATGTGAGTTGCCCTGTAGCAAGTCATGATTTCCTCTATTCCTTGCGTACAAATGCGCCATTCCTTCGGGTTGGATAGTAACAGGCTTTGGTTATGCTGGGATTATGGTGTTCAGGGCTGCAAGGACTGGCTGGCCTAGAATCATATCCCAGCCTGCAAGATGCGCTAGATAGAGCGTTCTTGTTTCTGTATATTCTCCATAGTCCATTTGGACATCACATGCCTTTTCTATCATACTCTTTGACCCCTTGATTGCGGTGTTGAGTGACTTCTTCTTGATACTGTAGGTGGGTAGGCAATATAAGTGCACCAGTTATGCATTGATGAGATCTCCACTGGTGGTCTGTAAATCCACAAGGGCTCATGCAGGGTGGCCGTTAACCTTGATCCGAACCCTCCTGTAGTCTAGTTCTTCAATAGAGTGGGGTTTTGCCTTAGTTTTGCCCTTGTAGTTATTCTTGGCAATAACTGGTTTGCTGGAGTGTTGCAGGGATGGGACTAGTGCGGCGGTACGCATGGGTGATTTGGATATTTGCTTCTTGCATTCCTTGCAGGTGTGACCAGGTGCATGGCACCATAGACACTTCCGTTCCTTGATCAACTACATCTTGTCTTGTGGTGTTAACATCTTATTTACCCCTTCCCAGTCCGGACCCTTAGCAGTTTTGTTTTCGTGGCAGAGGTTCTTACAGGATTAGAACTTGTTTTCTTGGTGTCTGTCTTCCGATCCCTGCGCTGATTTCGACTTGGATTCGGAGCTGCTGGAGTAGTGCACTGTGGAGTGACTTTGGGTGTAGTTGAGATACGCCAATGTTTTCATACAGCCTAGTATGATTCTGCTTTCTTGGCAAGATCGTTGAACGTCCATGAATCAAGTATCTGTGGAACCAGGGTGGTTTCTATAAAATCCGGTTGATCCTTCAGGAATTTCCTGCGTTTGACTTCTTCCGAAATACATTGGTTTCCATCCTTGTCGATAAGCTTAATCTGAAGCTCTTCCAACCAATTGGGAAAGGTTTTGATAACCATGTGTTGTCCTTCCTTGTGGGGTGATGCTGCCTCCCATTCCTTCCATAGGAGGTCTTTGCTAGTGGAGGGAATAAGGAATTCCCGTAGCACTGGCATGAAGCTGAAAAAGGATGCCTTGTCTTTTTCCTTAATGAGATGGTGGTCATAAGTAGTGAGGGCGCTGCCTTGCAGTTTGAATCAAATAAAGGCCAGCTCTTCCTTCGATTCCAATCTCATACCTTTTATACTTAACCATCTCTGTATCGCATTGACCCAAGTGTCAAGATACTGTGAGTCTCACCATTTCTTATCTCCACTGTTGAGATTTTCTGAAGCATCAATCTTGATACCCTTCATCCATTTGATTATTTTTGATGATGTTTCAGGAGTCACAATTCCTGTTGTCATTGCCTATTGTTGTTGTTGTGGTATCTTACCATGAGCTGTCCGTTTCTTGATCTTCTTGACCTTCTTTGGTTTGCGTATGCTTCTATGACTGTGGACTGACGATCCGCTGCTAGAGCTACCACTGCTAGAGCTGCTATCATATCCATCGTCATCTACTCTACCTGCTGTTGCGCTCCGTTCTAAGGGAGGGGTTTGGTCCTCATCGTCTTCTCCATTGTTTGGGTTGCCAGTGTCTGAAGTATGTTCCACAGGGTCATCTTCTTGCACGATGCGAGTTTGAGATCCTGTTTTGACTTCTGGTACAGAGTGTTGTTTGGTTGGCGTCTCAGGAGGGACCCTTCTGTCTTGTCCTTTAGGTCATTTGGCTATAGGTGGGTCCTCACATTGCCCTGCTACGACAGGTAAAAGGAGGTGCTGACCACATAGCATGAAGGACATAATATCATCCTATTCCTTCAGAACCCAGGGAGGTTCTGTGAGCTGAGGAATCTTGGGACGTTTTAGGCGCTCAATAAGTACTGTGGTAAGCTACAAGTCCTTACTTTGAAATGGAATAGGTGTGTTCCAAAGATAGTGTTTGGTTGTCGCTTTAAGAAGCAGTTGGAGGTCTTTTGTATGAAAACAATGGAGATACCTAAGAGTTTGTGTAAAGGCGAGGATATCATGTATTTGTGGTTGTACTTTCTTCCAGTTTGCTTCTGTCATCGCAGGTGACACAAATTCCCATATCGTGAGGGGAGAGTCTTCTTCTGGTTTCAGGACATCGACAGTATAGACGGTTAGAGGAGGGGGTTTGACAGACTCCTCGAACGTTTGTGGTTCAGGAGTGTCTCTTTTCTTTTGTGGTCTGTTGGTGATTAACTTCTTGATATCTTCTGGAATCATACCTAATTTTTACGATTTGTGATAGGTGTACGGCTTGTCCGTCTTGGAGGCCATATTGTCAGTTACTCGTTTGGATATTACGAGTTATTTTTCCCCCTTGTCCGTTTATTGCAGGGACAAGTACGTGGCGCCGGACGTGAGTGATTTCCGATCGACTTCGAATGACTGTGGCTCGGCTGCCTTTTTGATATGCAGGCAGGATAGTGGGAATGAGGAGAGCAAGGATGCTGGTTCGTCGTTTTCTTCTGCTCCTACAATGGTAGCTACTACTGAGGTGTGGGTTATACCAACAGCGCGTAAGATGCCCTTCCTGATGGATGGTTTTGGAGATAGTGAGGGTGGCGGCAAGAAAAACGTGAATTGGTCTCCTTATGTGGAAGATTTGAATAGCTCAAACTCTTCAAGTTTTAAGCTTATGCCAACTGAGAATGGTTCAGTTGTGAATGAGGATAGATGTGACTCGGGTGTGAGGAATCTGGTGTTGGATGGAACAGGAAGTAGCTATCTAGTTCCTGCTATACTTTCGTATATTTCTTTTAATGGTGAGAAGAATGAGGGTGAGCCGTGGGATGGTGATGCGTATTTGTACAGGGCGATTATTCCTGGGACATATGGTGCCGCGATGACTTATGCTCTTTGGATTTAGAAGATCAATGGGGATTGTAGTTGCCAGGAATACAAGAGGTGGTGTCGATATTGGTGGGATAAAGTGATGGAATGAGGGTGGAATTGTTTAATAGTGTATACCACTGCCTGTTAGAGCTCTGCATTTTCTTGCACAAGTTTTTCTGTTGACTGCAGGTTGAGAATATCTCTGTCTCAGTGGTGGATTCTTATTGCTAGCTTTTTTTTTGCATTAAATGTGTTGACGTCCGATAGAGGTGCTACCTGAAACGGTATAACAAAGATACCAACGGGGGATCAGTCCCAGGTAGTAGTTTTAACAGTTAGATTATTTTGTCTGTTAAAAATAATGTAATGGGCGATGCCAATAGTACCATACATCACCGGCCTATGCATCATCACCGGCTAATGCATCAATTTACACGATCAACTTCTAGCAGTCCGAGACCTAGTTACACAATGTATAGGAGATCCAACGCTTCTTCCAACAATAAGAGGAGATACATGACGATGTCTGAGAGGAGTTTGGGGTAGGTAGGGAGGTTGTTGCCTTCTAGGCAAGGGGGTAGCCGCCATAATAACTGACGCGGGTGATGACTTGCGATCCACTGAAGCATCCGAATCAGATTCCCAATCCTCAATCTCACATCCGGACTCGCCAGATGATGGCTCAGTAATATTAGATTCCTGAGATTCTTCAAAGTGGACAGATATCTTCCGCAGCTGAGGTGCTTTGCCTTTATTCTTCCGAGACACTGGCTGAGACATCTTCTGCACACGGGCCTCCCGAGCAGCTTCTTTCTTCTTCTCGGCATGATCTCGCTGTACAAAGAGCTTGTGAAGTACCGAGCCATCTAGAACAGTTCCCTCTTCAGTATTAAGCTCCTTCCGGTTGACTGGGGCTGCCAATTTTTGTGTCTGCTTCCACTTCCTTAAAGTATCTCGTTCCAGTTGCAGGTCCCCATCTGTCTTGATGGCAAATCGCTCTAAGGAGTCAATCAACTCTGCCAATTCCTCTCGATCAAGGTCCTGGTCTTTGCGCTTAAGTAAGAGCTTAGCCTGCCTGGCTTTATGTAGTACTGCAGTTGAGTTGCGAGGTGTAGGAGGTATGGGTGGTGGGGAGTTTGATTGTGGTTTTTCAGGATCTCGGTAGGTTGGCAGCTTAGTTAAAACTGTTCGTGGATTTGGTGGAATTAGACCACTGCCATGCCAGGCTCCAAGAATATTGCTTTTGGTATAGGTTTGAGCTCGAGCCTTAACCAACAGAGGTAGGAAATTTCCTTTATTAATGGCGACATTTCCAAAACGAGTTAGGCGATCAACCTCCTAGCCATATGCTTTCTGCAATGGTGAAAAAAGACCCACATCCAATGGCTGAAGCAGGTGAGTTGTTTGAGATGGAAGACAATAGGTAATAATACGATGAGAAATACAATATTCCACAAACTCAATATGAATATGTATTTCAAAACCATTGATTATTAAAACTCGATATTGCTGTTGAGAGGTCAATCGTCCTTTGGTGATATTGTTAAAATGCTTCAACCATGCAATACTTAAATAGCTGTTATTCCACCCAGTCTTGCTATAGGTAAATTTCCAATCTTTGCATGTATCGATTAAGGAGCCAAGATACTGATACCAGCCCATATAATGTACTACCCCCTTACATATCACCAATGGAAACAACACCTGCCCATCTCCAGATATTGTCTCTACAACCGTAATCAATTCTCGTGTACCATCAGTTGCCATCTTCCCACTCATACCTCTTTCTCTGGGCTGACATATTACTTTAGCTCGGTCTGATACCCCTTGTCGAAATCCCTTTTCTTCCATATTGTAGGTATTTGCATCGGTAATCGAATATTTCCGCCGCACCTGCTTAACCTTTGCAAAATGACGCTGGATAAGCTCTGGATCACTTTACTTGATGCGTCGCTTGTCAAAGTTACTACTGAGCTTCAACACTAGCTCAGGGTGGTGATTCAAGAAGCGGGTTAAATAGTTTTTTCCGATCTTCTTCTCAAAGTATCCTTCCACCACCTCTTCCTCCATACCAAGCTCAGGATGCTTCAATAGTAAAATTGCCTCTTTCGCATGACGCACTCGAGGTGGAAATCCTAATTCCTCTAGTCGAACAATCCATCTGACAATTGCTCTCTCTTCTGCTGGCGTCAAAAGCTGTCGGTGAGAATTCACTATTCTCCGAGATTATGCACCTTTTAAACTCCTCTGTACAGTGGAATAATGAACTCCGTGGGCTTCTACAGCCTTTCGAATAGATGGAAACCGCCTTTATTGTACTCCCTCACATGCGCTCTTTATCGCTTTCTCACGTTCGGACTCCTCCTTAGCCACCTGAACTTGTCGCTGCTTAATCTTGCCCATCCCTATTTCAATCACTTCATTAGCATAGAACTAGGTATTAAGCACTCTGATTTGACCTACCGTCTATTCTATCACTTTCTCAAATGTGTATTTGACATAATACGCATTGCGTTGATGAGAACTAAGTCGATACTACCCCGCAGGCGCCGTCACAATCTCAATGCAGGGATCGCGTGACGGCTAATGCACTAGCACGTGATGATGCATAGGCCGGTGATGTATGGTAGCACCGCGGCCGTTTAACAGAGTCTATACTATTACCGCAGTGATAGCGTACATCGGTAATTGGTTCCGCTAAGTCGAGGACTCAGAGGGTGTTTAAGAGCATACAGATTTCCCAAACGGGAAGAGAATTAACATGTGTAATCTCTCTGTATTGAAGCTATCTAAGGCTTGTCTGAACTCTGTCTAAAGTGATCTGATCTGAGAATCCTCCTCCAGAAGGGTGGAACGGCTCAGTACTCATACTAGCCGCAAGGCCTTCTGGAGTCTGAAAAACCTGTTTTCTGGCTTTTCCAGAAAACCTGCTCTCTGGCTGTTCCAGAAAACATTCCTCCATGACTATAAATACAGGTCTGGGAGGTCAGGCCTCCTGTACTCAGATATACAGGTGTGGATGCGTATTGCATCATGATAAAGGAAAGGTACATAAGGACCGGATACGCGCAAGGCAGTAGTACGTGTGGTACTAGGTTGGAGCTATCTAGTATACATGATAGGTGCTAGGAAATGAGTACAAAGACAATAATAAGAAACGGTCTTCCGTTATAAGGGATAGTGGTATCTTTCAATTTCCCTGACTGTATTTACGGGACTGGAATTCCTTCTCCTTGTAATAAACTGCCTCCACTGGTGTGCAGTCCAAACATTCATGTCCATAGGTTCGGCAAACTGAGCATCTGATGGTGTAAAAGTAGCGATTCCCATTCTGGTGCGAGCTAGCATGCGAGCCGCAGTAGTAGTCGTAAGAGTCCGTATTTTTTGGATTTCGATGTTGCTTGTAGTGTTCCTATGCATCATTGACAACGTTCGGAATGATGGCGGAAAGTTTATCGTCATTGGTAACAGGGTTGGTATTATCTACCGGAATGCTGAGGTGATAATAAGCTTTTAAATAATCATGTTCAACAACATGGGAGTGTGGACCAAACTCATACCTGTCAAAGATTTCTTCCTGGATCATGGAGAGGGTATCCTCTTCCAATTGCATTTCTTTTTCTTCGAATTGGTCGTGGTCTTCCTAGTCTTCGTTATTCTTGTCGTGGAGATAGGGACAACAGGGTTGGTGCCTGAGCCTTTCATTTCTGCCTGTGCACTTGTTGTAGTCGTAGTCCGTATGCTTGATTTTTATGTAGCCACGGGAAACCATCGAGATTTATTCTGGAAGTGGAGATATTGATAGGTTGTTGGTAGTTATAGAAGTGTTCTGAGGTTCGGTGTTATCTTCTGTGGGATCGATTCTCTGTGGAATGAAGTCTTTTTCCTCCGTGAGATCGAGGGCGTATTTATGCTTCATAGATAGAGCATCTGCCAATATGTTTTCTTTTCCATCTGTATGTTCAATAACCAAGTCGAATTCTGGCATATAACATTGCCAATGAGCTAGCTTCTGAGATATTTGTCGTGGCCAGAGGATTGAGAGTAGTGGTTGGTGATCCGTAAGAATAGTGAATTTGTAGTCTTGGAGTTGAGGCTCAAAAAACTTCAGGGAGTCAACGATAGGGAGTAATACTATTTGGTACGTTGGGTACTTCAGCTGTGTGGGGCTGAATTTTCGAGAATAAAAATCAGAGGGTCGAATTGATCCTAGTTCTCCTTGTCCTCTTCATGATTCTAGTCCAATATCACTAGCATCACATACCAGGTATTTTGGAACTTCCACTAAGTGGGCACAGGGTTTGAGAATCTGTAAAGAGTTCACAAGTTTCTTGATTTTCTCGAGGGCCCTTCTATGGGTATCTGTCCATGTCTAAGGTGCATTTTCGCCTTGCAGTTCTGACAGGGTGCTGGACCAAGAGACCAATTCCGGCCAAAACTTGCTCACGAATATGACAACGCCGAGTATACCTAGTAATTCCCTGTGTTTGCTAGGAACCTTAAAGTCCAATACTTTCTTGGACATCTCAGGCTCCATATGTAACCCATCTGGAGTTAATACATGACCTAGGATATCTAGACGTCGCGTGAACAAGTGGCATTTGCCAGCCTTCAATCAGAACTTCTCGCCTAGGAGTCGTTGTAGAACCTTCCGTAACGTAGCTACATGTTCATCATAGGTACCTGAAAAGTTAATAATATCGTCGATGTAGATAACAAGGTGCTTGAAAACCATGTCCTTGAAGTATTCGTATATTGCTCGTACCATGCTGGCAGGAGCTTTGCAGTCGCCTTGTTGTATAATGCGACTGCCGTAATATCCCATATTCTGAAGAAGCTTGGCTGTTCTTTAAAGTCTTCTTCAATTCTGATGTTGTGGTAGACATCTGCTAGGTCAATCTTTCTCTAATACTTCCAAGCAGTGACTACCTCTATGAATTCCTCCATGCTTGGTAGGGGTGTGTGGTTGAGGTCAACCCCTTCATTCCGAGCTCTAGCGTCTAGAATACACTGTGGTTTGATAGGATCATCTTGGTTGGCTTGTACGAACAGAACTACCACCTTGGTATCATAGTGTACATGATATATTCTGCTTGAGGCTTCTTCCGCACTGAGCTGTCTCGTGAGCTCTGCACAAAATTTGGAGGGTACAGGTCGCCATTTTGGTACCTATGTGGAGCTAGGTTTTGGGCATATTCGGTGGTTGATAATTCTGAGGGGTGTTAACTCAGTGGGAATGGTTGCCTGAAATAGCTAGACGAATTCAAAGAAGGGGTTAAATTCCAGACTTTGTCTGAAACTCATAGCTGAGACTATGAATCCGAAGACTGGTAGAAGATAGTCTGATACCTCATCTTTTTTCGTGGGTGCAGTAGATTGTAATGGGCGATGAAAATAGTAGCACCGAGGGCCGTTTAACAGAGTCTATACTATCACCGGAGTGATAGTGTATGTCTGTTATTAGTTCCTCTAAGTCGAGGACTCAGAGGGTCTTTGAGAGCATACAGATATCCCAAATGGAAAGAGAATTAAGGGGTCTAATCTCTCTGTATTGAAGCTATCTAAGGCTTGTCTGAACTCTGTCTGAAGTGATCTGATCTGAGAATCCTGATCTAGAAGGGCGGAACGACTCAGTACTTATACTAGCCACCAAGCCTTCTGAAGTCTGAAAAACCTGTTTTCTTGCCTTTCCAGAAAATACACTTTCTGGCAGTTCCAGAAAGCACTCCTCCATGACCATAAATACAGGTGTGGGAGATCAGGCCTCCAGTACCCAGAAATACAGGTGTGGATGTGTAATGCATTGCGATAAAGGAAAAGTACAGAAGGCCCGGTTACGCTCAAGGCAGTAGTACATAAGGTACTAGGCCCGAGCTATCTAGTATGCATGGTAGTTGCTAGGAAATGCATATTAAGACAATTATAAGAAATGGTATTCCGTTACACTTCCCCACTTAAAAGGAATTCCTACTCTTGTTGTCTTACTCTAGTTGGAGGTGGTCCAAAATATCGAGTGCAAGCACGACAGTTATGAGAATAACAATCTTCGCAATGGATTGCAGGAGACCAACGTAACTTCCAAATTATTTATAGCAAACATTCTTGACATAAGGAACCATGAAAACCTCCGATAGATACCTTGTGCGCGATACCTTCCTCCATTGTAAATTCAGAGGTACAATTGAAATAACAGGAAGGAATTTGGGATTGCCAGGTTGAATCAACCGGCTCGAATCAGTACTTTAGGAAAACATTAAACATATCTTCTGCAAGGTTGGTAGCAGCGGGGTTGAGGTCTTGCTTGTCATGACCAAAGGCAAGAACTCTGTGTCATTCAGTTTGAACAAGGAACTTGGGGGTTTCTCGAATGTGACGGTTCTTTTATTTCTTGGGGGATCTTCGTTACTTGAAGGTGTTGGATAAATTTCCGCTTATTCAATAATCTTGAACCATTTCAAGACTGATGTCTTCGTAGTTGATCTACTCATCATCATCACTTCGGTACCCTTTCCAACGTACTAGGTATTGGCTTTTGCTGGTATGAGGAGCAGTACGAAATTCGAGTACTCGTTCCACTTCCCATCTTCCTTCCGTTACTTCACCCCGTGGTTCTTCGTCACGACCTGGTAAGTCCATCGAATTATTTTCAACGTAAGGTTTCATCTTGCTAATGTGGAAGGTATTGTGGATATAAGAGAGTCGACTGTCTGTTGATAGGTCGAGTGTGTAGTCGTTCTGCTTCTTGTTGACTTGTTGGATGCGGAACGATCCCACCCATCTAGGTTTGAGTTTCCTAGATATGGTTGAGAGGTTGATGTTCTCCGTAGAGTGATGAACCTTTTGGCAACCTGAAAGAAATGGTGGAACAGACTGCTTCTTGTTGGCCTATTTTGCCTCTTTGACTTTGGAGGAGTATAAGTTGTGAGAGGTGTCGAGATGATGTTTTTCTGCAGGAGTATAGGCAGTGATTGGGTAGGAGAAGGAAAAAGAACCTTGCTTTGCCTTAAAGCCTAGGAGTGAAAAGAAAGGACTATGTTGTCTTGCTTTGTTGTTTCGGGAGTTCACCTTCAGCTGGATCTCGGGGAGTCTTTGCGGCCATTCATTTCCTTCGACCTTGCACGCTCGTGCGGCTTGGATAATTGCCTTATTGCCAATTTCTGACTGACCGTCCGTCTGAAGGTGGTATGCAGTAGACAGTTGCAACTTGATTCTCTTTCTGGCTGCCCAATCCTTAAAATGGTCTGACATAAAGAGACTGTCTCAATCAAGAACAATATAATAGGGATAACCAATAACAGAAGCAACGTGCATAGCTGAGGTATCAGTGCACTTCTCCGCCCTAAGGTTGTCAGAAACTGGAATGACAAAGATAAATCGTGATTGTCTACAAACAATCGTCCAAAGTCTTGAAAAGCAAATCATATGATTATCTTCCAAGGGAATGATTGGGTATAAGGTAGAGCAATAAGTAAAAACAGGAGACATCTTAAGCACATGCATGGTCATATTCGTCCAGGCTCTTGCAGGAACATGTAACATAGTTACTTGACCTAGTGGTAGCTTGTTGCTATACTTCGTCCATTGACACGTATCACAACTCGCCATATATTCTTTAATAAGTCTTGAAAATGGTGGCAAATGAACTTATCAGTCAACCATTTTGACGTTTTCTCAACTCGGCCATATGCTGTAGCATCATCAGCTTCCTTGATTGAAGCTTCGAGGTAGTCCTTACTGTTCAGATCGAACGTACTTGTTAAAACCAACCTCCATTCTCAATTCTCATTCTTCTTATACAAGAATCCATTGTCCTTGCTTACTCCTTTCTTCCCTTCTGGAGCGTTGTATAGCTGGCTCCACATGGGGCACATCCTTATGCATGCGATGTAGGTAGCCCTCATTCTCTCTTCTTTATCAAGGTTAGCAACAAGATAGAAGTCGGGGTCGTCATTGGGCCCGTCTTCGGGATCGAGGTATATCTTTGCCATATTGGTTACTAGTAGGATACCATACATAAGGTCTGTGTCTGCCTGCCAATTCGCCTCGCATGTTAATGCATAGTGTCCCTCGCCATTGCAGAAGTTCCAGCGACGAGTGGCAGTAGGTGCAGGAGGAATTGACATTTTTTCATGTAGTTGAGAATCGTGAAAAAAGTTGTTCTCCTCACTGGATGTGTGGAATTATGTGTGCATAAATCCCACTCCTGGCATATATCTCATAGGATTAGTGGGGGATATAAGGGTATTATGACGTTGGTTTGATCAACTAGCTTGTCTGGTAGCTGCATTCCATTATGATCTGGTGCTAACTACGGTAGAGAGGAAGGAGGGTCTTTCCTCATCTAGTATGATCATGATGTTGTATTCCTATGCATTCTTTTGTTTTGTTTGTTGATCTCATGGTTCGTGGCGGACAATAGGAGCGTTCCTGATTGTGCATTCTTTCATGGACCACAAGTGAGTGCGGTTAGCAGCTTCATTGATGTTTAGCTCAAGAATGTCAATATTGGGCGTTTTAGAGGAGGGGGTGTGGTTAGGAGCGATAGTGCTAGCTTTAAATTTCCATGAGTCTTGATGACTCGACTGGAATTTCTTCTCCTTCTGATAAACTGCCTCCCCTAGAGTGCACTCTAAAAATCCGTGTTCGTAGGTTCCGCAAATTGAGTATCTGGTGGTGGGAAAATAGCGCTTCCCAATCTGCTGTAAACTAGCATGCGAACCACAGTAGTAGTTTTGCCAGTCCGTATTGTATTGCTTTCGATTCTGCTTGTAGTGTTCCCATGCATCATTGACAATGTCTGTAATGATGGCAGAAATATTGTTGTCATTAGTGACGGAGGGGATATCATTGGTGGGAGTGCTGAAATGATGATAACCATTTTATTGATCCTGTTCAACAACATGGGGGTGAGGATCGAACTCATACCCGTCAAAGATTTCTTCGGGGATAGTGGAGAGGGCATCCTCATCTGATTGCATTTCTTCCCCCGTAATATCGTCGTAATCTTAATAGTGTAACGGAAGACCGTTTCTTATAAATTATGTTTGTACGCATTTCCAAGCACCTATCACGTATACCAGATAGCTCGAACATAGTACCTCATGTACTACTGCCTTGAGCATATCCGGTCCTTATGTACGTTTCCTTTATCATTATGCTTCACACATCCATACCTGTATTTTGGAGTACTGGAGGCCTCCTTCCCAGACCTGTATTAATGGTTATGGAGCAGTGTTTTCTGGAACGGCCCGAAAGCAGATTTTCTGGAAAAGTCACAAAACAGGTTTTTCAGACTCCAGAAGGCTTAGCGGCTAGTATAAGTACTGAGCCATTCCGCTCTTCTGGAGGAGGATTCTCAGATCAGATCACTTCAGAAAGAGTTCAGACAAGCCTTAGATAGCTTCGATACAGAGAGATTACACCTGTTAATTCTCTTCCCGTTTGGGAAATCTGTATGCTCTCAAAGACCCTCTGAGTCCTCAACTTAGTGGAACCAATAATAGACATACACCATCACTCCGGTGATAGTATAGACTCTCTTAAACGGCCCGCGCTTAAGAGAGTTTGCCTCACCCATTACATTCCTTAAGATATGAAGAAGTTAATCCCTGACATACCACGAAAGAAGAAAGACACTCCTGAACTAGAGACGGTCGAGGAAACAGTCAAACCACCTCCTCTCACCATCTACAGCGTTGATGTCACAAAACCAGAAGAAGACTCTTTCCTCACCACCTGGGAATTTGACTCAGCTCCTATGATATTAAGAAACTTGAAGAATGTACAATCACAAATACAAGATATCCTCGCCTTTACACCAAGGCTTGGGTATCTTCATTGCTTCCATCCAAAAGACATCCAACTGCTTCTCGAAGCCACAACCAAATACTAGCTTTGGAAAACCACTATTCCATTTGAAAGCAAGGACTTGGAGCTTATCACGGTGCTTATAGAACGCCTAACACATACCAAGATTCCACAGATCACAGAACCTCACTGGTTTCTAAAAGAATGAGATGATATTATGTCCTTCATGCTATGTGGTCAGCACCTCCTTTTACCTGTCATACCAGGGCAATTTGAGGACCCACCTATAGCCAAACGACCTAAAGGACAAGATAGAAGGGACCCTCCTGAGACGCCAACCAAACCACGTTCCACACCAGAAGTCAGCACAGGATCTCAGACTGGCATTGTGCCAGAAGATGACATTGTGGAATGTACCTCAGATACCGGCAACCCAAATAATTGAGAAGATGATGAGGACCTAACCCCCCCCTTAGGACAGAGCACTACTGCAGGTGGAGGAGACGATGATAGATACGATAGTAGCGCTAGCAGTGGAAGCTCTAGCAGCGGATTATCAGTCTCCAGTCATAGAAGCATACGCAAACCAAAGAAGGTCAAGAAGATCAAGAAACGGACACATCGTTGTAAGACACCACAACAACAATAATGGGAAAAGATGACAGGAATTGTGACACCTGAAACGTCATCAAAACTGTGCAAATGGATGAAGGGTATCAAGGTCGATACTCTAGGAAATCTCAACAGCGGAGATAAGAAATGCCGAGACTCACAGTATCTGGACACTTGGGTCAATTCGATACAGAGATGGTTAAGTATGAATGGTATAAGATTGGAATCGAAGGAAGGGTTGGACTTTATGGGAATCAAACTGCAAAGCAGCATACTCACTACTTATAACTATCACGTCATTAAGGAAAAGGAGAAGGTGTGCTTTTTCAGCTTCATGCTAGTGCTACGGGAATTCCTCCTTCCCTCCACTCGCAAGGACCTCCTATGGAAGGAATGGGAGGCCGCATCAGTCTACAAGGATGGACGACAACTGGGTATCAAAACATTTGCCAACTGGTGAGAGGAACTTCAGATTAAGCTTATCGACAAGGATGGAAACCAATACATTTCAGAAGAAGTCAAAGGCAGGAAATTCCTAAACCACTTACCGGATTACATGGAAACTACTCTGGTTCCACAAATACTTGATTCATGTACGTTCAACGACTTGGTCAAGAAAGCGGAATCATACTAGGCTGCACGAAAACATGGTCGTATCTCAACCACACCCAAACCTGCTCGACAGCCCACTACGCCATCAGTTCCGAATCCTAGTCGTAATCACTGCTGCAATCAGAAGACAGATAACAAGAAAATAAGTTCTAATCCTGGAAGGACCACTGGCACGAAAACAACATGCACTAAGAATCCTAACTGGGAAGTCGTTAACCAGACGTTAATACTACAAGACAAGATAAAGTGAATCAGGGAACGGAATTGTCTATGGTGCCGTGCACTTGGTCATACCCACAAGGAATGCAAGAAGCGAATATTCAAAGTACCCATGTGCACCACTGCGCAAGGCCTATCCCTGCAATACACCGGCAAACCAGTTATTGCAAACACCAACTACAAGGGCAAAAACAAGGCAAAACTCCAGGTCTACCAAACAATTAGACTACAGCAAGGTTTGGGTCAAGGTTAACGGCCACCCTGCATTAGCCCTTGTGGATTTACAGACGACTGGCAGAGATCTCATCAATGCGCAATTCGTGCACCTTTACGGTCTTCCCACTTATGGAATCGACAAGAAGTCACTCAATACCGCGATCAAAGGATCAAAGAGTATGATAAATAAGGCATGTGATGTCCAAATGGATTTCGGCGCATATACAGAAACAAGAACACTCTATGTAGCGCATCTTGCAGGCTGGGAAATGATCCTAGGCAGGCTAGCGCTTACAGCCCTGAACCCTTTAATCCCAGCAGGACCAAAGCCGGTCACCATCCAACCTGAAGGAATGGCACGTTTTGCACTCCTGCAATGAAGGAAAGCAGGACCAAAGTCTGTCACCATCCAACCTGAAGGAATGGTACGCTTTGCACTCAAGGAATGGAGGAAAGCTGGACCTGCTACGGGGCAAGTCACATCTGCTGCACTCACAATAGAAGATGAAGTATCAGATTATCTTCTACCACTCTTCAAATTCATGGTTTCAGCTATGAGTACCTGAGAAAGTCGGTAATTCAAGCCCTTCATTGAATTCGCTCAGTTATTTCTGGCAACCATACCCAATGAGTTGTCACCCCTCAGAACTATCAACCACCGAATCTGGCCGAAACCTGGCTCTAAATGGGTACCAAAATGCTGACCATCACCCTCCAAATTTTATGCTGAGCTAACTAGACAGCTCACAGAAGAAGAAGCCTCAGGCTGGTTTTATCGTACAGAACACGATAACATTACGGTAGTTCTGTTTGTTCAATCCAAACGAGATGATCCTACCAATCGCCGACGTATCCTAGACGCCAGGGATCGGAATGAAGAGGGAGATCCCAACCATACACCACTATCAAGTATTGAGGAACTCATGGAGCTAGTTGCTTCTCGGAAATATTGGAGCAAGATTGACCTAGCAGATGGGTACAACAACACCAGAATCGAAGAAGACTCGGAACAACATACCACCTTCCTTACTCATATAGGATATTACCGTAGTCGATTATGCAACAAGGCGCCCGCAACCCTCCTGCCAGCATGGTACAAGCCATGTACGAAATCTTTAAAGACATGGTCATCAAGGACCTCGTTATCTACATCGACGACATTATTATCCTTTCAGATAACTACGACGAAGACATAGCTACCGTACGGAAGGTTCTACAACGACTCCTACTTGAGAAGTTCTGGGTGAAGGCTAGCAAATGCCACTTCTTCACCAAACGTCTAGATATCGTAGGGCATATATTAACTCCAGATGGGTTACATATGGATTCTAAGAAGCGCGAGACAGTATTGGACTTCAAGGTTCCCAGCAACCGCCGGGAATTAGGAGGAATACTTGGCGTTGTCATATTCCTAAGTAAGTTTTGTCCGGGTCTGGCTTCCTGGTCAAGCACCCTGTCCGAACTGCAAAGCAAAAAGGCACCCTGGGGATGGACGGACACTCATACTATGTTACTCGAGAAAATCAAGGAACTTGTGAATTCTCAACAGATTTTCAAACCTTGGGACCACTTCTCGGAAGGGCCAAAATACCTCGTATGTGATGGTAGTGCTATTGGACTAGAATCATCAGCAAAAAATATTCTGCGTCCTAACGCACACGCAATTGCTCGTGCTCTCCGCGCTTCAGGAGCTTCCTGAACTTCTGTCTGCGTCGGGTGCCTCCGCCTCACAGCCCACCTTGCATCACTTACAACCACCATATTTAGCACTCATTCCAACGCCACACGTTTATTTTTCATTCAAATGCGTTTCATTGTTACCGAACCAAATGCCTTTGTTTTTCCTTGATCTAAATACTAGCGCTCTCACTACTAATCATACAATGCGTCCCATGTCTCCAGATCTATTCTATTGTTCACCAGCCACCTTTCTCCCGGTTTCAACGGTATTAGATGTGCCATACGCTCTACCTTCACTATTAGCACTACTATCATTTCTTCCCATGTACTCCATCCTACGGGCAACATCCCTTCCACACCTGGTACCGCATTTCCGCTGATGCACTGAAGCAGGCTTACATTTGCCAACCTGTACACTAGTCCTTCCTTGCTCTGCAGCTTAAACAGTGCCTTCAACCTAGCGGGTATGCGCCCATTTTACGTTCCTGGTCGAGCAGTATCCTATGCATAATATCTTCTAACCCAAACCCAATCACACCGCCGTTGCACTCGAAACATGTTTAATCCGGTGCATCTCGCATTGTGAACCATATACCCTTCCCCACTCAACTTCGGCACAGGGATGTTGAGGCAAAGGTATGCTCATGCATCGCCCTCCTACAGACTCCAGACGTCGGAATCAGTGCACCTAATATCGCCAGTTAAAAATACCCTCGTTGCCAATCTCAGATCACATGACGCTATTGCACTCTCCAGATCTCCAAGATTTGATACCTTCCCAACTCAACTTTACCCCGCAATTTCAAATATACCTCCCTCCGGATCGTTGGGATTCCGATGCCTTCTGTTTCTTCTTCTATCACCCGGTTCCACATTTTAATTGTCAAATCCTTCATGGCGAATGTGTGATCGCTTGTATAGGTAGTCACAACCTGCGACATAGAATCCACCCTGTTACTCCGACGGTAAGCATCCTTAAATGTTTTGTGCATGATTTCACTTATATCAGTGGAAAATTGCCCCAGCGCATCAAATTTTGGCATCTGTTCTGCATAATGTGAGATCAGGTGAATCTTAGGGAAATTGTAATGCGCTCCTTCCCTTAGGATCTCATCCACCAGCTCCCACCGGTCCAAGCTATTTCCCTGACGTACTTTCGCCTTTTCCGACACAGTTAGGTGTTGAGCTGATGCTTGGACTTCTGTTTGTTCTTACAATAGGCTCTTGTGCGCTTCTGCTGCTGCCCTCTTTGCCTTCTTGCCTGCACTGAAGCGTAGGAACACATCTTTGGTTTCATGGAACACAGAGAGATATCTTTGCATATAAGACACAGTATGGTCCGTATAGCTAGAGTACTACGTCATGAGGTAGAAATCAGTAATGCTACGTACACAACGAATTTCTCTATTAAACTCTTGCAGTTGGGCCCCAGTTGGTCGTGACTGCTCAGCATTCCGACGCAACGCAGCGGTAAATGTTCCCAGAATGACTTTACCCAAGTTCCTCATCTCTTTTCCTGACTATTGCGAAACTACACGGTATGCTTTGGTCAGGACAGTGAACCTCGGTTAGGGGGGTAACCGACGCCAAACATAGTCGAAGGCATATATTCGGTCATGGTGTTCCAGAAAACTTTGAATCTAATCCATCAAATGCTCAAACACTCCAAGGAGGATATTATGTAAGATATCCGCGCGAACTAGCTCCGATGGGTTCAGGCTGCGAATTGATCATAGTGCCTTTTGAATGTTTTTTAGCCCGCTAGTATGCAGACTCGTTGCGTCGGATTCTTTGAATGTGGCAATATAATCCTGATATGAACGTGTGGGATAACCTGTCTCGAAGTTTTCACCAAGCTTTTCTGTCGAGATTATGCAACTAGGACAGCGGTTGCTAGCAATCCCATGGAGCGTAGCATTTTCCATGTTGTCAGCAAGCCAACAAAATAGCTTAGGAAAGCATAGCCGCACATTGCCATCCCCACAAACCATTTCATACCCACTCTGACACGCTGGGTCGGATAGGGGCTTCAGCAGCTGTGTTAAAACATCATGTGTGGTCTGTAAGGCCTGAATTTCCTGTATATCCACAGAATAGGGAGGAATTTTGTTAACTCGTTTTGGGCCGATCGGTAGGAATGCAATGGGAATCCAAGGATGCATTGTCGGAGAATTTCGTGTGAAGCTACAGATATTGCCCATACTTCAGTACACAGGCAATAACTTTTTGCCTCCGGAGAAATTTGTTAAGTGAGTTTCATCCAATTCAAGCATGATGGGAACCAGTGTTCCTCCTCTTCGTAGTAAAGCCTAAGAGTATCTGTCAGTCCGATATCCGACGTGCAACGTATGAACTACTCACCTGCGCATCCTCCCTGTATGTTCCTGTATTGATCTCACTATAAACACGGTTTCCTTGGTTATCACATTCTCAACGTGGCCCCTATCCCATATCTGTTGCATATATCTTCTGCCTTAGGAGGTACTTCACTGCAGAGATAATATTGCGATAACGGAATGGGACTCCTTTAAGCAATAGATAGTCCACTTTACCCATGTGCCAACGAGGTTCATCTGTTGCCTCGTCAACAAGCTTGTACAATGTTTAAGCTGAGCGGGATTGAACCTCATGTGTCCGATTGAGGTCTTTCAAAATGCCATCTTTGAAGAACAGATCGATCTTCTGCTTTGAGGTTTTTGCAGGATTAAAAAAGCAGGCAAGTCGATAATCAACTGCGTGACAGAATGGAGCATACAAATTGAAACCTGAATCTCGCTCTGGAAACGAGTATTCTCGTATCGGGATGCCAGCTGTGGTTGCGTCGGGTTGCTGGCTATGCTCATCGGATTCTTCCTCACTGCAAAAGTCTCGAATTTCTCTGTCAGATCCCTCACTTTCCGATTGTGGGTCAGAGGAGTTATAGCTTGGCAAAAAGATCTCCCCAATGCCGGATATGTACAGTTGCGAAAATGAAGATTCTGGGTTACTCAGGTCGGAGAACAGACGCTTTCGGGAGGTGGGTTCTGCAAGGGTACGAAGATTCTTTTCCCGATGGTTCTTCGCCAGATGATTGGAATATGCTCCTGCCGAAGCTTAGAGTTGTGGATACTACTAGCACCGTCTTTTGTATCTGTTCATGTTGTTTCAGCGAGCGTTGTGTGTAAATAATGTTGCTCGATTGGAAGTTGGCGATCTTGATGCGAGCTTAATCCGACGCGCTTCATCTAATTACTAACGGCACCTCAACAAAGGAATTGGGATACAGTTCGCAGGAATGTGCCGCATACGATTGGTGCATCCAGACACAGCGTGCCTCCGACTTTTTCAGTCAGAAGACCACTATGATATTATCATATTAAGTTGAAAATGGCAATACCCTAAATTGTTGAGAGAAGACAACCTAATTAGATGTTAGCTTCGCCTAACTGATATCTTATTCGGCAAGTAACTGACCTTTGCGTAGAGGATATTTGTTGATATCTATATGAGAGTGGTGTAGGCACGTAGTAACTCAACTGTCTGATGATCTGAAGTCTTTGGTAGAGGCGGAACTACGGTGGTATTTATTAAGATCACGGAGTTGGCCATAAGTTAGTCGGTCAGCTATGGAATCTATGGGCATAATTCCATGGTCAACTATGGAATGTAACTGCATCTTCCGAAGTGGCTTGAGGGGGATTAAGATTGTGTTACTATTCACTCCGTTGATGGTCCAACATGACCGGTCTGAATCCCGATTGACAACCTTGTTTCTACTCACGGTAGGACGCTTCTACATTATAAAATTAAGATAGATCTAGGTTGTGTTAAAACATGTAACATAAGCAGACATGACCGGTCGGAATCCCGATTGACAACATTGTTTCTACACACCTTAGGAAGCTTCTACATTATTAAATTTGGATAGATCTAGGCTCTATTAAAACGTTTAACGCGAGCAGCCAGAATCTCGACTTACAACGGTGTTTCTATCTTCCCACTGAGAGTTATGGCCTATCCCGATAAACGAATCTATGTACATGCTTCTATACTGTATTACCGTCTCAGGTTCCACTCTGTCATGTGTATACGTTTGTAGTAGGTATGAGAGTCATTGTAATATACAGTGGCGGTCTTGCGATTGAAACAGTCGAAGTCACGTTGTTTGTAATTTGTTACTGCGTAAACATACTTACACACCAGAAGTGTGGAAGCATATATTTCAATAGACACATTCGAATATCTCAACAAACATACCATATTATATAATCATATTAACTACTATAAAGATGCTTACGTACCGGAAGTGTGGAAGCATATATATTTATCCAGGCATAGTCCATATTATATATCATGGCGGTATTCCGACTGAAACAGGCGGAGTCACGATGTTTATAATTTCTTACTAAGTAAACATACTTGCATGCCAGAAGTGTGGAAGCATATGCATTCACCTGGTTCGGCCGGGCATACTAGAACATCTTAACAAAGCAGATATGATACACTTGGCATAGACTAGACTCACTATAACAGCAATCCACCGAAAACAACATGACTCCGTTTCTTTCAGTCGGAAGACCGCCACATAATATAATCATATTAACTACTATAAAGATACTTACCTACCGGAAGTGTGGAAGCAAATACATTCACCCGCTTCGATCGTTTCAATAGAAACATCAAGCATTGTTAATATCATATATCATGGTGGTCTTCTGACTGAATTAGTCGGAGTCACGTTGTTTCTAATTTGTGACTACGTAAACATACTTGCATAACAGAAGTGTGGAAGCATATACATTTATCTGGTTCGGCCGTTTCATAGAAATATTTGGGTATAGTAGAACATCTCAACAAACACACTTACTTACTAGAAGTGTGGAAGCATATACATTCATCTGGTTTGGCTGTTTCATTAGATACATCCAGTAGAATGAAGCTATTGTAGTCCACTTGGCCAATCTAGAAATAACGTGACTCCGCCTATTTCAGTTGAAAGACCACCATGATATATGATATTCACGATGCTTGATGTTTCTATTGAAACGACCGTAGCAGATGAATTTATATGCTTCCACCCTTCTGATAAGTAAGTATGTTTATGGTAGTTAATATGAGATATCAAGGCTGTCTTCCGACTTAAACAGCTGGAGTCACGTTGTTTCTAATTTGTTTTTGGTGGATTGCTGTTGCCCAGAGACTTGAGATGTTCTACTATGCCCGGATGTTTCTATGAAATGGCCGAACCAGATGAATGTATATGCTTCCACACTTCTGGTATCCAAGTATGTTTACGCAGTAACAAATTAGAAACAACGTGACTCCGCCTGTTTCAGTCGGAAGACCGCCATGATATATAATATATGGACTATGCCTGGATAAATATATATGCTTCCACACTTCCAGTACGTATGTATGTTTGTTGAGATGTTCTACTATGCCCGGATGTTTCTATGAAACGGCCGAACCAGATGAATGTATATGCTTCCACACTTCTGGTATGCACGTATTTTTACA
>Ga0307511_10000804_pt1 | contig 33483 bp, 32 predicted proteins | sample 13_EM_MG_FD_200266 | JGI IMG/M metagenome (GOLD analysis project Ga0307511, IMG submission 200266) | Populus trichocarpa ectomycorrhiza microbial communities from riparian zone in the Pacific Northwest, United States - 13_EM | ecosystem: Host-associated > Plants > Roots > Unclassified | place... | reverse complement strand
CGCTTGTTTTTTGTGCCTCCCGCGGGCCTTTCTGTGTCCTGTACGCGCGCAACGATAGATGCTCGAACTCTTTCATCAACTTCCCTGGCTGTTCGTCGGCGTAGCTGCCCTGGTGGGTCTATGCGTGGGCAGCTTTTCCAATGTGGTGATCCACCGCCTGCCGGTGAGCTGGGACCGCGAGCTGACCGCCAGCGTGGTCGAATGGGCCGACCTGGCGATCGCCCAGCCGGAGCTGGGCCTGCCGCGCGTGCCGCCCGGCGAGCGCGCCGGCTTCAAGCCGCGCCTGGAGGACATGGCCGCGATGCTGCGCCAGCTGATGGGTTACCTGCCCAAGGAGACCATCTCCAAGCCGCGCTCGCGCTGCCCCACCTGCGGCCACGGCATCACCGCGCTGGAAAACATCCCCGTGCTCAGCTACGTGGCGCTGCGCGGCAAATGCTCTTCCTGCAAAACGCCGATCAGCCCGCGCTATCCGCTGATCGAGGTCTTTTGCGGCCTGATGGCCGGCCTGATCGCATGGCGCTTCGGCCCGACCGCGCAGGGGGCCGGCGCCTTGCTGCTGTTCTTCTGGCTGCTGCCCCTGGCGCTGATCGACGCGGAGACCACCTGGCTGCCCAACCAGGTGACCCTGCCGCTGCTCTGGGCCGGCCTGCTGCTGAACGCCTTCAAGGTGTTCGCGCCGCTGGAAGAGGCGGTGATCGGCACGGTGATCGGCTACCTGTTCCTGGCCATTCCCGCCTTCACCATGGAGTGGCTGCGCAAGATGGATACGAACGCGATGGGCCGCGGCGACTTCGTGCTGATGGCGCTGGCCGGCGCCTGGTTCGGCTGGAGCGCCATCCTGCCGGTGGCCTTGCTCTCTTCCTGCGTGGGCGTGGCGGTCTATGTGCCGATGCGCATGGCCGGCCTGCGCGATCAGGCCTCGAAGATTCCCTTCGGCCCCTATATCGCGGGCGCCACCATCGCCTACCTGTTCTTCGGCGCCTGGCTGAAGGAATACCTGGGCCTGCCGTTCTGAGCATGAAGGTCTCGGAGACGAACTCCCGCCCCTACAGCGTCGGCCTGACCGGCGGCATCGGCAGCGGCAAGTCCACCGTCGGCGACGCCTTCGCGGCGCACGGCATCGCCATCGTCGACACCGACGCGATCGCCCATGCCATGACCGCGCCGGGCGGCCCGGCCATCGACGCCATCCGCGCCGCTTTTGGCGCGGAGTTCATCGGCGCCGACGGCGCGATGGACCGCGCGCGCATGCGTGACCATGTGTTCAAGGCGCCTGCCGAACGCGCCCGCCTGGAAGGCCTGCTGCATCCCCTGATCCGCGCCGAGACGGCGCGCCAGTCGGCCGCCGCCACCGGCCCTTATGTGATCCTGATGATTCCGTTGCTGGTGGAGGCGTCGCGCCGCGATCCGCAATGGCGCGCGCGCTTTGATCGTGTTTGCGTGGTCGATTGCAGCGAGGCCACGCAGGTGCGCCGCGTGATGGCGCGCAACAGCTTCACCGAGGAAGCGGTGCGCCGCATCCTCGAGGCGCAGGCGACGCGCGCCGAGCGCCTGGCCGCGGCCGACGACGTGATCGACAACGACGGCGCGCCCGAAGTTATCGGCCCGCAGGTCGAGCGCCTGCACCGGGAATACCTGCGCCTGGCCGGGTACTGAGCGCGGCAATCAGCACGGTGATCACGAAGCAATCGGGCGGTCGCCGCGCTTCCCCGACCAAAGGAGTAGTACCAAAGTCGCACGTGCCTGAGGCCTTTTGATGGGACTTGACCGCGCGGCCAGAATCAGGTTGTCAATTCGCCGGGCATGACGCACAATCCCGCAGTCTACCGGCTGGCGCTCCCAGGTGATCACCTACGAATACCCTCTCAGCGAACGCATCCGCACGCTCCTGCGGCTGGAGGATTTGTTCGACAAGACACAGTTTTTCCTGGACCGTGATCACGCCCTCGACCATCACTCGGCCCTGCTGTCGATTTTTGAAATCATCGATGTTGCCGGCCGCGCCGATCTGAAGTCCGACCTGATGCAGGAACTGGAGCGCCAGCGCCAGACCCTGCTGGGCCTGCGCAATTCGCCCGAGGTCGCGCAGGACGCGCTCGACAAGGTGCTCACCGAAGTCGAGCACACCCACGCCGCGCTCTCGTCCAACCTGGTCAAGACCGGCCAGCACATGCGCGAGAACGAGTGGCTGATGAGCGTGAAAAGCCGCACCAACATTCCGGGCGGCGCCTGCGAGTTCGACCTGCCTTCGTACCACTTCTGGCTGCACCGCCCGCCCGCCGCCCGCCTGGCTGACCTGAACGCCTGGCTGGGTCCCCTGGTGGCGCTGCGCGACGGCCTGGTGATCGTGCTGCGCCTGCTGCGCGAGAGCGGCCGCCCGGGCGAATTCACCGCCACCGGCGGCCAGTTCCAGCAGATGCTGTCGGGCCGCGTTGCCCAGCTGATCCGGGTTCGCCTGGCGGACGAGCTGGCCTACATCCCGGAAATCAGCGCCAACAAGTACGCCCTGATGATCCGCTTCACCGCCCCCGGCATCGGCGGCTGGTCCGCCTCCAACCGGCCGCGCCAGGCAGAGGCCAACGTGCCCTTCGAGCTGACCTACTGCAACCTGTAGGGTGCCTGCGTTATGGGATTGAGCGGCAGAGTGGGTAAGAACTTTCAGCATGATTGACCTGCCTGCCAAAGCGTCCCGGACCAACGCAATTGGTGCGCTCCGGCTGTTTTTCGCCGTATTTGTCATCTATAGCCACAGCTATTTCCTGGGCGGCTTTGGTCCGGAACCTCTCTGGATACTGACCGATAGCAGAGTCTTTCTGGGTGGGCTGGGAGTGCAGGGCTTTTTTGTACTCAGTGGTTGGCTGGTGACCCTGAGCTATCAGCGTTCCACGTCCTGCGGGCGGTTTCTTTGGCATAGGATGCTTCGTCTCGCACCGGCCTTATGGACCTGCCTTGCGGTGACCGCATTTGCCTTTGCGCCGCTGGCCTTCTTGAAAGGAGGCGAATCTCCGGACAGCTTTTTCTCCCTCGAACCGGGCCCGCTTACTTACCTTGTGAGCAACCTGCTGTTGCCCAGATCCCAGATATCAATCGGTGATTTGCTTGCCTCGAATCCCTGGCCGGCCGATTGGAATGGATCGCTCTGGACGCTCTTCTATGAGGGCTCTTGCTACCTGATGGTTGCCTGCTTCGGTTTATGCGGGCTGCTGCAGCCGCGGCGCGTTCCGGGGCTACTTCTGTTGATTGGACCGATTCTCCTCTATATCGTCTGGACAGCAGCCCCGTCTTATCTACCTAAGGTGGTTGGGCGCTTATTCGACACACCGGGCAAGGTCTTGTGCGTGTATTTTCTCTCCGGTATGGTTTGGGCGCTTCTACCGGAAAAGGCGCTTGCCCGGCTAAGCCAGACTTGGGTTGCTTGTGCGGCTGCAGCATATCTGGTCGCCGGGTATGCTTGGCAGTTCCACAATGTCTCGACGCCAATTGTTTTGGCGCCGATCCTGTTCTGGTTTGCAAATCACCTTCCTCTAATGGGAGTCGAGGAAAGAGTTGGAGGAGATTACAGTTACGGTCTGTACATCTATGGCTATCCGGTGCAACAATTGCTGGCCAATCTCGGGATCCACAAGGAAGGATTGCTTGTCTATGGAACGGCGAGCCTCGTGTTGGCCTTGCTGCTTGCGATATTGAGTTGGCGACTGATAGAGAAGCCGGCGCTGTCCCTGAAAAATGTCCTTCGGCCCTTCGGGTGACCAACGTCATGGGCCCACAGACGGTGGAAGCAGACCGGCATCCTGACAAACAGACCTGGTGTGAATATGCCGAAAACCGTTGCCTGCCCCACCTGCGCAGCCGAGGTCGTCTGGACGCCGGCAGCGAAGTACCGGCCGTTTTGCTCGGAGCGCTGCAAGCTGATCGATCTCGGCGCCTGGGCTACCGAAGCCTATCGCGTACCGGTCAAGGAAGAGCCCGATCCGGGCGAAGGCCAGACGCCGGGCAGCAGCGCGCCGCTTTGAGGCCCGCCGCCTTGAAGCCCGCGGCGCGCCGCGTCCAATCCCGGACTTAAGTCCCCGGATTTGAATCCCTTAAATCCCAGGGCTTGAATCCCGGGGCTAGGCCCAGGCGGCGCGCAGCATCGCCAGGCCGTGCGCGCCATGCGCGCGGGCAGTGTCGGCGTCCAGGGGCGACAAGCCGCCCAGTGCGAACACCGGCAAGGTGGCGCGGCCGGCGATGCCCACAAAGCCCTCCCAGCCCAGCGGCGCCACGCCCGGGTGGCTGCGCGTGGCCTCTACCGTGCCCAGCACCGCGAAGTCGCAATCGATGCGCTCGGCCTGCGCCAGTTCGCCGGCGTTGTGGATCGAGGCGCCCACCAGCGCGCCGGGGGGCCGCTGCGCCAACTGCATCAACTGGCGGCTGGGCAGGTGCACGCCGTCGGCCCCAAGCTCCCGCGCAAGCGTCGCATCGCCGTTGATCAGTACGCGCGCACCCTGCGCGTGGCAGCGCGCCACCACGGCGCGGCTGAAGGCGGCGAACTCCTGTGGCGCCATGTGCGGCTCGCGTACCTGCACCAGGCGCAGGCCCTGGGCCAGGGCGGCCTCCAGGCGCGTCAGCATGGCCTCGCCGCCCAGTTCGGCGGCATTGGTGATGGCGTAGCTGACAGGCAGGGCCAGGCCGCGCAGCAGCGGCCCGTTGGCCGGCAGCATCGGGCCGACGCTCTCGGCGCCCGCCGCCTGGAACACGAAGGACTGGTTCTCCAGCCCGCGCGGCTCGCCACGCCAGGCGGTGACGCGGAAAAAATGCAGCTCGACGCTGGCGTGTTCATAGACGTGGCGCCGGATCATCCACGGCGAGGCTTCGAGGATTTCGATGCCCAGCTCCTCGAGGATCTCGCGCTTGATCGCTTCCAGGTGCGTCTCGCCCGGCTCGACCTTGCCGCCGGGAAACTCCCAGTAGCCCGCGTAGGCCTTGCCTTCGGGGCGCTGTGCCAGCAGGTAGTCGCCCCAGGGCGGATCGAAGCGCCGGGGCGTACCGGGCGCCGGCTGGTAGATCACCGCGGCCACTACCTGGGTGACCGGCATGGGAGAGGCGCTCATCGCCGGTACCAAGGGATGCCGCGCGCCTACTTGCGCGGCTTTTTCGCCGCGAACGGCTTCGCGGCCTGGGCCGTCGGCTTCCTCGTCGGCTCCTTCGGCGCCTTCGCGGCCTGGGCCGCCGGCTTCTTCGGCGCCTTCGCAGTATGCTTCACGCTGGAGACGGCGGTCTTGCCCAGCTTGCCTGCGTAGTCGCGCGCGAACTGCCAGGCGACGCGGCCGGAACGCGAGCCGCGCTCGATGGTCCAGGTCAGCGCGTCGCCGCGCGCGGCGACGATCTCTTTCTCGGTGCAGCCGCAGGCGGCGAGCCAATGGTCGACGATCGCCATGTACTCGTCCTGGTCGAACGGGTAGAACGAAAGCCAGACCCCAAAACGCTCGGACAGGGAAATCTTTTCCTCGGCCGATTCGCCGGGGTGGATCTCCTCGCCGACGTGCTTGTACTCGAGGTTCTCGTGCATGTACTCGGGCAGCAGGTGGCGGCGATTCGAGGTGGCGTAGATCAGCATGTTGTCGGTGCTCGCGTTCACCGAGCCGTCGAGCGCCACCTTGAGGGCCTTGTAGCTGGCATCGCCCTCGTCAAAGCTGAGGTCGTCGCAGAAGATGATGAAGCGCTCGGGACGGCCGTCGATCAGGTCGGTGATCTCGGCGAGATCGACGAGTTCGGACTTGTCGACCTCGATCAGGCGCAGGCCCTTGGAGGCGTACTTGTTCAGCATGGCCTTGACCAGCGACGACTTGCCGGTGCCGCGCGCGCCGGTCAGCAGCACGTTGTTGGCCGGCATGCCCTCGACGAACTGGCGCGTGTTCTGCTCCATGATTCTCCGCTGGCGCTCGACCCCTTGCAGGTTGGAGAGGGCGATCTGCGAGAGGCGCGGAATCGGCTGCAGCCAGCCGCGCCCGTTCACCTTGCGCCAGCGGAACGCCACGGCGGCGTCCCAGTCAATTGCCTGCGGCGCCGGAGGCAGCACGGCTTCGATGCGGTCGAAAAACTGATGCGCGCGCGCGATCAGGGTTTGAAGGTCTTTGTCGTTCATCTAATTATCGCTTTGGACTTTTCGTTGCAGTTACGTCAAGAAATCATCCGGCTCCGCCGGTGATTTTTTGTAAAGCAGAACCGGGCAAAAGTAGGTTTTTACTTTTGCCCGCTCAGGAGCGGTAGTCCGCGTTGATCGACACGTAGTCATGCGAGAAGTCGCAGGTCCACAGGGTGCGCGCGGCGTCGCCCCGGCCCAGCACCACGCGCACGGTGATCTCCGCCTGCTTCATGACGCGCTGGCCGTCCTCTTCCCGGTACCCGGGGTTGCGGCCGCCGTCCTTGGCCACCAGCACGTCGTCCAGGTACAGATCGATTTTGGTCTGGTCCAGGTCGGCGATGCCGGCGTAGCCGACCGCCGCGAGAATGCGGCCCAGGTTGGGATCGGAGGCGAAGAAGGCGGTCTTGACCAGCGGCGAGTGGCCGATGGCGTAGGCGACCTTGCGGCACTCCTCGGCGTCGCGGCCAGCCTCGATGCGCACGGTGATGAACTTGGTCGCGCCTTCGCCGTCGCGCACGATGGCCTGCGCCAGTTCGGTCGCCACGGCGTTCAGCGCCGCCCCGAAAGCCTTGCCCTCGGGCGTGAGCAGGCCGGTGATCGCCGGGGCTTGCGATTGCCCGGTGGCCATCACGATGAAGGAGTCGTTGGTCGAGGTGTCGCCGTCCACCGTCACCGAATTGAACGAGACGTCGGCCGCCTTGGCGATCATGGCGTCGAGCACGTGCTGCGAAACCTTGGCGTCGGTGGCGATGAAGCCCAGCATGGTCGCCATGTTGGGGCGGATCATGCCGGCGCCCTTGCAGATGCCGGTGATGGTCACGGGGTGCCCGCCGATCTGCACCTGGCGCGACACCGCCTTGGGCTGGGTGTCGGTGGTCATGATGGCCTGCGCGGCGGAGAGCCAATCGTCGGCCTGCAGCGCCGAGACGGCCTTGGGCAGGCCGGCGAGCAGGCGGTCGATGGGCAACTGCTCCATGATCACGCCGGTGGAGAAGGGCAGCACCTGGCCGGGCGCGATGCCCAGTTGCCCGGCCAGCTCGGCGCAGGTGGCGCGCGCGTTCGCAAGACCGGTTTCGCCGGTGCCGGCGTTGGCGTTGCCGGTGTTGATCACCAGCGCGCGGATTTCCTGCTTCGCCTTCAAGTGCTCGCGGCACACCATCACCGGCGCGGCGCAAAAGCGGTTTTGCGTGAACACGCCGGAGACGGTGCTGCCGGGCGCCAGGCGCATCACCAGCACGTCCTTGCGGTTGGCCTTGCGGATGCCGGCTTCGGCGATGCCGAGTTCGAGGCCGGCGACCGGGAACAGGTCGGCGGCGGTGGGGAGCTTCAGGTTGACGGGCATGGCGGTCCTAGTGCAGAGCGGTCACGCGAATCGAAAGGGAAGGTGCCCCGGCCGCGCCGGCGGCACCGCGAGTGTGCTGGCGCGGCGCCGCTTCAAGCAGCGCCGCGGCCCGCCATTTTAGGCCAGCGTGCCGTGGCAGTGCTTGTACTTCTTGCCCGAGCCGCAGGGGCAGGGCTCGTTGCGGCCGACCTTCTTGCCGAACTGCTTGAACGGCTTCAGGGCAGGGGAGTCGTCGTCGGGCACGGATTCCTCGCCGGCGCTGGCGCCGTTGTGCTGCAGGCGCATGCGCGCCTCCAGCGCCTCGGCTTCGCGGCGCGCGGCTTCCTCGGCGGCTTCGATCTCTTCGCGCGACTGCACGCGCACCGTCATCAGGGTCTTGGTGACTTCGTTCTTGACCGTGTCGCGGTACTGGATGAACAGCTCGAAGGCCTCGCGCTTGTATTCCTGCTTGGGATTCTTCTGCGCGTAGCCGCGCAGGTGGATGCCCTGGCGCAGGTGGTCCAGCGCGGCCAGGTGGTCGCGCCAGTGGTGGTCGACCGCCTGCAGCATCATCGAACGCTCGAACGAGGACCAGTCCTCGCGGCCGACGCGGTTCACCTTTTCCTCGTACAGATCGTCGGCGATCTTGATGATGCGCCCGCGGATGTCCTCGGCGCCCAGTTCGGGCTCGCCCTTGACCCACTCGGCCACCGGGGCGCTGATGTTCCAGTCGCCCTGCAGCGCGTTGGTCAAGCCCTCGATGTCCCACTGTTCTTCCACGCTTTCCGGCGGCACGTACAGGTCGACGATGGCGCCGAACACGTCGCGGCGCAGGTTGTCGACGGTCTCGATGATGTCCTCGGCGTCGAGCAGCTCGTTGCGCTGCTGGTAGACCACCTTGCGCTGGTCGTTGGCGACGTCGTCGTACTCGAGCAGCTGCTTGCGCATGTCGAAGTTGCGCGCCTCGACCTTGCGCTGGGCGGACTCGATCGAGCGGGTCACGATGCCGGCCTCGATGGCTTCGCCGTCGGGCATCTTCAGGCGGTCCATGATCGCCTTGACGCGGTCGCCGGCGAAGATGCGCAGCAGCGGGTCTTCGAGCGACAGGTAGAAGCGCGAGGAGCCCGGGTCGCCCTGGCGGCCGGCGCGGCCGCGCAGCTGGTTGTCGACCCGGCGCGACTCGTGGCGCTCGGTGCCGATGATGTGCAGGCCGCCGGACTTGAGCACCTGGTCGTGCAGCTGCTGCCACTCGCCGCGCAGCTTGCCGATGCGCAGGTCCTTCTCTTCCCGGGTCAGCGCCTCGGCCGCCTCGATGGTGGCGATCGCCTTCTCGACCACGCCGCCGAGCACGATGTCGGTACCGCGGCCGGCCATGTTGGTGGCGATGGTCACCGCCTTCGGGCGGCCCGCCTGGGCGATGATCTCCGCCTCGCGCGCGTGCTGCTTGGCGTTGAGCACCTGGTGCGGCAGCTTTTCCTTCTCCAGCAGGCCCGAGAGCAGCTCGGAGTTCTCGATCGAGGTGGTGCCCACCAGCACCGGCTGGCCGCGCTCGTAGCACTCCTTGATCGCCATGATGATGGCGGTGTACTTCTCGCGGTCGGTGCGGTAGACCTGGTCGAGCCGGTCGTCGCGGATCATGTCGCGGTGGGTCGGGACGATCACCGTTTCCAGGTTGTAGATCTCCTGGAACTCGTAGGCTTCGGTGTCCGCCGTGCCGGTCATGCCGGCCAGCTTGGCGTACATGCGGAAATAGTTCTGGAAAGTGATCGAGGCGAGGGTCTGGTTCTCCGCCTGGATCGGCACGTTTTCCTTGGCCTCGACTGCCTGGTGCAGGCCGTCGGACCAGCGCCGCCCGGTCATCAGGCGGCCGGTGAATTCGTCGACGATGACCACCTCCAGCCCCTGCTCGCCGTCCTGCACCACGTAGTGCTGGTCCTTGTGGAACAGGTAGTGGGCGCGCAGCGCGGCGAACAGGTGGTGCAGCAGGCCGATGTTGTGCGCCGAGTACAGGTTGTCGCCCTCGGCGATCATCGAGAGGCGCGCGAGGATCTCCTCGGCGTGGGTGAAGCCCTCCTCCGACAGGTAGACCTGGTTGGCTTTTTCGTCGACCCAGAAATCGCCGGGGGGCGGCGGCTCGTCGGTCTTGGGCTCGCTGGCCATGCGGGTCAGCAGCGGCGCCACCTCGTTCATGCGGGAGTACTGGTCGGTGTGGTCGTCGGCCTGGCCGGAGATGATCAGCGGGGTGCGCGCCTCGTCGATCAGGATCGAGTCCACTTCGTCGACGATCGCGTAATTGAGCGGGCGCTGGCGCCGCCCGCCGGGAGTGTGCTCCAGATTGTCGCGCAGGTAGTCGAAGCCGAACTCGTTGTTGGTGCCGTAGGTGATGTCGCAGGCGTAGGCGGCCTGCTTGTCCTCGCTGGTGGTCTCGGGCAGGTTCAGGCCGGTGGTAAGGCCCAGGAAGCTGTACAGGCGCCCCATCCATTCGGAGTCGCGCCGCGCCAGGTAGTCGTTGACGGTGACGACATGGACGCCGCGGCCCGCCAGCGCGTTCAGGTACACCGGCAGGGTCGCCATCAGCGTCTTGCCTTCGCCGGTGCGCATCTCGGAAATCTTGCCCTGGTGCAGGGCGATGCCGGCGGCCAGCTGCACGTCGAAGTGGCGCATCCCCAGCTCGCGCCGGCTCGCCTCGCGGCACACCGCGAAGGCCTCGGGCAGCAGGTCGTCGAGCGTCTCGCCCTTGGCCAGGCGCTCCTTGAAGGCCGGCGTCCTGGCCTTCAGTTCGTCGTCCGGGAGTTTCTGAAGCCCGGCCTCCAGGCCGTTGATCTCATCGACGATCTTGAAGTACTGCTTGAGCAGCCGATCGTTGCGGCTGCCGAAAATCTTTTTGAGTATGCCCGTGACCATGTATGAGGGGGCTCTGGGAAGTCGTAAGAGCTGGTAGGTGGAGATTAGGAGTGGCGAATCAAGCCAAAGGGATACTGATTAAGTGGGCTACGCCCACTCGACAACCCCGATTCCAGAGAGACCGGCTTCGCCTCTCGCGGTTTTCGGGACTTCGTCAGCGTTTCCCCAAGGCAACCACCCATAGACCGGAATCGGAACAAAAAGTGACGTCGGCCGGCACAAAAAAGTGCCAAACCGCGCGCTTCCCGCAAGGCGTCGCGCAAAAGCTGCAATTTTAACACGCGCCCCATGACTGCTCCGTGGCATCGTGCCGGGCGGTTGGCGGACGGGGTTGGACGGTTGGGCCCGGCAGGATGGGCGGCTGGATGGGGAAGCCAGGCGGGGCGCCGCGGTCGCGCCTGCCGCGATTGATGACGTCATCATGGCTGCGATGCACCCACTTCGCCCAGCGGCGCACCGTGCCGAGGCAAAAGGCGCGAAGCCGGGAAGGGAAGCCGGGAAAAGAAGCGGGGACGGCAGCCCCGGACCCGGACTCGGACCTTCAGTGCTGCGGCGTATCCCCGCCATCTGGATCGCCATGCGGCGAATAGCCGGAACCGGCCGCCGACGCCGACACGCTGCTGACCGCCGGAGCACGCTGCGGTGCCGGGGCGGGAGCTGCCTGCGGTGCCGGGGCCGACACCGGTTTCAGGCCGGCGGCAGGCGCGGCCCCGGAACCCGATGCGGCAGGCGCCGGTGCCGCGGCACGTACCGTGGACGGCAGGACAGCGCCGCCGGCCGGCTGGGCCGCGCCCGCGCCGACATTCTGCGCGGTGATGTTGGGCGGCGCCGGCAGCTGTTCGGCGGTGAGCAGGAAGCGCGCGGGATTCTGCGCCACGCCCTGGAAGCGCACTTCGAAGTGCAGGTGCGAGCCGGTCGAGCGCCCGGTTGAGCCGACCTCGGCGATCTTCTGGCCGCGCTTGACGATGTCGCCGGCCTTCACGAACACCGCCGAGGTGTGGGCGTAGCGGGTCACGATGTCGTTGCCGTGGTCGATCTCGATCATGTTGCCGAAATCGTGATGCCATTCGGAGGCGATCACCACCCCGTAGGCAGCGGCGACGATCGGCGTGCCGGTCTGGGCGATGAAGTCGATGCCCTCGTGCATGGCGTGCTGCCCGGTGATCGGGTCGATGCGCACCCCGAAACCGGAGGCGTTATAGGTCGCGTTCACCGGCAGCGCCGTGGGCAGGCGCTTGGAGGCCAGCTTGGCGTTGAACAGCTCGGACTCGATGATGTTGAACAGGTCGTTGCGGCTGTCGACGCCGCGCGCCACCTGGTCCAGCTCGCGGGCGAAGTCGGTCATCGACAGGTCGCGCGGCGCGCCGGGCAGGGCGCCGCCGCGGCCCGGGGTCTCGTTCAGGCGGAACTCGGTCGGCTTGATCCCGGCCATCCCGGAGACGCGCTCGCCCAGGGCGTCCAGGCGCATCAGCTGGGCCTGCATCTCGCCGAGCTTGACGGCCATGGCGTTCAGGTTCTGGCGCAGGTACTCGTCGCTCTTGCGCGCGTCGTCGGCGCGGGCCGCGGCCACCAGGTGCTGCAGCACCGGCAGCTTCAGGTCGGCGGCGTAGCGGAAGGTGACGTAATAGAGCAGGGTCGCGCCCGCTACCATTGCCGCCAGGCCGAGCATCGACGCCACCGCCACGTGGCGCGCCGTGATCGTCACCGAGCGTGGGGTTGCCAGCCGGTGCGTGAAGACAATAAGATGCATCTCTAACCCCTCCGAAGGCGCCCACCCTCATGGGCCGCTTCCCCTGCTGCTGGACCTGCTTGTTTTCCCGAATTCTTGAAACACGATCCGAACGCCAATCTGGCCGGCGCCTTTGTGCCCAGGCATGCAACTCTTGGGCCACTGGCGGCACGTGCCGCCGATCTGATCGAGTTGCGACGTCTTTATCGGGACAATCTCCCCCCAGGTCTCGCGCAGGCTAGCCAGATAGCCAATTTCCGCGAGGGCGTGGTGATCATCATGACCGATAACAGCGCCACAGCCGCCAAACTCAAGCAACTCACTGCCCGGTTGACGACCCTTTTTCAGGAAAAGGGCTGGCAGATTAACGCAATCAAAGTGCAAGTACAAGCCCGCGCTTAAGCCCGCCCAGTAAGGGTTTCAGGGGGTGGGGCGCGGAAAGCCGCATGGCACAAGGCTTTCAGGGTCATGCTTTTGTCATTTTTAATGAGCAACCACTCACTATCGACAAAAGCCCGTCAAACAATGACGGCGAGCCGCTCGAGGAGTAAAACTCCAAAAAAAATGATCGCACAAGCCAAGCCGGTGATGAAAATCTGCTTCGCCAGGAGCCAATAAACCGGCTTGCGGGTGATCAGGAACAGGCCTACGGACACACAGGCGGCCAGCCCGGCGAACAGAATCAGCCAGCGCGCGATCAGCATGGCGCCTGCCGGCCCGGGTCGCCCTTCAAGCCTGTCCCGACCTGCGGATCAGGCGTGGCCCCAACCCTTGCCCAAGGCACCGCTCTTTGCATGCGATGCAAGGTCTACCAGGCCAGCGCCTGCCCGCCCGCCACCGGCACCGGCAGCGGGCGCGCGAACACCGGCGCCTGCTCGGCTACGTCAAAAACCACGTACTCCCAGGCTTGCTGATTGGCCAGCAGGGCGCGCAGCAGCTTGTTGTTCAGCGCGTGCCCCGACTTGTGCGCCGTGTACGCGCCGATGATCGGGTGCCCGAGGACGTACAGGTCGCCCACCGCGTCCAGGATCTTGTGCTTGACGAACTCGTCGTCGTAACGCAGCCCGTCGCTGTTGAGCACCCGGTACTCGTCCATCACGATGGCGTTGTCCAGGCTGCCGCCCAGGGCGAGGCCCACCGAGCGCAGGTTTTCCACGTCCTGCATGAAACCGAAGGTGCGGGCCCGCGCCACCTCCCGGGTGTACGGGGTCTCGCTGAAATCGACGCAGGCGAACTGCCCGGTCTTGTCCACCGCCGGGTGCTTGAAATCGATGCCGAAGGAAAGCTTGAAACCCTCGAAAGGTTCCAGCAGCGCCCATTTCAGGCTTTGTCCCTCGCCCTCGCGGATCTCCACCGGCTGCTTGATGCGCACGAAACGCTTGGCCACGGCCTGCTCCAGTATTCCGGCCGACTGGATCAGGTACACGAAAGGCGCCGCGCTGCCGTCCAGGATCGGAATCTCCGCCGCCGACACGTCCACATAGGCGTTGTCCACCCCCAGCCCGGAGAAGGCCGACATCAGGTGCTCGATGGTCGAGATCCGCACTTCGCCCAGGCGCGGGTGATCGGTGATCAGGCAGGACGACATGCGGGTGTCGCGCACCGCTTCCGGCGTGGCCGGAATCGCGACCCGCTCGGCCAGGTCGCTACGGCAGAACACGATCCCGGTGTTCGGCGCCGCCGGGCGCAGGGTGAGCGTCACCTTGGCGCCGGTATGCAGGCCGACGCCGGTGGTGCTGATCGGGGACTTCAGGGTGCGTTGCTTGAGCATGTTATTTTTCCCGGCGTCTCGCCTTGTGGGCAGCGCCGCGAACTGTTTATGTGGTCACGCCGGTATTACTATATAGAACGCATATTCTCGCCCGGCGGGGGCCTTGCGCCTGGCAAGCCTTGATATACGCAGGAGATGACCGGAACAAAAGCGCCAGGTTCCGTTTCCTTACACCAATTTACCTACAATTGCCGTCATTTTACTCTCCCCGAACTGTTTCCAGCATCAAATCTCGCTATCGTGCCCTTAGCCTGCGCCTGGGCGCGGTGGGCCAAACGGCTTGCCATGCCACCCAAAACCTCATGAAACCCACCGATGAGCCTGTTTCCCGCTTCCCCCGCCGCCCTCGCCGCTCCGGCGCCCCGGCCTGGGCATGGCTTGCCGGCGTGCTGCCCGCCGTCCTGCTCACCGTCCTGCGCGCGGCCCTGGTCGCGGGTGCCGGCGCCGGCCTGATGCTGGCGCTGCCCACCCCGGCGATTGCCCAGCCGGTGGCCGGCCTGTTCGAGTTGCGCAACCTCTCCACCCAGACCCTGCGTTTCGACTCCTTCGACCCGGCGCGCCGTACCTGGCAGCCACAAAGCCTGGCGCCCAATGCCAGCCTGCGCCTGGTCTGGGCCGGCGCCGGCGGTGCCGGCAAAATCCGCATCCCCGCCGAAGGCCGCGGTTACGTCGAATTCGAGATCCGCGGCGGCATGCGCTACGACTTCTCCTGGAACCCCACCACCCATCTGTGGGAGATGCACGCCACGCCGCGTATCTAATGTCCAGTTCAGGCCCCGGCCCCGGCGGCCGAACCGCGCCTTGTGACAAAGCGCACATCCTATTTGCGCCGCTTTGCCAACTCCGTCACCAAAACGCGTCGCAACCCGCGTTGGGTGTGACTTAGTTCCTGGCCGCGCGCGGGCCGCGCCCTTACTATCCCTTCCACTTGCGGCACCCCCTGATTGAAACGCCGCGGAGGAAAACGAACATGAACACCCAAGCCAACACGAACACCGGCGCCAAGCCGGGCACCGCCTTCCCCTTCATCAGCGGCGCGAGCCACCTGGAGCGCCTGCACCCGCACATCACCCAGCGCCTGCACCTGCTGTGGGGCTTTCCCGAAGGCGGGCGCTACCTGGCCAAGCTGATCATCGACTCGCGCGGCGGCCGCACCGGCTTCTCGCACGACGTGATGTCCGAACTGATGGTGCTCGCCACCATCGCCGCCGACATGCCCTTCGCCCAGGAGCAGCAGGGCCGCACCTCGCCCTTCCGGGTGGTGGCGCAGCGCGGCCAGCAGGTCGCCACCGCGCTCAAGCACTGGGGCGAGCACAGCCTGCAGCCGATCTCGTTCCAGCCGCGCTGAAGCGGGACGCACCACCGAATTCCAAAAGCCGGCCACCCAAAGCAAGTGTTCACAAAAGCCGGCTACCCACAAGGATATCCACGGAGAACTCAGCCAGGGAAAACGTCTCCGTCGTGATCTCCCCATCCGGATCGGCAGCCCGCCTGTAAAGGCGAGCAGCCCGGCAAGGCCCCTCGCCTTTGCAGGCGGGCAACCCTCCGGACGCACCGCGCGGCAGGCCACCGCGCCGGTATCAAGGCTCCGCGCGCGGAGCCTTTTCTTTTTTCGGCCCAAAGCTACGGGCCCCTGGTTCCCGCGGCCCCGGCGCAGGGGCCGGCAGAAGCTGAAGCAGGGTCTTGGCTCCTTGTTGCCCAGCCGGCGGCGAGGCAACAAATCTTCAAGGCCCCACGCAAGGGGCCCTGCGTCCCGCTGTATGAAACGAAAGCTGCTTAGGCCTGGCCCAGCATGGTTTCGCCGCCGGAGACTTCGAACTTGCCCGGGGCTTCGCGGTTCAACTGCTTGACCACGCCGTCTTCCACCAGCAGCGAGTAGCGGTCCGAACGCACGCCCATGCCGCGCGCCGTCAGGTCCAGCGTCAGGCCGAGCGCCGTGCTGAAGGCCGCGCTGCCGTCGGCCATCATGCGCACCTTGCCGGCGGTTTTCTGCTCGCGGCCCCAGGCGCCCATCACGAACGCGTCGTTCACCGACACGCACCAGATCTCGTCCACGCCCTTGGCTTTCAGCGCGTCGTAGTTGGAAAGGTAGCTCGGCACGTGCTTGGCCGAGCAGGTCGGGGTGAAGGCGCCGGGCAGGCCGAAGATCACGATCTTCTTGCCCTTGACCAGGTCTTCCACCTTGAAAGTGTTCGGGCCGATGGTGCAGCCGTTGCCTTCGACTTCGATGAATTCGTTCAGCGTGCCCGCGGGCAGCTTGTCGCCAACTTTGATGGTCATGCCTGATGCTCCTGTTATTGAGGGGGGAAGCCGGAAGCGGCTGCCCTGCCCCGGGGTTGACTCGGATCATTCGTGCAGCCAGGCGTGGTGCGATTGCGTCTACCTGACTGCGGCGGCAGATTGTAGCGCGGCTGGCCGTTTGCCGATAAGATGCAGCCAGGCACCCCGCCGATAAGTGATGGCACCGCGGGGAGCGCCGCGCAGGGCAATGCGTAAAAACGGTAAACCCGGCGGCGGCACACCAGGAACGTGGGCCGCCCCGAAAAGAGGCTCCAATGCGGCGCGTACAACGCCGCAGGCTGTCGAAGCAATTTGTTGGGCCAGCCGCAGGCAAGGCTCCCTGCAAAAAGACAGGAAAAAAACAACAACAACCAGGCATCACCCGCAGCACCGTGCCTGAACAGCATTGGGCAGGCAGTCGCAACTTCAGTCTTTGGGGGAAACCATGGCGATCATCGCAATGGACAGGGAAATGGGCAGCGGCGGCAAGGACGTCGCCGCCGGTGTGGCCGGGGCGCTGGACGCCTCGCTGATCCTGTATGAAATCATCGACCACCTGGCCGACCGCATGCGCGTGCGCAAGAGCCACGTGGTGCGCCTGCTGGAAGACGGCGACGACCTCGAGCAGGTGCTCACCCCCGAGGCGACCATGCCCGCCATCCTCTCCCCGCTGGAAGTGCTGGAGATCGCCTCCGTGCCCGAACCGGTGGTGCTGCGCGGCTGGGGCGCCACCGCGCTCCTGCGCGAGGTCGGCCACGTGCTGCGCGTGCGCATCACCGCGCCGCTGGAAATGCGCGTCTCCAACCTGAAGGAGCGGGTGAAAAACCCCAACGAGGACAAGATCCGCCAGGAGATCGCCTTCTCCGACGAAGCCCACAGCGCCATCATGCGCCGCCACTTCGGCATCGACTACACCGACCCGGCGCTCTACCACCTGGTGCTCGACACCAGCAAATACACCATCAACGAATGCATCGAGCGCATCGCCGCCGCCTCGCTCGACGGGCGCTTCGCCGAGACCGAAATCTCGCGCCTGCGCCTGGCCAGCCTGATGACCGAGACCCACGTCAAGGCCCTGCTGAAATTGCACCCGCCGACCCGCAACGTCGCCATCGACATCGCCGCCGAAGGCAACCAGGTGACGCTCTCCGGCGCCGTGCCCAGCACCGAAATCCGCGACCGCTGCGAACTGGTCGCCTGGCGCGTGCCCGGCATGACCGGCGTGCGCAACGAGCTGGAAGTCAGCGCGCAGTAGGGCGCGGCCACGTTGCGCGGGCGTACGCGCGCAAGCGGCCTGCCGGTCCCGGGTGGACCGCCGCCCCGGGAACTGCCGCACCCGCTCCCCAGTTCGCGCGGCTGCCGCACCCGCCCCTCTGTTTGCGCAGCTGCCGCACCCCCTCCCCAGTTCGCGCAGCTGTCGCCCCCCTCCCTCGTTTGCGCAACTGTCACACCTTCTACCCCGGTATGCGCAACTGCCACACCTTCTCCCTCCGTTCGCGCTGAGCCTGTCGAAGCGCGCGTGCCTTGCCCATGTCGCTGCGCGCATGGCGTCCCCGCATGGCGCGTCACCTACATCACCGCCTCATCCCCATACCCGTCGAACGAACATTCCCCCGCGCCGATCGCATATTGCGGCCGGTCGCCGGGTGAATGGCGGCGCAGGTGCGGCGGGTTGTAGCCCAGGTCCACCCCCGGCGGGCGCTGCGGCATGCCGGGGCGGATGCGCTCATTGGGGTTGCCGAACTTGCCGAACAGTTCCGCGCGCTGTTCGGCCGCGCGCACGTTGGCGATGTGCTGCTCGATCAGCGGGTTGGGTTCCGGCTCCGGGGTCGGCGGGCGCCTGCCGCCCCACAGCAGCTCCGGGTCGCGCCGCGCGATCGGCGCCGGCGCCTCCGGGCCAGGGGCCACCGCCTTGGGCGGTGCCCCGAGCTTTTTGTGCAGTTTCCGCGCGGCGCCCTTGAGCAATTTCTGCAGGCGCGCGGGTTTCGCGGGAGTTTGCGCAAGCGGCGTCGCGGGGGACGCCGTGGTTTCGGCGGCGGGCGCCGCGGAGCCGGGCACGGCAGTTGCTGCGACTGGTGATGGACTTTCCCGCGCAGGTGCGGGTGGCGTTGCGGCCAGCGCGTTTTTCACCGCATCTTCCATCGCTTCTTCCGCTGCCGGGCCCTGGTTCGCGGCCTTCGCGGCAGCCTCCCTCTCCTGCGCCCCCTGCGCGGCCTCCGCGCGCGCCGCCTGCCTCGCCGCTTTTTTTTCTGCCTCGACGCGGGGATCGTAGTCGAGCACGATCCCGGCGGGATTGAACTCGTCCCTGGCCTGCGGCGCCGGCGGCGCTTCCTCTGCCGGCACGGGCAAGGGCGCGAGCTGCGTTTTCAGCCAGGCTTGCAGCCGCCGGTCCAGCGCACTGAGTGCCGCGAGCCGGGAAGGCTGGCGCACCCGCAGCACCTGCTTGCCGTCCTTGTCGTCGTAATGGATCGTCAGCACGTCGGCGATCTCGGGGTCGAGCTGCGCCAGCGGCAGCGCGCGGCCGCCGGCGTCGAACATGCGCAAGGGCCGGAAGAAGGCCACCCGCGCCTGCTCGCGCATGATCTCGCGCGCGGAAATCTTGAGACCCGCGAAAAGTTCGCCCATTTCCATGTCGATGCGCTCGCGCACCAGCGGGTTTTGCATCAGGTCGGCCGCCTGGGCACGCCGGTTGCCGCTAGCATAGCCGGCCCGCTGCGCCGCCGCGCTGGCGTTGTGGTCGATCAGGTATTCATGGACAAAGCGTTCCTGCTTGTCGGTAAGCGTTGGATTCATCCCGCACCTCGCGAAATTGGAAAAGGGCATGCGCCGGATCGCATGGCGCACGGTCATGGTTCCAAAGATACGCAGGCATTTCCGCTATGTGTAGTTGAAATTCCGGAGTGCGGGTCGCATTTTGCCGGGCACGGATTGGAAACAGCCGCGCAATCCCAACTGATGCGGGTTCGAGGCCCCGCCTACGCGAAAGTAGGACAAAACACGACAGAAGATGTCCGCTGGCCTGCCTAGAATCCCCTTCGATGTGCTCAAGAAGCCGCCACGCGCACCGTGCGGCGGCAGGGCCGGAAAACCAGTCGCCGCGGGGCAAACTTTTTCTGGCAACACCCCTTAGCGCATGCGCTTAAGCCCGGATGCGGTTTATTTTTCGGGAACCAGCGCGCCACCCCGCACTCCTAATCATCGCAACCGCAACGGAAATACCGGAGTCCCGCAATGCCACGTTTCACCAAGCGCCCCGCACGCAACTCGCAAGTCGATATCGCCGAATCCACCCAAGCGCAATACTGGGCCCACAAGCTGGGCTGCACCGTCGAGCAGCTGCGCGCCGCCGTCAAGGCGGTCGGCACCGATGCCGCCGCCGTCACCAACTACTTCCTCCAGGTCGCCACCCGCAAGCAGGCCATGGCGGCGTAGGCGGCATGCGCTCGCACGCCTGCGCGTTTATGTGTTTATCCCAAGCTGCGCCTTTACCTAAAGCCATCCCCTAGCCCGCCATGGAATATCTGGAACACGGCACGGTACCCGCCAGCGAACCTGTAGGACAAACACCGACAGCCCGCCCGCGCCGCAGAGCCTATGTTCGCAGGGTGGAGGTGGAAAGGATGACGCAGGAAGCGCGCCACGCAGCATTGACCCGGCAGGTGGAGGAGGCGCATCGCGCCCTCCAGGGTTCGCTCGCCCTGCTCAAGGGCCGCATCGAAGCTTCCGATGCCGGCCTGTACCCGGCGAACGCCCTGGCCGCCGACCTGGAGATCCACGCCGAACTGACGCGCAGGTGGACCGAGGCGATGGGCGACCTGGCGCGCTTTTACCGCGACACGGAGTAGCCGCCGCAGGTCTCCGCCTGGTGCGGGGCGCCGTCAGGCCGGCGCTTGCGTGGCGGCAGGATGTGGCCCGGTTCGACCCAATTCGAGCTTGGCGGGCGAGACGGAAACGCGCCCTGTCCATCGGCATGGCGTCCTTCGCGCCCGTGCCCGCCTCGCCCCTTGATCCGGATCATGCGGGACGCGCGATGGGAAGCGCGCGCCTTCGGCGATAAAATAGCGGGCTCACGTACCGGGCACGCCGTTTTATCCGCCCGCCCCTTCCTGCCCGCGCCCTCTTGCCTTCCGTCTACTCCACCGTCGTCATCACCACCCTGATCCAGGTGCTCACCGCCCTGTGCTCGGTGGCGGTGCCGGTGCTGGCGCCCTCGGCCGGGCGCGACCTGGGCTTCGCGCCCATCCTGGCGGGCTATTTCGTGGGCATCATGTACATCAGCGCTTCCACCGTGGCGCTGATGACCGGCGGCCTGGTGCTGCGCTACGGCTCGATCCGGGTTAGCCAGGCGGCGCTGCTGGCCTGCGCGGTGGCGATGGCCCTGCTCACGGTGCTGCCGCTGCCCTGGATGCCGCTGGCGGCGCTGGTCCTCGGGGCGGGCTACGGGCCGATCACCCCGGCCTCTTCGCACGTGCTGGCCAAGACCACGCCGCCGCACATGATGAGCTTCATGTTCTCGCTCAAGCAGACCGGCGTGACCCTGGGCGGGGCGCTGGCCGGCGTGATGCTGCCGCCGATCGTCACGGCCTTCAACTGGCGCGCCGCTTCGCTGACCGTGGCGGTGCTGTGCGTGATCGTCTGCTTTGTCGCGCAGCCGCTGCGCGCGGCGCTGGACGACGACCGCAACCCGAAACACCCGGTGTCGCCGCGCCACATCCTGCATCCGTTCCGGCTTTTGTTCGCCAACCCGGCGCTGATCCGCCACACCTTCACCGGGGCGACCTACGCGGGGCTGCAGATGTGCTTCACCGCCTACATCGTGGCGTATCTCACGCACGACTTCGCCTGGAGCCTGGCGGCGGCGGGCGTGGCGCTGGCGATCGGCAATTTCGGCGGCGTCGCCGGACGCATCGGCTGGGGCATGGTGGCGGACCGCACGCGCGCGCCGCGCGCCGTGCTCGGCCTGCTCGGCATGGCGATGACCCTTGCCATGGTGGCCCTGGCATTCACCGGCGCGGACTGGCCGGTGATGGTGGTGTTCGCGGTGTGCCTGCTGTTCGGGCTCACCGGCATCTCGTGGAACGGCGTGCAGATCGCCGAGACCGCGCGGCTCTCGCCGCCCGGGCTGGCGGCGGTGGTGTCGGGCGCGGGCACCTTCATCACCTTCACCGGCATCATCCTGATGCCGCCGCTGTTCGCCGTCGTGCACGATGCGACGGACAGCTACCGGATTCCGTTCATCGTGTTCGCCGTGCCGGCGCTGGTGAGCGGGCTGTGGCAGTGGTCGGCGCGGAAGAAGTAGTCAGGGCTCGACCTTGATGCAGCGGCCGTAGATACCGGAAGCCGTGATCCAGCCGTTGATGCCGCCGCGGTTGTTGCCGATCTGGAAGCGCGGCCCCTGGACGGCCTTGATCAGGTGCAGGTATTCGTGGCCCGCGACCTTGCACAGGACGATATCGCCTGCTTCGAGGATGGAATGATCGGCGACCGGTTCGACGGTGCAAAGCTGCCCGGATTCGATCTTGCCGCGCATCGAGTTGCCGCGCGGGCGGAAGGAGACGGTGAGACCCGCCTTGAGTTTGGCGATGTGGTGTGTGGCCCAGCCCATGATGTTCTTGTTGTTGGTATTGAGGCGGCGCCATTGTACAGGCGGGGCGCGAACTTTTTTATCAGGTTTTCGGCCGCCAGGCCATGTTCATGTACACATCGCCGCGCTGCAATTCTTCGATCATCTGCTCCAGGCGCTTCTGCTGCGTGGCTTCGAGCTTGGCGCGGGCGATCCAGCCGAGGTAGTCGTTGCGCTGGTAGGGTGGGCGCGCGGCGTAGGCTTTTTCGAGTTTGTGCTTTTTCAGGGTGACGGAGACGGACGCGGGCATGCGCTGGATGGCGCGCTTGAGGGTGGGCCTGGCTGGCGCTTTCGCCACGACTTTTTTGGCCACTTTCATCACGGTGGCGCTCATGCGGGCTGGCCCATTTCCGGCGTAATGACCACCGACGCCGCCGAGCGCCTGGCGGGGCCGTGGAACACGGCTTCGATGTTGTTGCCGTCCGGGTCAAGCGCGAAAGCGCCGTAGTAGCCGGGGTGGTAGCGGCGCTCGCCGGGGGCGCCGTTGTCGCGGCCGCCGGCGGCCAGCGCGGCCTGGTGGAAGCGCTGCACGGTTTCGCGGTCGGGCGCCTGGAAGGCGAGGTGTACGTGCGAGACCGGGCCGTCAGCCTTGTCGATCCAGAGTTCGTCGCACTGCAAATGGGTTTCGTCCTCGTGGATGGCGTCGCCACGGCCGAGGGACGCAAGCACGGCCGTGTAGAAGCGCCTGGTGGCATCCAGGTCGGCGGCGCGCAGGTGGACGTGGTCGATCAGACGGCCGATGTGCATTTCGGGCATGGGGCGCTCCTTGGGAAAATGGACGGCTGTATGACCGCGCCGGCGCGGGGGCGGTTCCGTCTTCGTGGCGCCCGCGGGGGCGCTTACGGACGGACTGCGCCGCTGCGGCTCAACGATGCAATCTCGGCGTCGCTGTAGCCGGCTTCGCGCAGCAGTTCGGCGGTGTGCTCGCCGCGCGCGGGAGCGTGCCGGGTGATGGCGAACTCGTAGCCGGAGAGCTTGAAGGGCGGGGCGAATTGCTTGTGCTTGCCGAAGGTGGGGTGTTCGGCGTCGAGCACCATGCCGCGCGCGCGGAGCTGTTCGTTGTCGATGGCTTCGTGCATCGGCAGGATGGGGCTGACGCAGCAGTCGGCTGCCTCGAAAATCGGGGTCCATTCGGCTTGCGTCTTGCCGGCGAAGACGGCCTGCACTTCGGCTTTGACGGCGGCGGCTTCTGTTCCTTCGACCCAGCCGTGCGGGGCGAGGTAGGCCAGGCCGAGGACTTCGCAGGTTTTCTGCCAGAACTTGGGTTCGAGGGAGCCGACGGCCATGTGGCGGCCGTCGCGCGTTTCGTAGATGTTGTAGGCGGGGATGCCGCCGGAGAGCCGATCTAGCCCGCGCGCGGGGGCCTGGCCGCTGCGCAGGACGCCGAGCAGGGGCATGACGGCGTGGGACAGCACGCCTTCGGTCATGGCGACGTCGACAAAGCGGCCCTGGCCCGTGCGCTGGGCGTCGAATAGCGCGGCCATGATGGCGAACGCCGGGGTCATGGCGCCGCCCAGCAGGTCGGCGATCTGGAAGCCTGCGAGGGAGGGCGGGCCGTCCGCGGCGCCCATCTGGTCGAGCACGCCGCAGTAGCCGAGGTAGTTGATGTCGTGGCCGGCGAAGTTTTTGTAAGGGCCGGTCTGGCCGTAGCCGGAGATGGCGCAGAAGACGATTTTCGGGTTGATGGCGTTGATGGTTTCGTAGCCGACGCCGAGCTTGTCCATCACGCCGGGGCGGAAGCTTTCGACGATGACGTGGGCGGTTTTCGCCAGGCGCAGGAAGGCGGCGACGCCTTCGGGGTTTTTCAGGTCGAGGGACATCGCCCGCTTGTTGCGGTTGACCACGGCGAAGAAGTCGCTCATGGCGCTATCGCCCTCGCCTTTCATTTCTCCCATCTCGCGGGCGTAGTCGCCGGCGCCGGTGTCTTCGATCTTGATGACGTCGGCGCCGAGGTCGGCGAGATGCAGGGTGCAGACGGGGCCCGGCAAGAGGCGAGAGAGATCGAGGACTCTTACGCCGGAAAGCGGAAGGAGGCGGGTCATGGCGTGGGCAGCAGGCTGGGGGTGATGGCGGCAAGGTAGCTGGCGCAGGCCAGCAGCAGGGCGCACTTGGCGCCGAAGTAGGCGCGCAGCGCCCGCCGTGCGGCGGGCCGCATGCCGGGGCTCATGCCGTTGCGCATGTGGCGCAGCCAGCGCATGCGGCGGAAAAAACCGCCGTGGCGCATCCGGCCGGCCTCGGCCGCCAGGTTGGCGGCGAACAGCGGCGGGCCGGACACTTCCTCGATGAAACGGCGCACCACGCGGCGCCCGGCGGCGTCGGCGTAGCAGAGCAGGCCCAGATGCAGCGCGAGCATGCCCTGGGCGAGCAAGGGGAGCAGGTCGTGTAGGTCGGTCGGCATGAAAACGGCGCGGCGGCGCGTAGCCGCGGGGCCGGCCCTAATCATACTTGCGCGCGTCTTCGATGACCTTGCCGTCGTTGGGCAAGGTGCCGGGGGCAAGCAGCTCGACTTCGCCGCGCAGCTTGGTGATGTCGCGCAGGCTGGCGGCGATGCCCTCGGACAAGGCCGGTGCGGCGGGCTGTTGCACTTCCACTTTCAGGGTCATGCGGTCATTCGCCATCTCGCCTTCGACCATCAGGCGGGCCTTGAGGATTTCGGGGTGGCGCTTGGCGATCGCATCGATGTGGCCGGGCTGCACGAACATGCCCTTCACTTTCGTCGTCTGGTCGGCGCGGCCCATCCAGCCCTTGATGCGGGTGTTGGTGCGGCCGCACGGCGAGGTGCCGGCGAGCACGGCGGAGAGGTCGCCGGTGGCGAAGCGGATCAGGGGGTATTCGGGGTTCAGCGTGGTGATGACGATCTCGCCGACTTCACCTGGCGCTACCGGGTCGCCGGTGCCGGGACGGACGATCTCGAGGATCAGCTCTTCGTCGAGCACCATGCCTTCGAGCGCTTCGGTCTCATACGCGATGCTGCCGAGGTCCGCGGTGCCATAGAACTGCATCACGTCTTGCAGGCCCTGTTCTTTCAGCCAGTTGCGCAGCGCGGGCGGCAGCGCGTCGCCGCCGGTAATCGCCCGCTTGATGGGGAAAGGTTGCCTAAGTTCGATGAATTTCTCGACCAGGATGCGCAGGAACGCGGCGGTGCCGACGTAGGCGGTGGGCTGCAGGTCGGCGATGGCTTCGATCTGCTGCTCGGTGTTGCCGGTGCCGGCGGGGATCACGGCGCAACCCAGTTGCAGGGCGCCGGCCTCGAGCATCGAGCCGGCCGGGGTGAGGTGATAGGAGAAGGTGTTGTGCAGGATGTCGCCGGCGCGGATGCCGCAGGCGAACAGCGCGCGGGCGGAGCGCCAGTAGTCGGGGCGGTGTGCTTCGGGGTCGTAGATCGGACCGGGGGACATGAAGATTTTTCCCAGGGCGCCGGGGGGGACGGTGATCAGGCCGCCGAAGGGCTTGCTGGCCGCTTGCAGGGCCTTGAGGTCGGACTTGCGCGTGACCGGCAGCCTGGCGAGGGCGGCGCGGGTGGTGACGGCGGGCGGGTCCACGTCATGCAGGATTTTCGCGAAGCCCGGCGCTTTCGCCTTGGCGTTGGCGACCTGCCCGGGCAGCGCGGCGAGCAGAGCGGCTTCGCGCGCGGCGGGGTCGCGGGTTTCCAGCGCGTCGTAGTATTGGTTGTCGGCCATGGGGGGTCTCGTCGAAGGGGGCGCGGCACTGATGCGTGCGCGGCCCGGGTGGATCAGGCCAGCCAGCGCTTGCGGCGCTTGTAGAATTTTGTATCGCGAAAGCTCTTGCGCTCGCCGGAAGACACGCCGAGGTAGAACTCCTTGACGTCTTCGTTGGTGGCGAGCTCGCCGGCTTCGCCGTTCATCACGACACGGCCGTTTTCCAGGATGTAGCCATAATCGGCATAGCGCAGCGCGACCATGGTGTTCTGCTCGGCGAGGAGAAAACTGACGCGCTCCTTCTCGTTCAGGCTTTTGACGATGCCGAACACTTCCTCGACGATCTGCGGGGCCAGGCCCATCGAGGGTTCATCCAGCAGGATCATGGTGGGCCGCGCCATCAGCGCGCGCCCGATGGCGCACATCTGCTGCTCGCCGCCCGAGGTATAGGCCGCGAGCGAGGTGCGGCGCTGCTTGAGGCGCGGGAAATAGCTGTAGACCATTTCCAGGTCCTGCCTGATCTGGCTGCCCGGCACCTTGCGCGAGTAGGCGCCGGTGAGCAGATTCTCTTCGATGCTGAGGTGGGCGAAACAATGCCGGCCTTCCATCACCTGGCACACGCCTTTTTGGACCAGGCGCGCGGGGGTGAGATGGTCGATGCGCTCGCCCTTGAATTCGATGCTGCCCTTGGTGATGTCGCCGCGCTCGCCCTTGAGGAGCGTCGAGATCGACTTCAGGGTGGTGCTCTTGCCCGCGCCGTTGGCGCCCAGCAGGGCGACGATGCGGCCCTCCTCCACCGTCAGCGACACGCCCTTCAATACCAGGATCACGTGGTCGTAGATGACTTCGATGTTGTTGACGGAGAGGATGGGGGTGGTCATGGTCTGGATGGATGGATTACGCAATCCCGGACCGTTCGCATTGAGCTGGTCGAAATGCGCGTGCACCGCGGTGCACGGCGCCCTTCGACAGGCTCAGGGCGAACGGGGCAGGGAACGATCAGCCCGCGCAGGCCGGGGTGATCTTCTTGTCGGCCGCGTACTTGGCGGAAGACTCGACGATCATCTTCTGCAGCAGGTCCTTGTCCGGCGTGAGCCAATCCTTGGTAACCGGCTCCCACTTCTTGCCGTTCCATTTCTGCACCTTGGAGGCGCCGGAGCCTTCATGGTCGGTGCAGGAGGTCTTCATGGTCGGCATCATGCCCAAGGCCCCGAGGGACTTGAGCTTGGCGTCGTCGATGTTGAGGTTCTCGAAGCCCCAGCGCATCTGCTCGCCGGTGATCGGCTTGCCCTTGCCGAACTTCTCTTGCGCATTGCGCATGGCTTCGACATACATGATGCCGGCCGCCAGGCCGCGCAGGTGGTAGACCGAGCCGATGCGGTCCTTGTCTTCGAGGTTGCCCTTGCCGCTGCTGTACAAGGTCTTGCGGATCTCCTCGACCAGCGGATAGGTGCCGGAGGGCGTGAAGGTCATGGTGACGTAGTTGTTGGCGGCATCGCCCGCGGGAATCACGTCTTCTTCAGAGCCGGCCCACCACACACCCAGCACCTTGGCGATCGGGAAGCCGGTCTTGCGCGCGGTCTTGAGCGCCACGGTGTTCATCACGCCGTAGCCCCACAGGATCACGTAGTCAGGCTTGGCCTGGCGGATCTGCGCCCACTGCGCGCCCTGCTCGGTGCCGGAGGCCGGCGGGATCGGGATCTTCACCACGTTGAAGCCGTACTTGGCGGCGTAGGCGTCGAGCACGGGGATCGGCTCCTTGCCGTAGGCGGAGTCGTGGTACAGGTGGACGATGGTCTTGCCCTTGAGCTTCTCGATGCCGCCTTCCTTGCTGCCCAGGTACTTGATCATCCCCGACATCTGGCTCCAGTAGGTGGTGATCAGCGGGAACACATAGGGAAAGGTCTTGCCGTCGGCCGAGTCGGCGCGCCCGTAGCCGAGCGTGGTGAGCGGAATCTTGTCCACCGCGACGCGGTCCAGCAGGCCGTAGGCCGCGCCGGTGCCGAGCGGCTCGACCGCGACGGCGCCGCCGTTTTTCTTTTTCAGGCGCTCATAGCACTCGACGGCGCGCGCCGGCACATAGCCGGTCTCGCATTCCTCGAAGGTGATCTTCACCCCGTTGATGCCGCCCTTGCCGTTGACCAGGTTGAAGTAGTCGATCATGCCGCCGTAGAAGCCCGAGCCGCCGGCGGCGTAGTCGCCGACGCGGTAGGACAGCAGGGGAATGAACTGCTCCTGGGCCTGCACGGCGGCGGGTAGCGCCGCCGCGCCCAAAGCCGCGGCGCCGAGCAGGGCCGCCAGAGTGTGTCGTACTTTCATCTTTGTCTCCTTCGGGTTGTTGAGTGCTGCTCTCGATGCCACATTCGTCTGTGCTCCTCCCGCGTATCGCTCAGTGCGGGAACGGCCAGATTCGTAGTTTCTCTTTGGTAATTTGCCACAAACGCGCCAGGCCGTGCGGCTCGACGATCAGGAAGAAAATGATCAGCGCGCCGAAAATCATCTGCTCCAGGTTCGACTTGGTCGATTCGCGCATCGCGAAGCCGGTGAGCCCCTCGACGCTGCCGAGCACGATGTTCAGGCCGATCGGCAGCAGCACCACGAAACCGGCGCCGAGGAAAGAGCCCATGATGCTGCCCAGGCCGCCGATGATGATCATGAACAGCACGCGGAACGAGATGTCCAGGCCGAAGCCCTCCGGCTCGACCGTGCCCAGGAAGGCATAGGCATACAGCGCCCCCGCCACGCCGCAGTAGAAGGAACTCACCGCGAAGGCGAGCAGCTTGGTTTTCATCGGCGAGAAGCCGATCACCTCGGCCGCCACGTCCATGTCGCGGATCGCCATCCACGAGCGCCCGGTGTTGGAGCGCACCAGGTTTTTCGCGCCCAGCGCCATCACCGACACCACCGAGAGCACCAGCAGGTACTTGGCGGCCGGCGCGGCGAAGGTGTAGCCGAAGATCACCATCGGCTGCGCGGTGATGATGCCCGAGGAGCTGTTGTTGGAGAACCAGCCGAACTTGGTCAGGCACCAGACGATGAAGAACTGCGTCGCCAGGGTCGACGCGGCGAGGTAAAAGCCGCGCACCCGCAGCGAGGGCAGGCCGAAGATGATGCCCACCGCCGCCGCCGAAAGACCCGCCAGCGCGAATGCAACGAGCAGCGGAATGCCGGGGATGCGCAGGATGAAGTTGTAGGAAGCAAACGCGCCCACCGCCATGAACGCCGCCGTCCCGAGCGACAGCTGCCCCGCATAGCCGGTGAGGATGTTCAGCCCGAGCGCGGCCAGCGCGAAAATCAGGAAGGGGATCAGGATGCCCGAGAACAGATAAGGCGCGGCGAACAGCGGCACGCCGACAAAGGCGATCAGCAGCACCACGGCGATGCCGATGCGGTCCTGGCGGATCGGGAATATCTGCCCGTCCGCCACGTAGGAGGTCTTGAACTGGCCGGCTTCTCTGTAGAACATGGATAGGGTCAGTCAGGTTGTCAGATTCTGCGGATGATCTTTTCGCCGAACAGGCCTTCGGGCCGGATCAGCAAAACACCAAGTGCGAGCACATACGGGAACCAGCCCTCGATGCCGCCCTTCACGAACGGCCCGAGGTACACCTCGGCCAGCTTCTCGGAAGCGCCGATGATCAGCCCGCCGACGATCGCCCCCGGCACCGAGGTAAACCCGCCCAGGATCAGCACCGGCAACGCCTTCAGCGCCAGCGAGGTAAGCGAGAACTGCACCCCGTTACGCGCGCCCCACAGCAGCCCCGCGACCAGCGCCACAAAGCCCGCCACCGCCCACACGATGCCCCAGATCTGCTGCAGCGGAATACCCACGGCGAGGGCTGCCTGGTGATCGTCCGCCACCGCGCGCAGCGCGCGGCCCACCTTGGTCTTCGAGAAAAACACCGCCAGGCCGGCCACCAGCACCGCCGCCACCAGCGCGGCCAGCAGGTCGAATTGCGACACCGCCATCCCGGTCTTGTCCATCAGCCATTCGAGCGGCATGTCTTCCACGCCCAGCTCCAGCTTGCGCACGCCCGAGCCCCAGATGATCTGCGCCAGTCCCTCGATCACGAACGTCAGGCCGATGGTCGCCATGAACAGCGAAATCTCCGGCTGCGCCACCAGGGGCCGCAGCACGAACTTCTCGATCAGCAGGCCCAGCACGACCATCACCCCGACCGTGATGATGGCCGCCACCCACAGCGGCATGCCGAGATCGCGCAGGCCCACGCAGGTCAGCGCCGCGAAAAACACCATCGCCCCTTGCGCGAAATTGAACACGCCGGAGGCCTTGTAGATCAGCACGAAACCCAGCGCCACCAGGGAGTACATCACCCCCGAGAGCAGGCCGCCGACCAGGACTTCGAAAAAGAATTGCATGCGTCGGTTCCTCTTTCCTAGTGGCCCTGGCCGAGATAGGCCCGGATCACATCCGGATTGCTGCGCACCTCGTCGGGCGCGCCGTCGGCGATCTTCCTGCCGTAATCCAGCACCACCACACGGTCCGACAAATCCATCACCACGCCCATATCGTGCTCGATCAGAACGATGGTGGTGCCGAATTGTTCGTTAACGTCGAGGATGAAGCGGCACATGTCCTGTTTCTCCTCCACGTTCATGCCCGCCATCGGCTCGTCCAGCAGCAGGATCTGCGGCTCGGCGGCCAGCGCCCGCGCCAGCTCGACACGCTTTTGCAGGCCGTAGGGCAGGCGGCCCACCGGGGTCTTGCGGATATGCTGGATCTCGAGGAAGTCGATCACTTCCTCTACCTTCATGCGCTGCGCGATCTCTTCACGGCGCGCCGGGCCCCACCAGATCGCCTGCTGAAGGAAGTTGGTCTTCATCTTCAGGTTGCGCCCGGTCATGATGTTGTCCAGCACGCTCATGCCCTTGAAGAGGGCGATGTTCTGGAAGGTGCGCGCGATGCCCTGCGCCGCCGCCTCGTGCGTATTCATGTCGCGCCGGGTCTTGCCGTGGAACACGATCTCGCCCTGCTGCGGGTGGTACACGCCGTTGATCACATTGAGCATCGAGCTCTTGCCCGCGCCGTTCGGCCCGATGATGGCGCGCACCTCATGCTGGCGCACATCAAAAGAGATGTCGGTGAGCGCCTTCACCCCGCCGAAGGAAAGCGAGATATTGCGCATGTCGAGGATCACGCCGCCTATGGTTCTGGAACTCATGCGTAGCTTCTATCCTCGTTGCTCAAGCCGCCGCGCGCACGGCGGGAAAGACTTTGACGTCCATGATTCTCAGGTCCGCGCTGATCTTGCCCTCGCGCCCGTCCTCGAACTTCACCTGCGTCTCGATGAATTGCGTATTCTTGCCGCCGTACAGCGCATCGACCAGCACGCCGTACTTGTCGCCGATGTAGCCGCGCCGCACCTTGCGCGTGCGCGTCAGCTCGCCGTCGTCGGCATCCAGTTCCTTGTGCAGGATGACGAAGCGGCTGATCTGCGAATTGGCCAGCTTCGGGTCGGCGGCCAGGTCCGCATTGGCCTTCTCCACGCAGTCGCGGATCATCTCGTACACCTCGGCGCGCGCGGTCAGGTCGAGGTAGCCGGAGTAGGCGATGTTGCGCTTCTCCGCCCAGTTGGCCACCGCCTCCATGTCGATATTGATGAACGCGCACACCTTGTCGCGCGCATCGCCAAACGCCACCGCCTCCTTGATGAAGGGGAAGAACTTGAGCTTGTTCTCCAGGTACTTGGGCGCGAACAGGGAACCGTCGGCCATCCTGCCGACATCCTTGGCGCGGTCGATGATCTTCAGATGCCCTTCGCTGTCCAGGTAGCCCGCATCGCCCGTGTGGTACCAGCCCTCGGCGGTCAGCACCTCGGCGGTGGCGGCCGGGTTCTTGTAGTACTCCTTGAGCAGTCCGGGCGACTTGATCAACAGCTCGCCATTCGGCGCGATCCTGATCTCCACCCCCGGCACCGGCGGCCCCACCGTGTCGGCGCGCACCTGCCCGTCCGGCTGGATGCACACGAACACCGCCGTCTCCGTCGAGCCGTACAGCTGCTTGAGATTGATCCCGATCGAGCGGTAGAAACGGAACAGGTCCGGCCCGATCGCTTCGCCCGCCGTGTACGCCACCTTGATGCGGCTCATGCCCAGCGCATTGCGCAGCGGGGCATAGACCGTGAAATCACCCAGCGCATACAACAGGCGATCCAGCCCGCCGACGCCCTGGCGATCGAGCAGCCGGCCGCCGACCCGCGTCGCCAGCTCCATGAAGTATTTGTACCAGGCGCGCTTGAGGCGGCTCGCATCCTCCATGCGGATGGTCACGGTGGTGAGCAGCGCTTCGAGAATACGCGGCGGCGCGAAATAATAGGTCGGCCCGATCTCGCGCATATCGGTGGGCACGGTCTCCGGCGACTCCGGGCAGTTGACGCAAAAGCCCGCCACATAGGCCTGCGCGTACGAGAAGATGTTCTGCCCGATCCAGGCCGGCGGCAGGTAGGCGAGAATTTCCTCTTTCTCGGTAAGCCCCTCCAGCACGCAGGCGGCGCGCGAGCGGTCGATCAGCGCCAGTTGCGTATGCACCACGCCTTTCGGATGCCCGGTGGTGCCCGAGGTGTAGAACATCGCCGCCGTATCTTCGGGCCTGACCGCGGCCACCCGGTCGGTGAAGAAATCGGGATGCGCCTTGTCGTGGTCGCGTCCGATGCGCTGCAGCTCGTCGAAGGAGATCAGCCCGGCCTGCGCGTAATTGCGCATGCCGCGCCCGTCATCAAAAATGATGTGCGCGATCTCCGGCGCCTGCTCCTTGACTTCCAGTACCTTGTCGACCTGCTCCTGGTCCTCGACCACGGCGTAGCGGATTTCCGCGTTCTTGAACACGTACACCATCTCGGCGGCGACCGCGTCCTGGTACATCGGCACGGGGATGGCGCCCAGGCATTGCGCGGCGGTAATCGTCCAGTACAGGCGCGGGCGGTTCTCCCCGATCACCGCGATGTGGTCGCCGCGCTTGAGCCCCTGCGCCGCCAGGCCACAGGCCAGCGCGCGCACCTCGGCGGCGACCTGCGACCAGGTCCAGCTCTGCCAGATGCCGAGATCCTTCTCGCGGATCGCCGGGCGATCGCCGTGCACGGCCGCGTGATACAGCAGCAACTGCGGGAATGTGTTCGCCGTGGCAAGTGCAGCGTTGCTCATTTGTCTCTCTCCAGCGCCGCGCGGAGCGTCAAGGCGCCGTCGTCGGACAAACCTGGTTCTTGTAGATGCTGCTCCAGACTCCCAGCCGGGCTGCGCGGATCATTGTACAGACCCGCACCCGGGGCACAAGCCCCGCCTCCCGGCCACCCGCCGTCCCGCGGCGCGGCAAGGACAAGCGCCCGCGCGGGACATTCCGGACAGCCGCTGTATCATACGGTCGCCCCCCAGCGCCGGCTGTCACGCCGCCGACAATTGGCGCCGGGAACCCAAGGTTTTGCCTGGCGCCCCGGCCGCGCCGCAATCCCGCCCTCCTGAAACCCGCAACAGCCGCAAGAATCCGCCGTGCCCGCCGATCCCGCCTTCGACCTGCCCCTTTCCGATGCGCTCAAGGCCACCCGCTGGGCCCGCGACCTCACGCCCGGGCAGTTCGCCCGCGTGCTGGCCGAGACCACCGAGCGCGCCGTGCCGGCGGGCGGCTACATCGCCCGCAAGGGCGAACCGGTGGAAGCCTGGCTGGGGGTGATCGAGGGCCTGGTGAAAATCAATGCCGATTCGGCCGCCGGCAAGTCCGTCACCTTCGCCGGGGTCACCACCGGCGGCTGGCTGGGCGAAGGCTCGATGCTCAAGAACGAGGCGCGGCGCTACGACGTGGTGGCCCTGCGCGACTCGCGCGTCGCTTTCCTGCCGCGCGCCACCTTCGAATGGCTGCTGGGCATCAGCATCCCCTTCAACCGCTTTTTGCTCGAACAGCTCAACGAGCGCCTCGGCCAGTTCATCGCCATGGTCGAGCACGACCGCCTGCTCGATGTCGATGCCCGGGTGGCCCGCTGCCTGGCGGCGCTCTACAACCCCCTGCTCTACCCCGGCACCACCCGCTTGCTGCAGATTTCGCAGGAAGAAGTGGGCTA
>Ga0307511_10000803_pt1 | contig 33503 bp, 32 predicted proteins | sample 13_EM_MG_FD_200266 | JGI IMG/M metagenome (GOLD analysis project Ga0307511, IMG submission 200266) | Populus trichocarpa ectomycorrhiza microbial communities from riparian zone in the Pacific Northwest, United States - 13_EM | ecosystem: Host-associated > Plants > Roots > Unclassified | place... | reverse complement strand
CGCCAGCGCTATCAGTTCGCGCGCCTCCTGTGCGGTCTCGGTGATGGGCTTCTCGACGAGTACGTGCGCGCCGGCGTTCAGGAAGTCCCGCGCGATCTCGAAATGCGCAGGCGTTTGCGTAACCACGCTCACCGCATCCACCGCACCGAGCAGCTCGCGGTAATCAGCGACGGCGCGAACCCCGAGTTCGCCGCCGACCTGATCCCGCGCCTGCTGTCTGGCGTCGGCGACGGCTACGAGCTCGCAATCCGAGGCTTGTGCATATTTTTGCGCATGAAATCGGCCGAGGTAGCCGACACCGATGACCGCTGCTCTGATTTTTTTCATCACAAAGGTATTATGCCCCGCCTCGCCACCCGGCCGTGCATCGGCCGCCGCTCAAGGAGTTCGACCCTGCTGGATCTGCTGGCCCGCGTCTGCCGCCCGTTTACCGCCCGGTCCCGAACGAGCCGCGAGCTGATCATCTTTGGTGGTGCGCTCCTCTTCGGCCTCATCGGAGTGCCGCTCGCCACTTGGTTCGTCGGCAACCGGATCCTCGGTCCGTACACGCACGGGACGAATACTCACGCGGGGCCGATGGCGCTGCTAGGTGATGTTTTCGTCGGGCTCGCCCACGGTGAGCTCAGTTGCTGGGTGGTCGCCCTGGGTCCTGCCTTGATCATCCTGTTCGTGCGAGTCGCGTGGGCCCTGATCAACCCGCGCCCGCGTCCGCCCGTTAAGTCGAATCGCCGGATCGAGCCAACTGTCGCCAAAGACAGACTGTGACGTAGGTCTTACCCCGCTCGGTGCGCGGGATGACAAGCTTCAGGCGAGCAATGCGTGCCAAGAACACGCAAGCGAACGACACCAAGAACTGGGGGCTGGGGAAAATGAAACGCACCACAGGTCCGGCCAAGCCGGGCATTCAGAAAACTGTGCCGGCATCAGATCCGATATCGGTGCTGAGCCGCATCAAGCTCGCCTTCCTGGACGAGTACACCTGCGAAAAGCGCGGCTACGACCCCTACGACACGTCCAAAGGCCGGGCGCCCGATATCTGGACTTCCAAGCCCAAGCGCGCCTGAAAAACCGGCTGCGAGCTGGGGCGGCCCCTGGGAGGGCCTTTTAAGTCGGCCAGTACACCCATATGGTCGTCACCAGCAGAAGCAGCGACACAGCGTGGGCGCCCAGGCGCCATGTACGGGAACGCAGGTCCCCGTAGAAGCTGAAAGCGCTGGCTGCGGCGAGGGCCACGAAAATTGCTATCGCTTGCAGGAGCGCCGCATGCTCCGGAGCGAAGCGATCGGCGTCTCGGGGCAGAAAGAGGATGACTATCCAGGTGCCCAGCAGCCCGATGGCCAGTGATACCGTGGACCCCATCACGATTCCGAGCAATATGGTTAGAGGACGCATGCGATTATCGACCGACGTAAAGGTTCCCGCACTTGCTGAGCCGAACCACACGCTCTAGCCTTACTCCAAAGTGTAATGCCTTCCGCAACAGCGAGCGTCATGAATGATGCCTAAACCTTATCGCCGTACAGCCGGGTGGATAGCCGCCTCGATGCTGGCAACCCTGGCCGTACTGTCTCTGGCGGAGTCGGGCTCGGCCCGCGCGCCGGCGCCGACTTCCGTACTGCCTCCGGGCGCCATCGCGCCCACCGACTCCCAAAAGGCCACCGCGCGCAAGGTCGGCCGCATCCTCGAAGAGGCGCACTTCAGCCGTGCTCCCATCGACAAGAAGATGTCGGAGCAGGTGTTCAACCGCTACCTGGACTTCCTCGACGGCCAGCGAAGTTATTTCCTGGCGGCCGACATCGCCGAATTCCAGGCCTACAAGTTCAAGTTCGACGACATGATCCGCACCGGCGACGTCGAGCCCGCGTACGCGATCTTTGCACGCTTCCAACAGCGCAACCGCGAGCGTATCCAACAGGCCATTGCGCTGCTGAAGACCGAGCCGGACTGGGCGCTGACCGAGTCATTCGAATTCGATCGTCAGAAGGCTTCCTGGCCTGCCAACGAGGCCGAGGTCAACGAGCTGTGGCGCAAGCGCGTGAAGAACGACGCTTTGTCGCTGCTGCTCACAGGCAAACAATGGCCGGAAGTTACGGACATTCTGCGCAAGCGCTACGAGCGCGTGTTGAAGCGAGTGGACCAGATAACACCCGAGGATGTGTTCGAGAATCTGATGAACGCCTACGCGCGCTCATTCGATCCGCACTCCAGCTACTTCTCGCCCCGCAATTCCGAGGAATACCGCATCCAGATGAGCCTCAATTACGAGGGCATCGGGGCCTCGCTGCAACTGATCGATGACTACGTGACCATCATGAACGTCATCGAGGGTGGGCCGGCCGCAGTGGCCGCCACGCTCAACACCAACGACCGCATCACCGGAGTTGGACAAGGTCACGAAGGCGACTTCAAGGATGTGATCGGCTGGCGCCTGGATGATGTCGTGCAGCTGATCCGCGGCAAGGCCGGTACGACGGTGCGTCTGCAGGTTCTTCCGGCAGGCGCCGCGCCCGGCTCGCAGGAGAAGACACTCGAGTTCGTGCGAAACAAAGTTACGCTCGAAGCCCAGGCTGCTCACAAGGAAGTCAAGAACATCACGCGCGACGGCCGTACTCTCAAGGTCGGCGTCATCACCGTCCCCGGTTTCTACCAGGACATCGCGGCACAAAATGCCGGGGACCAGAACTACCGCAGCACGACCCGGGATGTGCTGCGCCTGTTGACTGAGCTCAAAGCCGAAAACGTCCAGGGCATCGTGCTGGATCTGCGGGGCGACGGTGGCGGGTATTTGCCGGAGGCGACCGCGCTTACCGGGCTGTTCATCGACCATGGCCCCGTGGTGCAGCTCAAGGACACTTCCGGGCGCCTCGAGGTGCTCGATGATCCCCAACCCTCCGCAGCCTACACCGGCCCCCTGGCCGTCCTCGTAGACCGTTTCAGCGCATCGGCATCCGAGATCTTCGCCGGCGCCATCCAGGACTACCACCGTGGGATCATCCTGGGGCAGCGCACCTTCGGCAAAGGCACGGTACAGAACCTGGTGCCGCTGGACCGCTGGTCACAGAAGCCGGTCAGCGGCCAGCTGACGGTGACCATCGGCAAGTTCTACCGTGTCACTGGCGAAAGCACTCAGCATCGTGGCGTCGAGCCCGACGTTCCCCTGCCTTCAGCGATCGACATGAAGGAAGTCGGCGAGAGCGCGCTCGAAGCGGCTCTGCCCTGGGATCGGATCCCGGGCGTGCCGTTTCAGGCAAGTGCGATGCCGGTGCCCACTCTGCCGGTTGCGACTCTGATGTCGGATGAAGATGTGCGCGCGCAGAAGGACCCGGACTATCGCTGGCTCGTGTCCGATATTGCAGCCATCGACACCGTGCGCGAACAGCACAGCCTCTCCCTCAACCTCAAGGCGCGGCGCGAAGAGCGCACCCGCCAGGAAAAGGAACGGCTGGACCGCGAGAACAGCCGCCGTGCGGCGAAGAACCTGCCGCCCTTCAAAACCGTCGAAGAGATCGACAAGGACAAGGCAGAATTGCCGGATGTGGTGCTGACACAAGCCGCCGAGATCATGGCCGACATGGTCACGGGCGTGCGGGCAGTACCGGCCGGACAGCAGCAGAAAACTGCGCGCCGCGGCTAGCGGCGCGAGGTACCGCAACCAAAATCTTGCAAAAGCGTCTCCGGTTAGCGCCGGGCCGGTACCGCTCCCGGAATCTAGCAAAGGAGTGTCCGGCAGCGCCGCGAAGTGCTGCGCGAACCGTTTACCGAAGAAGTATCCGGAAAAGATCCCAGGTATCTTCGGCGAGCACGTTGGGCATCCGCGCAGAGCTGGTGCCCACCGGATCGTTGGCCATGACATCGCCTTCCGAGAACGCGAGCGAGTCTGCCGTGGGCGATGTGTCACTGGGCCCACGATAGCGGACAACCTGCTTGAGCCGCTCAGTGCGGCTTGTGATTTCCTGCCCAATGTTGGCGCGACCCTGGATCACGGTCGCTGCACTTTCAATCTCGCGCATGAGCGCTTCGCATTCGGACTGTGAGCCGTAATCGTCGGTGACCTCGCGCCGTTGCGTCGCCTCGCGTGCGAGAGTGACCAGGCGAGTCTTCACGAGCCGCAGGCAAAGCGTCTCGGCATATGCGATCGCCGCAAGGTTGATGGCACGCCGCGATTCCACCGACAACCCCGGGAACTCCGGTATGGGTTCCTTGTCCACTTCTTCAGCGGCCGCGCGTGCATCGGCGAGTGTTGCATTGGCGGTCACCGCAGCTGCCACCGCGCTGGCGGTCCGCTGTTCGAGTGCGCGACGCTTGAAGTAGTGCCAGAACCTAGTCAGCCGCGCGCATTCGGCTTCGAGTTCCGCGACCCGCTGCGCATCTTCCGCCGCAAGAGTCTCGGCGCTGCGCAACTGCTTCTCCACGGCCTGACGCCGTGAGAATTGACGGCGGTTGTGCTCGGCGAGATGTTGCCGTCGTTCCCGCTCGTCCTGCTTGCGCACCAAGTCCGCTACGAACTGCTCAATGAGCTCGCGGCCTGACTGCCACAGGCGACGCAGTTGATAAAACACCAGTGCGGGATAACCTGTCTCGGTCACGCCCAGACGCGTTTCGAGCGCATTGAGCATTTCCTGCACGCGCTGCGTCGCGCCTTCCTGCTGCTTGATGCGGTCCTTGAGTCGATAGACCTCGTCTTCCAGCTCGCCGTAGGCCTTTTTGAGCTCGGCCCGGTTGCGAAACAGCGTGAGGACGCGATCCTCCTCTTCGGAAGGCGCATCCTGGCGGAAGTTGAGCTTGAGAAATCCTAGTTGTCGCAACGCCTTCATGAGATGCAGCGCGACCCGCGCCCTCATCTCACTGGCGGGCTCACTTTGCGGTGGCGAGCCTCGTGGCGGATGAGAAGCGATGGCCTCGCTCTACGCAATATTCCAGCCACTTGTTTAGCATCACGTTGCGGGCCCAGCGCTGATCCAGTTCACGCTCCGCATGAGTCCGCAGCGCTTTCAAAACGGGTTGCGCATGGGTACCGGCCCACTCCTGGGCTTCGGCCAGATGGGCGTCGTGGTACACCCTTACCCGCATGTCCGGGTACTGAATTTCACCATCCGCGCCGGGCAGCAGATACGTCAAATTCACAGTACTGGTGTAAGGCGAGCGCTCGGTCATGGTGAGAAGGAGGTCACAGTCTCCTGCGACCACCGAACGATGCTGGCCATCGAGTGCCGCGAGTTCCCCCGCAAGCCAACCGAGGCGAATGTAGTTGCTCTCGTACAGCCCCATGAGCGCGACGAAGCTGCGGGGCCGCGCGCGCCAGGTGACGGGTGTCAGGGTGTCGTTCAGCATTCTGTTGACTATAACTCAGACAGGGGTTCGCGCAAGTCACACCGGGCGTGTTTTTCGGCAATCGCACCGGCGTGGGATTTAAAGGCATGAATCACAGGCATGAATCGTGCCATGCCGACTGAATTTCAAGGCCGCAGACGACGTTCGATGCCCGACGTGTTTAGAATGCGACTGGCGATCTCTTCGATGGAACATTCCGTCGTGTCGAGACATGGTATTGCATAGCGTGTAAACAGCGCGTCCGCGGCCCGAAGCTCGTACTGCACCTGCTGGCGGGACGCATACCGGCTGTCGGGACGGCGCTCGTTGCGTATTTGTTGCAGCCGTTCGGGTTTGATGGACAACGCGAATAGTTTGCGCCGATGGGGCTCGAGGCGCTTGGGCAGGCAACCCGCCTCGAGATCCTCCTCGGTGAGGGGATAGTTGGCAGCGAACACTCCGTACTGGAGGGCCATATACAGACACGTAGGAGTTTTACCGGAGCGTGACACTCCCACGAGGATCACATCGGCATGCGCATAATCGCCGCCGGTACCATCATCATTGGAGAGTGCGTAATTCGTAGCGTTGATACGCGCAGTATAGGCAGCAATATCCGCCATGCCGTGCGCACGTCCTGCACGGTGTGTCGAGCGCGTGTTGAGCTCGCGCTCCAGCGGCCCTACGAAGGCGGCGAAAAAATCGAGGAACAGACCATTCGCGCTCATGACGATATCGCGCAAGTCATCCTGCACCAGGGTGCTGAAAATGATCGGGCGGATGCCCTCTTCCTCAGCGGCGCGGTTGATCCGTCTGACAGCCTCGTGTGCCTTGTCAACGCTCGACACAAATGGCAAAGTTACTGGTCGAAATTCCAAGCCTTCGAACTGCGTCATGAGACTGTGGCCCATGGTTTCCGCAGTCACACCCGTCTGATCCGAAACGAAGAAAACGGTTCGACGACTCATCGGCGCGAGACCTGCACGGTTGCTCACTGCAGACCCCAGTGTTCCACCGCTGTCTTGCCGGAGCAAGCGCCGTCGTAGCCAGTCGTGAGTTAAACCGAGGAGTGCCTTTGAACACGTATGTGATCCCTTTTGAGCGTCTTGGCATGCACGATGTCGAGACGGTTGGCGGCAAGAACGCATCCCTGGGAGAGATGATCGGCTCCCTGGCCAACTTGGGCGTACGTGTACCGGGTGGGTTCGCCACCACGGCGCAGGCGTATCGGGACTTCCTGAAGCAAGGCGGGCTGGACGAGCGCATTCGCGCAGAACTCGCCACGCTGAATGTCGACGACGTCAGCGCTCTTGCCGCGACAGGCGCTCGCATCCGGGGCTGGATCATGTCTACGCCGTTTCCACCGGAGTTGCAAAAGGCCGTCGGTGACGAGTTGCGACGGATGAGCAATGGCAAGGAGATCTCGGTTGCCGTGCGCTCGTCGGCCACGGCCGAAGACCTGCCCGAAGCATCGTTCGCAGGCCAGCAGGAAACGTTCCTCAACGTTCGCGGGGAAGCGAACGTGTTGCAGGCCATGCACGAAGTGTTTGCTTCGCTGTTCAACGACCGGGCCATCTCCTACCGCGTGCATCAGAACTTCGATCACAACGCAGTCGCGTTGTCCGCCGGCGTTCAGCACATGGTTCGCAGCGATCTCGGCGCCAGCGGTGTTATGTTTACGCTCGATACCGATTCGGGCTTTCGCGATGTGGTATTCATAACCGCCTCATACGGCCTGGGCGAAACGGTCGTACAGGGTGCGGTCAATCCCGACGAGTTCTACGTCTACAAGAACTCGTTGCGCGCGGGTAAATATCCCATCCTGCGCCGCAATCTCGGTGGCAAGGCCATCAAGATGATCTATGCACCGGCAGGCTCGAGCGAGCGTGTTCAGACGATCGAGGTGCCGCAGGCCGACCGCATGCGCTTCTGCCTGAACGATGCGGACATTCTGACTCTTTCGCGCCAGGCGTTGACCATCGAGGAGCACTACAAGGCTCCGATGGACATCGAGTGGGGCAAGGACGGCTCGACCGGCGAGATCTTCATCCTGCAGGCCCGCCCGGAAACCGTGCAGAGCCGCGCCGGGCGCACCATTCAACGATTCTCGCTGAAGTCGCGGTCCAAGGTGTTGGCCACGGGACGCAGCATCGGCCAACGCATCGGGGCCGGTCCCGCGCGAGTCATCAAAGACATTTCGGAGATGGCGCGCGTCCAGGCAGGGGATGTACTGGTTGCCGACATGACGGATCCCGATTGGGAGCCGGTGATGAAGCGCGCTTCGGCAATCGTGACGAACCGCGGCGGGCGCACCTGCCATGCGGCCATTATTGCGCGCGAGTTGGGGATTGCGGCTGTCGTCGGATGCGGCGATGCAACGCAGCGCATCCGCGAGGGCCAGGAAGTCACGGTGTCGTGCGCCGAGGGCGATACCGGGTATGTCTACGACGGGATGCTCGAGTTCGAGCGAAAGCAGATCGAGCTCGATTCGCTGCCGAAGATCAACGTGAAGATCATGATGAACGTCGGCAATCCGGACCGCGCGTTCGACTTCGCGAGCATTCCGCATCGCGGCGTAGGCCTGGCGCGGCTCGAATTCATCATCAACCGGATGATCGGCGTACACCCGCGCGCACTGCTCGAGTTCGACCGCCTGGACGGGGAGCTGCAGGACCAGATTCGCACGCAGATGGCTGGTTACTCCGACCCGGTTGGTTTCTACGTCGACAAGCTGGCGGAGGGGATCTCGCAGATTGCGGCTGCATTTGCGCCGGAGCCCGTCATTGTCCGCTTGTCTGATTTCAAGTCGAACGAGTACGCCAATCTGATTGGCGGCTCGCGCTACGAGCCGGAGGAAGAAAACCCGATGCTGGGCTTCCGCGGTGCGGCACGCTACGTGGATGAGACGTTCAGACCGTGCTTCGAGCTCGAGTGCCGCGCGCTGAAGAAAGTTCGCGAGGAAATGGGGCTTACCAACGTACAGGTGATGGTGCCCTTCGTCAGGACGGTCAAAGAGGCCAAGAAGGTCACGGAGCTGCTGGCACAGAACGGCCTCAAGAGTGGCACGAACGGTCTGAAGGTCATCATGATGTGCGAGCTGCCGACCAACGCCCTGCTCGCCGACGAATATCTGAATTACTTCGATGGCATGTCGATCGGGTCGAACGACATGACACAGCTGACGCTGGGACTGGATCGCGATTCGTCGATCGTGGCCAAGGACTTCGACGAGCGCGACGAGGCTGTGAAGATCCTGCTGTCGATGGCGATTTCAGCCTGCAAACGCCGCAAGAAGTACGTCGGGATCTGCGGACAGGGACCTTCGGATCATCCGGAGCTCGCGCATTGGCTGCTCGAGCAGGGAATCGAGAGCATGTCGCTCAACCCGGATACCGTGGTGGAGACCTGGATGTTTTTGGCGCAGCAGAAGGTCCCGCAGTAGAGGCTCACCGTCGGCGGGCTTACTGCGCCGACAGGTTGCGGATTTTCGCTTCGGAGGCTTCACGATCGTTGTCGTCGAAGGGCTGCACTTCGACCTGCTCGATCGTCGCAGAATCCAGGCAGCGGACGTTGACGCTGTAGCCGTCCGGGTTCGATCTCGGGACGTAAAACGACTTCACACCGCAGCGGCTGCAGAACAGGTGCCGCGCCGTGCCGGTGTTGAATTTGTATTCGGTCAGCTGGTCCGCCCCCTGCAGCAGGCGGAACCTCGAGCGCGGCACGATCAGATGCAGGTAGCCGCTCATCCTGCAGATCGAGCAGTTGCAGTCGCTTGCGACGATTTTCGCAGGCGCATCCACTTCGAAGGCGACGGCGCCGCAATGGCAGCCGCCGTTGTGAGTCACGTTTGCATCGGTCATTTGACGGCCTCATGAGTCGCGCCCCCGCGAAGGAACGGACACTGGTCCAGGTCGACATTTCCGCCCGAAAGGATGATCCCAACGCGCTGCCCGCCGCTTCCCAATTTGCCCGCGAGCAATGCAGCTACCGCAACCGCGGATGACGGCTCGATGAGGAGCTTGAGGTCCTGCAACACGATGCGCATGGCGTTGACGATTTCCTGTTCAGTCACGGTCACTACATCATCGACGTAGCGACGCAGCAGCGCAAAATTCAACACGCCGATGGAGCCGCGAAGACCGTCCGCGATTGTTGCGGGCGTGACGACTGACTGGCGGGTTCCCGAGCGGAATGAGCGATATGCGTCATCCGCGTTCAATGGCTCCGCGCCGATCACTTTGCATCGGGGCGCCATCGCTTTCGCAGCCAGCGCCGTACCCCCGATCAATCCACCGCCTCCAATTGGAGTGCAGATGACATCGAGGTCAGGCTCTTCTGTGAGTAGTTCGAGAGCTGCGGTCCCCTGCCCCGCTATCACGCGCGGGTCATCGAACGGATGCACCACGTGAGCATCCACTCGCCCCAGCAGTTCGGTTAACGCGGCCTCACGGGCCGGCAATCCGGGCTCGCAGAAACTCACGGTTCCGCCGGCCTGCTCGATGTTCGCAATCTTCGGGCGCGCCGAATCGCGTGGCACGACGACATAAGCGTCCAGCCCGCAGACTTTTGCGGCAAGCGCAACGGCAGTCCCGTGATTGCCCGATGAATGTGTTGCCACCGCTGTGACATTGCCAGCTATTGCCAGCGGCAGTATTGCGTTCAGTGCACCACGATATTTGAACGCCCCACCGTGCTGGAGGTTTTCGCACTTGAATACGACTCGCCGATCCACCCGCTTGTCGAGGGTGGCGGAGTTCATCACGGGCGTCCGTGCCAGCCGTGAGCTGATGCGGTCGGCCGCCGCTGCGACGTCCGCGAAAGTGGGGACGACTGTGGCGTCAGGTTGCATTTTCGCCGGCGTACGCGGGCGCGAACAGCCGGGCACGGTAGTGCCTCAGCTCGCGAATGGACTCATGAATATCAGCCTGTGCCAGATGCGTTCCCTGCTTCACAAAGCTCTCCGCGAGCCCGGGGGCCCATCGGCGCGCAAGCTCCTTGAGCGTACTGACGTCAAGGTTGCGATAATGGAAAAAGCGCTCGAGCTTCGGCATGTGGCGCGCCAGAAACCGCCGGTCCTGGCAGATGCTGTTGCCGCACATCGGTGACGCCCCGCTCTTCACGAGCGGCGCGAGGAACTCCAGGGTAAGGGCCTCGGCCTCCGCTTCACTGATCGTACTGGCGCGCACGCGCGCAGCAAGGCCCGACGAGCCATGCTGCTTCGTATTCCACTCGTCCATCCGGGCCAGGACGTCATCGGCCTGGTGAATTGCGAATACCGGTCCGTCCGCGATGACCACGAGTTCTTTGTCCGTCACGACGGTCGCGATTTCGATGATCGAATCCGTGTCGGGCTTGAGGCCCGTCATTTCCAGATCGATCCAGATCAGATTGTCACTGCTCGACATTGCGCGTGTGCCATCCCCATTTGCGGGTTGAGCTGGAGTTTACCAGAGGCTACCCTGAGACTGCTTTATGCCCGACACCTTCGATGCTTTGGTCATCGCGACCTTTGGACGCCACCTGCTGGTGCGCGATGCGGCCGGACGAGAACTCAAGGCTCGGCCGTTCGGTCGCGGCCTCGTCATTGTCGCGGGCGACAACGTCCTGTGCAGGGACGATCCGCGCAATAACGAAACGCACGTACTGGAGCTGCGGCCGCGAAAAAACGCGCTGTACCGATCAAACGTACGGGGTGGCGCTGAGCCCATCGTAGCCAACCTATCGCAACTTCTCGTGGTGCTGGCGCCCATGCCCGTGCCGGATTTGTTCGTCATCGACCGCTACCTGGCGGCAGCAACTTCGGGCGGCATCTCGGCGACCCTCGTGTTGAACAAGAGGGAACTCGGGATTGACGCGGACCTGCAGACGCAGCTCGGCGTCTACGCAGCCGCCGGTTATGACTGGCTCGCCTGCTCGAAGCGAACGGGCGAAGGGATGGATGCTGTTCTCACCGCATGCGCCGGGGCAACGACAGCTTTGGTTGGGCAGTCGGGTGTCGGCAAATCCTCGCTGATAAGCCGGCTCGTCCCGCAGGCCAATATCGAAGTCGGCGACCTGGTGCGCGAGGAGGAAGGCCGGCATACGACGACGGCCTCCCACCTGTTCGATCTGCCCGGCGGCGGCAGCTTGATCGACTCACCCGGTGTCCGCGACTTCGCGCCGGCGATCGACCGGCTCGACAGCACTCACCTTGGATTCATCGAGGTTGCGCGGCTCGCCCCGGGGTGTCGCTTCACCGATTGTCGGCATATGCGCGAGCCTGGATGCGCCGTAATAGCCGCGGCCGCTGCGGGTACGATGCATCCGCGGCGTTATGAGAGCTATCGCCGGTTACGCCGGCTGTTTGAAGAGCTGACCGAGGCGCGAGGGCCGCAGAAGCGGAACCGCTGAGGAAACGCCGCCGACCCGGCTCACTCCGCCCGGGCATACGGCCCCACAAACGCGCCGACGAAGCCACCGGCAACATCGGTACTGAGTATGGAACCGTCGTCATTTTCCCGGAGCGACTTCCATCCGGACCCATCCTCATCGAAGTAGAACGAGTACGCGCGAGCGTTGGCCGCAATCTTCAGTTTGATGCGGGCACCCTCCTCGAGCGTTACGCGAGCAATTGTCTCGGTTTGCTTTCCGCCGCGCTTTTCGAGAAATAACTCGAGCGGAAGTGGGTGCGACGCAGCCGCCGCCTGCTGGCCCGCTGCCGATGCCGGCGACGCCCGGGACTCGCTCGCGGTCCCGTGCCGACGGACGGCCAGGAAGTACCAGTAGTTCTCGTTCTGGAACGCGGCCAGCCCGACGGCAATGCCCTTTTCCGCGGGTATTTCCAGCTCCGTACTCGCATCGAACGCAAGATGCTGTTGACGCCTCGCGAGAAACGACATGTTTTGCAGAGTTTCGAGCGGCGTACGCAAAGCGTAGATGGCAAGCCAACCCGGACGGCGCGTCAGGTCGACCCATGGCTGCTTCGGAACGCGCACATACAGCCACTGCTGCTGAAGAACCGCGGAGTCGAAGTCGTCGCGCCAGGTGAAGTTTCCCGTGGTGGGTACAACCGGGTGGGCACCTCCCGTTGGTACTTCGTTCATCCCACGCTCTCCCGGCCCCGCAGCCGTTGCCAGCGCGGCGGGCGCAACGACCGCATATGGAATCTCCTTGCCGGCCGGAAGAATTGACGGCCAGCCGTTGCGCCATGTGACCGGCAGCATGAACGTCTCGCGGCCGGTGTTGTAATGGACGATCTCGTAGGGACGCGAGGCGAGGAAGACGGCCCACCAACTGCCATCGCCTGCCTCAACCAAGTCGGCATGGCCGGCATTCGCGATCGGGTTGGCACGATCGGCCGGCAGGTCACGTTGAGTCAAAATTGGGTTGCCCGCGAAAGGCTTGAATGGCCCCCACGGCGAGCGGGAGCGCAGGACAACTTCCGAATGTTGGCTGCTGGTACCTCCCTGCGCGCACATCAGAATGTACCAACCCTCATGCCGATACATGTGCGGACCTTCGATCCAGACTGGGTGCTTCGAAAAATCGACTCCGCCGTTGATCAGCACCTTGCGGGGCCCAACCAGCTTGCGGGTGGCAAGATCGAATTCCTGGATCCAGATTGCGCGATGGCCGTCGTACTCAGGCCGACCGGCGGGTGGGCCGTTGTTCAGCAGATACACTTTGCCGTCCACATCGAAGAACAGCGACGGGTCGATGCCATCGACTTCGGGTAACCAGATGGGGTCCGACCAGGGACCTGCGGGGTCCCTTGCGACAGAGAGAAAATTTCCGCCGGCATCGACTGAGGTACAGACGACGTAAAACAGTCCGTCGTGAAACCTGATGGTGGGCGCGAACAGACCCCTGGAAACGCCGAGGCCATCGAAACTAACTTCTTTGGGCCGGTCGATGACGTTGGCGATCTGCCGCCAGTGAACGAGGTCGAGGCTTTGGAATACCGGGATACCCGGGAAATAGGTGAACGTGGAGTTGACCAGGTAGTAGGTGTTGCCAACCCGCGTGATGCTAGGGTCTGGATAGAAACCCGCCAGCACGGGGTTGCGATAGTTGCCCGCCGGCAAGGACTTGTCGAACACGCTGTCGTGTCCCGTGTATTCAAACCAGTTGAAGTACGCGAGCGGAGCTGGGGCAACGGTGGTGTTCGGCTTCGCGAATCCGGTGAGTGCAGGCCCGGCGGGTACTGGAACATCCGCGAATGCCTGCGCGACGACCGCAAGCGCGAAAGCGGTCAAGCCGAGGCGCGCAAGCTCCCGGGCCGCCTGCGCAATCAACAGGATGAGTGGGGCACGATACCAACAGGGGTCGCGCCGCCGCAAAATTCACGCTACCGTTTGGCGGCCCGCGAGCGCGTGCGCCAGCGTACCGCCGTCAACATACTCCAACTCGCCACCTATGGGCACGCCGTGGGCGATACGGCTGGCGCGGATACCACGCTTGATAGCGAGCTCGCCTAGGAAATGCGCCGTCGCCTCGCCTTCGACTGTTGGGTTCGTCGCGAGGATCAGCTCCCGGACGACTCCTTCGTTGAGGATCGCCTCGAGCTCGCGGACGCCGAGTTGCTCCGGGCCGATGCCATCGAGTGGTGACAAGTGACCCATCAGCACAAAATAACGCCCCCGGTAGCTGCCCGACTGCTCGATCGCGACAACATCGGCCGGCGACTCGACCACACACAGAAGCGCCGAGTCACGGTGAGACGCCGAGCAGGTCGAGCACAGCGGCTCTTCTGTGAGCATGCGGCAACGCCCACACCGTACGACCGATTCCAAGGCAACACTCAACGCGCTCGCCAATGCACGCGCGCCCGACCTACCTTCCTGCAACAAATGAAACGCCATGCGCTGCGCCGTTTTCGGTCCAACGCCGGGCAAGGCTCGAAGTGCGTCGATGAGTTGAGTCAGATGCGGAGAATGTTTCATGGCATGCGTAGTGCGTATCCCTCGCCGCGCACGGTCAGAACGGCAGCTTGAGCCCCGGCGGCAACTGCATTCCGGCCGTCACTGCGGCCATTTTTTCCGCAACCTGCGCCTCCACCTTGTGAACCGCATCGTTCACTGCGGCGGCAATCAGATCTTCGAGCATCTCGCGGTCTTCGCCCGCGACGGCGGGCTCGATCTGCACGCGCTTCACTTCGTGCTTGCCGGTCATGGTGACCTTGACCATGCCGCCGCCCGATTCGCCGCTGACTTCAATGTTCGCGATCTCGGCCTGGACCTTCTGCATGTTGGCCTGCATGGCCTGGGCCTGTTTCATCATGTTGCCGAAATTGCCACGCATGTTCTGGGCGCTCCTGACGATCGAAATAAAGCTACTTTACGGGACGAACAGTGTCGGGCAACAGCGTAGCGCCGAAGCGCTCGCGCAACCCTTGAACGCCGGGGTCGGACTCGAACGCGCGGCGCGCGGCATCGAGATCCTCCATCGAGGCGCGTTGCTCAGCCTGCGCGGGCGTCTCCACTCCCGTCGCGGCTGCTTCAAACTCAAGGCGGACGGGCTGGCCAAAATATCGGGAGAGCGCCTGCGTTAGCTTGTCTTCCTGGGCCGGCGTCCGCATGTGCTTGTTGCGGGCATCCAGCGCCAGACGCACGACGGCCCCTTGGCGGCCAATCAATAAACAATTGCTAGCAAGCTGCCGGGCGGCGCCACCGAGATCCAGACGGCCGACAATTGCGGCCCACGGTTCAGAAACACCTGAGCCAGCCGCGTCGCTGGGGCCAACCGTGCGATCGCCGGTCGCGCTGAAGCCGCCAGCAGGCCCACCGTTGAGGGCAGCCGAACCGCCCCGAGAGGCGCTACCGCCGGCACCTGCAGTTCCAGCTCCAGCGGTGCCGGTCCCCACTGAGCCTGCACCCGCGGTGCTGGCCCCCGAAGTGCCGGTCCCCGCTGGGCCTGTGCCCGCGGTGCCGGCTCCCATATTGCCAGTCCCCGCTGGGCCTGCGCCCGCAGTGCTGGCCCCCAAAGTGCCGGTCCCCGCTGGGCCTGCGCCCGCGGTACCGGCAGTGGGAGTGCCAGCTCCCGCAGTGCCGATCCCCGTGCTAGTCCGTGGGCTATTGCCCCCAGAGTTGCTGGCGCTGGGGGCGCCACCCTGTGGGGGGACCCCCGCCGCGGCACCAGCGCCACCCCTCCCCGGATTACCGGCCGTCGCAGCCGCCCGAGCGGCCGCAGCGCCTGACATTGCCGCGGCGCCAATCGCAACGCCCCCGGCGCCGAGTGCCGCAGCAGCTCCGGATGACGTGCGGCCCGCGCCGCTTCCCGCAGCGGCTCCGGCACCGATCCCGGCAGCAGACCCAGCGTTGTTACCTGCGGCGGCGCCTGCGCCGAATCCAGTGGCAGCTCCCGCAGCACCGCCCGCGCCAGAGCGCGCACCCGCGGCACCACCAGCAGCAGCACGCGCGGCAGCAGCACCACCCCCGCCCGACGTGCCAGCAGCGAGCGAAGTCCCTCGCACCTGCTCCGCCTCACCCAACGGGCGAAACGCAATCATCCGCAACAGCGTCATCTCGAACCCGGTGCGCGGATCGGGCGCAAGCCCCAGGTCGCGGCGGCCCGTGATGGCCGTCTGATAGAAAAGCTGCACATCCTCTGGAGCGATCGCCTTCGCGAGGCGCTCGAGCACCTCGGGCAGATACAGCTCGTCACCTTCGAAATCGCTCACCGCCTGTTTCATGGCGATCCGGACGAAAAGCGACGCCAGCTCGTCGAGCACCTGCGCGTAATCGGGCGCGAACTCCTCGAGCGACTGCGCACAACTCACAAGCTCGGGCACATTCATCGTGCCCAACAGCTCCGCAAGCCGCACCACGTGGTCGCGCGCAATCGTGCCAAGCATGGCGCGCGCTTCTTCCTCGCCCGCCTTCCCGCCCCCGAAGGCGATCAGCTGATCCAGCAGCGACAACCCGTCCCGCATGCTTCCATCGGCCGCCTGCGCAATGAGCCGCAGTCCGGCCGCTTCGAACTCAACCCCCTCCTTCTCGAGGATTTCGCGCATCCGCTCGCTGATCTGCGCAATCGGCAACCGCTTCAAGTTGAATTGCAAACACCGGGACAACACGGTCACCGGCAACTTCTGCGGATCGGTCGTGGCGAGGAGGAACTTCACATGCGGCGGGGGCTCCTCGAGCGTCTTCAAAAACGCGTTGAAGGAGTGCGTCGAGAGCATGTGCACTTCGTCGATGAGGTAGACCTTGTAGCGTCCCCGTGTGGGCGAGTACTGCACGTTGTCGAGCATCTCGCGCGTTTCGTCGACCTTGGTGCGCGATGCCGCGTCGACCTCGATGAGATCTACAAACCGCCCCGCGTCAATTTCGCGGCACGCGCCGCAAACACCGCAGGGATTGGGGGTAACGCCAGTTTCGCAATTGAGGCACTTCGCAAAAATTCGCGCGATCGTCGTCTTGCCGACACCGCGGGTGCCGGTAAACAGAAACGCGTGATGCACTCGCCCGGACTCGAGCGCATTCATCAGCGCGCGCCGGACATGCTCCTGCCCAACCAGCTCGGCGAATGATTTAGGGCGCCAGGTTCGCGCCAGTGCGGTATATGCCATTGCTAACTATTCGTGCTCCAGGAGGCGGCCCGCATCAGCCGAAACTCCGGCACCCGACATCGTCGCTGCCGCTGCTGCCTTCCGGCCCTGACGGGATTCACGACTGGTCGTCGCGGAGAAGCCGATGCGAGCCACCATAAACAATGCGGCCACCGCAACCCAAACCCAAGGCAGCGCGGAACCGGCCCGGAAAAAAGCAGCGCCACAAGTTTTGACAGCGATGCTATGGCGGAGAGAGTGGGATTCGAACCCACGAACACCCGTGAAGATGTTACTGGAATTCCAGTCCAGCGCCTTCGACCGCTCGGCCATCTCTCCAATTCAAAGACTTATAGCACCTTTCTGAAGTCAATTCTTGGTGCCTGAAGCCACCACGGAGCGGCAAAAACCACGCTTTTTGCCGCGGGGTCGGTGAGGCACTACCGTAACTTCCGCGGCGGCCAGTGCCGCCGCCAATAAACAAGGCCGCGAATGATACACCGTCACGCCTGCGGAGGCGCCTGCTTTGGCACATTGAACGGAGGCGGCGCGTCGAGGCACTGGTCGCTCTTTTTTCGGCGCGGAGGCGCCGGCGTATTCAGCGCTGGGATGTGCAAAGCGTTGGCAGTGTCAGGCGTATCCAGCCCGGGCGGGATCTTCAGGGGAGCGATGCTGGCCGCCTTCATGTAAGGCTTGGTGTCGTTGCACGAACCGCCCACGTTTCGCAGGTGCTTGCAACCCGCGAGGCCCATAAGGGCCACCACAACTCCGATCAGCACGAGGCGATACCGCATCTATTAATAGCCTTTCATGGATAAGCCGGTTCACGGCCGTGATCTCAACTCAATACGCCAGCAGTGCTCAGCGCAGCCAGCACGGCCGGCTGATACTGCGCGGAAAGCTCAGTGAGCGGCAGACGGATGCCGCTCTCGATCATTCCCATTCGCGCCAACGCCCACTTTGTGGGGATCGGATTCACTTCGAGAAACAGGTCACGATGTAACGCCGCAATCGGCGCATCGAGACGCTCTGCCGCCGCAGCGTCAGCCTTCATCGCCGCGGCAACCATATCCGACACAGCCCGCGGCGCAACGTTGGCCGTGACCGAGATGAGTCCTTTTGCCCCCGCCAATATCGAGCGACGCGCACTGGCGTCATCGCCACTCAGAATTGCGAAATCCCGGGGACAGACGGCGACCAGCTCGCACACACGCCCCAAGTCTGGGACGGCCTCTTTGACTGCGACGATCCCAGGAAGTTGCGACAGTCGTTGTACCGTCTCCGGGAGCATGTCGACTGCTGTACGAGCAGGCACGTTGTACATGATCACAGGCGCACGAGCCGCGCGCGAAACAGCCGCAAAATGCTGGTACAGCCCTTCCTGGGTCGGGCGGTTATAGGCCGGGGTGACAACCAGCACGCCGTCAATCGGCAGCTCGGACAATTGCCGCGCTCGATCCACAGTCGTGGCGGTGCTGCTCGTGCCGACACCCGCAATGATCTGCACCCGCTTCCTGGCCTGGGCACAGGCACGCTCTGTGAGCTCCCACAACTCGGAATCGCTCAAGGTAGCGGATTCGCCGGTGGTTCCACCCACGACAATGCCGCTGGTTCCACTTGCAAGGTGGAAATCGAGGAGCCGCTCCCATGCGCCGAAATCCACCGCACCATCGGGCCGCATCGGCGTGATAATGGCGACCAGACTGCCTGAAAACATTGATCTTCCCACGTGTTCGCGCATTGCATGTTACGAGCGGGCGCTGCGCCTAAGCAAGCGGTACGAGCTGCCCCAGGGGGGCTGTAGCTGATACACTTGTCCGATTGCAGGAAGTCGTCCCGGGCCACAGGGGCACTTTTGCGCGCGCGCCAGGCGCGCCATATTAAAGGGCGCGATTTTGGCGCGCTCATCATTGCAGAAGACGGATTGAACGACACGCAGATGAAGCAGCACCTAGCCGTTTCGGCGATCGGTGGCGACCGCACGGGGATGGTTCACGAGCTGACGCGCGTGATCAGCGAGTGCGGTGGCAACATAAGTGAAAGCCGCATGGCGAGTCTCGGGACCGAGTTCGCAATGCTGCTGCTCGTATCAGGCAACTGGCACGCGCTGGCAAAGCTGGAAACCGAGCTCAAGAGACTCGCCGAGACCAGCAGCCTCAGCATTCACCTGAAGCGCACCGAGCCGCGAGCCGCGCGCACGGACATGCTCCCGTACTCGATCGATGTGGTCTGTCTCGATCAGACCGGCATCGTTTCGGGACTCTCGGGCTTCTTTTCCAGCCGGGGCATCGACATTGCGGAGGTCTCGACCCGCAGCTATCCCGCCGCGCACACGGGCGCGCCGATGTTTTCAGTACAGATGATCGTCAACGTACCGAGCCGTATACACGTCGCACACTTGCGCGAGGAGTTCATGGAGTTCTGCGACTCGCTCAACCTGGATGCAATCCTCGAACCGGTCAAATCCTAACGCATGACTACACCGAAAATTGGCAGCAAGATAAAGGATTTCTCGCTGCCCTCGAGCGGTGGTAGCACCTGGTCGTCCAAGGCTGCTGCGGGCCGCAAGCTGGTGATCTACTTCTACCCGAAGGACATGACCTCCGGCTGCACGCGTGAGAGCCAGGACTTTCGTGACCTTTACAGCGCGTTCCGCAAAGCGGGAGTGGACATCGTCGGTGTTTCGCGCGACAGCGTGAAGTCGCACGACAAGTTCACCGAGAAAGAGAAGCTGCCCTTCCCCTTACTCTCCGACGAGGATGAGAAACTCTGCAAGTTATTCGACGTCATCCACGAGAAGAGTCTCTACGGCAGGAAATACCTCGGCGTCGAGCGCAGCACGTTCTTGTTGGATGGCACTGGCGTTCTGCGGCGCGAGTGGCGCAAGGTGAAAGTACCCGGCCACGCGGAGGAAGTACTTGAAGCAGCGAAGTCTCTCTGATCCAGGTCCGGCGAAGGCTCTTACTACATCGGCGGCCAGCGAGTCACGCGACCTGAAAGCCAGGGCCCGGGACGGACGCCGGCTGTTCGTGCTCGACACGAATGTGCTGATGCACGATCCCACGTCGATATTTCGGTTTGAAGAGCACGACGTCTACTTGCCCATGGTCGTGCTCGAAGAATTGGACGCGCACAAGAAAGGGCTCTCCGAGGCGTCGCGCAACGTGCGGCAGGTGAGTCGTTTCCTCGACGACATGATCCGCGATGCGACCAAAGAACACATCGATCGTGGATTGCCACTGCCGAACGAATATTCCGGCAATCACGGCAAGAAACCCTCCACAGGACGGTTGTACTTCCAGACACGCCAGCTCTCGAGCGCGCTGCCTGAGGGCCTACCCGGCCAAGCCAACGACAACGTCATACTCGCGCAGACACTCGCTCTGCAAAACGAGAAGCAGGATGCGCGAGTCATCCTGGTTTCCAAAGACATCAACCTGCGGATCAAGGCCGCTGTACTCGGCGTACATGCCGAGGATTACTACAGCGACAAAACGCTAGAGGACACAGACGTCCTCTACAGCGGCATGACAGCCCTGCCCGTGGACTTTTGGGAACAACACAGCAAGGACATGCGGTCATGGAAGGAAGGCGATCGCACCTTCTACGAGCTCTCGGGCCCCGCCGTCCAGCAGTGGCAGCCCAATCAGGGTGTCTATGAAGACACTCCCGAAGGCATCGAAGGAATGGTCCGCAAACTCTCAGGCACGGAGGCCACTCTCGAGCTGCTCCGCGATTACCGCAGCGAGCGTCATAACGTCTGGGGCATCACGGCACGCAATCGCGAGCAGAACTTCGCGCTCAATCTCCTGATGGATCCGGAGATCGATTTCGTGACGATCCTGGGACCTGCGGGTACGGGCAAGACGCTGCTCACGCTTGCGGCGGGATTGATGCAAACCCTGGAGACCAATCGCTTCGTCGAAATCATCATGACGCGCGTGACCATTCCGCTGGGAGAGGACATCGGCTTCCTGCCCGGCACCGAAGAGGAGAAAATGGAGCCCTGGATGGGTGCGCTCATGGACAACCTGGAAGTGCTGACCGGCAGCCAGGAAGGCGGTAACTGGGGCCGGGCCGCGACCAACGACTTGTTGCGCAACCGGATCAAGATCCGTTCCCTGAACTTCATGCGCGGCCGGACTTTTCTCAATCGTTTCATCATCCTGGACGAGGCGCAGAATCTCACCCCCAAGCAGATGAAGGCGCTCATCACGCGCGCCGGCCCCGGCACGAAGGTGGCCTGCCTCGGCAATATCGCGCAGATCGACACGCCCTATCTCACTGAAATGACATCGGGCCTGACTTATGCTGTGAACCGGTTCCGCGGCTGGCTGCACTCCGGTCACATCACCTTGGTGCGGGGCGAGCGGTCACGGCTGGCGGACTTCGCGTCCGACATCATGTAAGTAAGTGTAAGACCTAGGAAACTCTAACCGTCCCCGCACGGTCGAAGCCGAATAATGCGCCCCCTATTGCTCTGTATCCTGGCCGCCCTGACGACGATCACCACGGTGGCGGCGGCGCAGGAGACCCTGCCGCCGCCGAATCCGCCGGACCTTCCCGACATCGGCAGCCCGGCCGCGGCGGTGCTGAACGGTACGGACGAGTATCAGCTGGGTGCGATGGTGATCCACCAGCTTCGTGATCAGAACGCGATCATCGAAGACCCGGAAATCACCGAGTACCTGAACGCGCTCGGCTCGAGGCTCGCGACACAGGCGCCGGATGGCGCGCCTCACTTCCAGTTCTTCGCGGTCCGCGACAATGCCATCAACGCATTTGCGCTGCCTGGCGGATTCATCTGTATCAACGCCGGTCTGATCACGCAGACCCACAGCGAGTCGGAGCTGGCAAGCGTCATGGCGCACGAAATGGCGCACGTGACTCAACATCACATCGCGCGTCAAATCCGCGCTCAGAGCCAACAGAGCCTCACGACCGCCGCCGCGATGTTGGCTGCGATCCTGCTCGGCTCGCTGGGTGGTGGTGGTGGCCAGGCGATCGAGGGTGGCATTGCCGCCGCGCAGGGGTTGGCGGTTCAGCAGCAGATCAACTTCACGCGCGACAATGAGGCAGAGGCCGACCGCGTTGGAATCAGCTTTCTGGCCGGCTCCGGTTTCGACACCCGCGCCATGGCCAATTTCTTCGAGACCATCGGCCGTACGGAAGGTCTCGCCGGAACCTACATCCCCGCGATGCTCCAGGACCACCCGGTAACCTCGGTACGTATTGCGGAGGCCCGGGCGCGCGCTGCGCAGTTCGGTCCGCAGAAGGTGAAAGAATCCCTGAGCTACCAGCTCATCCGCGAGCGGGTACGTGTTGTGACCTGGCCCGGCGACCAGGATGTCGAGAAGTACTACGCCACGAGGCTCACGAGGAACAGCAACGATCTGGGCACGCGCTACGGCGAAGCACTGGCCCTGATGGCCGACAACCGGCCCGTGGACGCCGAGAAGATTCTCGACAAGCTGACAGAACAGCACGACGGCCTGACGCTGCTGCACGCTGCGCTCGGCCAGGCGCAGGTGAAAGCCGGCCAGACGAATGACGGCGTTGCCTCCTTGCACCATGCGGTGCAGCTGTTCCCGCGCAACGTCCCCGTCACAATCCGCTATGCGGAAGCCCTCATGAAAGCGGGCCGTGCGGCCGAAGCCCACACCGTGCTGCTGGATTTATTCAACAACGTACCGCCGACTCCCGAACAGATCCGGCTCACCGCCCTCGCAGCAAGTGCCGCGGGTGATCCGGGCGACGCCTATTTCTACATGGGCGAATACCAGATTGCCGGTGGCGACCTGCCCATGGCGGCCCAGCAGCTGCAACTGGCGCTCGCGACTCCCAACCTGACGCAAGTCCAACGCGCCCGCTACCAGGCGAGACTGGATGAAGTGCGCGAATATCTGCAGAACTCGCGCCTGCGCAGAGTCAGCAACACGCAGTGAAACTCAGGTGCGGAGCACCGCTGGGGTCCTTGCAGTGTGGCCCTCTCTCTAAGGGAGCAGAGCAGCGTAACTCGATGTAGCCACCCCGCAGGTCCGGACCGGCCGGCTGCATGACCTAACAACACTGGTACAATCACGCATCAGCGGCTCAAGCGCGCCGCGGCCATCCGCAGGTCTTAGGGTCGAAATGCAAAAGACAGCTTGTGCCCCGCTACTCGCCATCACGTGCCTGACCCTGTTCGGGTGCGCGTCCCTGCCGCCCGGCGCCAAGCGCGATCCGCGCGATCCGTGGGAACGGATGAATCGCACGACCTTCAAGGTCAACATGGCGCTCGACCATGCCATCGCAAGGCCGGTCGCCCGGACCTATGAGAAGGTCACGCCCCGCCCGGTCCGTACGGGTGTGTCCAACTTCATGGACAACCTGTTCTATCCCGTCACCATGGGCAACGACCTGCTGCAGCTCAAATTCAAGCCATTTGCGCAGGACACGGGACGCTTCCTGATGAACTCGGTGGTGGGCATCGGCGGCCTGTTCGACCCGGCCACCAAGGCTGGACTGCCTAAGAACGAGGAAGATCTGGGACAAACGTTCGGATACTGGGGTATCAAGCCGGGTCCGTATTTCGTGATCCCCATACTCGGGCCATCGGATGTACGCGATGGAATCGGGAAATTCGGCGATGCGTACATGAATCCGCTCACTTACGTCCACAGTGACTACAACTACATCCGCTATAGCCTCATCGGGGTGGAGCTGGTCGACATCCGCTATCGCCTGCTGCCGCAGGACAAGCTCCTCGACGAAGCCTATGACCCGTACTTGCTGTTGAAGAATGCGTACCTGCAGCGCCGCCAGTACCAGGTCACCGACGGCAAGCTGTCGGACAAGGACCGCCAGCAGCAGGAGCAGCAGCAATACGACGAAGAGAAGAAGATTCTCGAAGAGTCGGGGCCCGATGAGTCCGGTACGCAGCCGCCAAAGACAGATCAGCCGAAGCCGGATCAGCCTCCGCGGTAGGCCTTCAGCGCGGGACAAGCCCTTCGGAAGCAGGACCGCCGGGTCCTGCGGGCCCCCTTCGCCCTATACGCCCTTCTCGAGCAATTCCAGCGCGTCGCTGATCCGGGCAATCTCCTGCACCTGTTGGGGCAGGTTTGCAAAGTGCATCGAGCGCCCGGCGCGCTTTGCAATCGCCAGCCAGTCGAGCAGCACCGTCATCCCGGCGCTGTCCGAGGACGTGATCCCGCTGCAATCAACTTCGAGCTCACGCGAGCTGGCGCCCTCGAAGGCCGCCAGCCCCGACTCACGCGCGCGCTTCGCCGTCGCAAACGTGAGCGGGCCGCGAGCTGTGAACTTTCCGGGCGAGCTTTCCTTCAGCTCGACTGGCGCGGCGGCACTAGTCATCACAACTTGGCCATTACGACTTGCTGCCCGTCGCCTTGGTCGTCTTGCTGATGTCGCTCGGCTTCTCGCCCCTCTCCAGCCGGGCGATGACCGAATCGATGCCCTGCTGCTGGATCTGTGACCCGAAGTCTTCGCGGTAGCTCTTCACGTAGCTGATTCCATCGATGTTGACGTCGTACGCCTTCCAACCATCCGGTGTCTTGTGCAACACGTAGTTGACTGCGATACGGTCCCCGCTGTCGCGCTTGATCTCGGTGCGGACGGTCGAATGGTCGTCACCCGGAGCGACTTTGGACGGGAACACCTTCAACTTGTCCGCAGTGAAATCGGCCAGGGCACTGCCGTAGTTCTGCAGCAGTGAGTGATAGAACGCATCAACGAACCGCTTTTGCTGGTCGGGTGTGGCGGTCTTCCAGTACTGGCCGAGGACCAGGCGCGCCGCGTATTGGGTGTCGAAATGCGGCAGCAGGTACTTGTCCACCAGCGAGCCGATCTTGCTGGGGTCCTTGCGATAGGCGTCTCGATTGGCTTCGAGGTCCTTGAGGATCGACTGTGCCGACGACTGCACGATGTCGCTCGGCTCCTGGGCGGCGGCGGACGATGTCGGCGCCTGCGCAGCCGGCTGCGCGCCCTGCGCGACCGCGAACTGCGCATAAAGCGACGCGGACGCGATCCACGCGCCGGCCACCACAATGGTTGCAACTCTCATTTTTTGGTTCCTTGCTGACTGTTAGTGTCGCTCTGATTGGGGGTGCCGTTTGGGCCATTGCCCTGGGCGCCACCGCCCTTGTCCGCGAAACCCGCGAACAGCTTGTTGATCAGGCTCTCCAGGACGATGGCCGACTGTGTCTGATCGACCCGGCTGCCGTCCTTGAAGTAGGTGTCCGATCCACCCGGGCTGAAGCCGATGTACTTGCCACCGAGCAGACCTTGCGTCTGGATGCTGGCGAAGCTGTCATCAGGAATCTCGTTGTACAACTTGTTCACGCGCATTCCGACCACCGCCTTGAAGCTCTTGGGATCGAAGCGGATGTTGTCCACCTCGCCAATCTTCACCCCTGCCATGGTAACGGGCGAACCTACCTTGAGGTCCCCGATATTGTCGAACTCGGCAGTCAGGTGATATGTCTTTTTCGCACTGCCCAGCTTGAGCCCAGTCGAGGGCAGCTGCGTCGTCAGGAAGAAGAGCGCAGCGAACCCCAGCAGCACGAACATCCCCGTCCCGATTTCCAGTGTCCGATTGGCACGCATGTGAGTTCTCTATAGAAAAATGGCGGTCAACACGTAATCGAGCAAAAGCGTCAGCACTGACGAGGCGACCACGGTTCGCGTCGTCGCAAGTCCCACGCCCGCCGCGGTCGGCTCGGCGTTGTAGCCCTCATGCACCGCGATCAGGCTGCAGGTGGCGCCGAATACGACGCTTTTGACGATTCCTTCCGTAATGTCACTCAATCCGACGGAACCCTGCATCTGGGACCAGAACGCGCCCTTGTCCACACCCATCAACTGCACACCAATGAGTTGCGCTCCAAACAGTCCGATGAGGCTGAAAACGGCTGCCAGCAACGGCATCGCGATCAAACCTCCCAGGAACCGTGGCGCGGCAACGTAACGCAACGGATCGACCGCCATGACCTCCATAGCGGTGAGCTGATCCGTGGCGCGCATCAGGCCTATCTCCGATGTCAGCGCGGTACCGGCACGTCCTGCAAACAACAGCGCCGTCACCACGGGTCCCAGCTCTTTCAGCAACCCCAGGGCCGCTGCGGTACCCAACGCCTCCTCGGAGCCGAATCGTTGCAGCAGCTCGAATCCTTGCAGTCCCAGTACCATGCCGACAAACAGCCCCGACAGCATGATGATGATCAGTGAGCGGGCGCCGGCGTTGTAGATCTGCGCGATGACGAGCCCCGGACGCGCCAGCGCCGGCAGGCACTGGGCGAGCAGTTTGAACAGGAAGAGGAGCACCGCCCCCATGCGGCGGATGCCCTCGAGCAGGTACCCGTTGCTCTTGTTACCGTTGCTCACGGCTCTTCCGTCAGCAGTTGCTGGGCATAGTCGGGCGCCGGGTAATGAAAGGCCACCGGGCCATCCGCGGCGCCCGTCATGAACTGGCGGACCACCTCCGAATCGCTCTTGGCGAGCTCCTGCGGCGTGCCTGAAGCCACAACGCGGCCACCGGAGAGCAGGTAGCTGTCGTCCGCGATCGAGGCCAGTTCCTGTACGTCGTGCGAAACAACCACGCTGGTGATGCCCAATGCCTCGTTCATCTGCTTGATCAAGCGCTGAATGACTCCGAGCGAGATGGGATCGAGACCTACGAACGGCTCGTCATAGATGAGGATCTCGGGATCCATGACGATGGCCCGCGCCAGCGCAACGCGTCTTGCCATGCCACCCGACAGTTCGGTCGGCATCAGGTGCGCCGCACCACGCAATCCCACCGCCTGCAGCTTGGCGAGTACCAGCTTGCGTATCAGGGGCTCAGGCAGGTCCGTATGCTCGCGAACGGGGAAAGCGACATTTTCGAACACGCTGATGTCGGTCAGCAGTGCGCCGTTCTGAAACAGCATGCCCATCCGTTTGCGCAGCGCGTAGATGTCAGAGCTCTTCGCCTGCTCGATGTCGCGGCCCAGCACGACCACCTGCCCGGTATCGGCAACGATCTGTCCTGTTATCAGGCGCAGCAGCGTGGTCTTGCCGGTGCCGCTGGGACCCATCACCGCGGTAATGCGGCCCCGACGGACCTTGATGTCCAGGTTTGAAAATATGGCGCGTCCGTCGACGGCGTAATGCACGTCGCGCACATCGACAACCACGTCGTCGGCCGGCGCCGGCGACGCGCTTTGCAGCGAGTCAGGTTTTGTCACGGGGAGCTGTGCAGCCGCCTCAGGCGGCCTGGCTCTCCAGGGACGAGGAGTAGCTGCCTGTCGTGGCCAGGCCGTTGAGCTTGGCGCGCTTGGCCATCTCCTTCTGCGCGGCAGCGTAATTGGCCGCCTGGCCAGCCCACGTCTTGAGCGCATCATCCTGCAGCGCCCGGCCATAGCTGAATGTCAGCGACCAGGGCAGCGGGCCCGCCTTGTTCATGAGCGACAGGTGCAACGTCGCTTCGGCAGACGACTGGCCGCCGGAAAGAAACGCGATCCCGGGGACCGCTGGTGGCACATGACGCTTGAGCACGCGCAGCGTTGCTTCCGCAACCTGCTCCGGGCCCGCTCGGTTGGCAGCCTTCTTTCCCGAGATGGTCATGTTGGGCTTGAGAATCATGCCCTCGAGCAGGATGCGGTGCTCGGACAGCTGATCGAACACCGTCTGCAGAACGGTGCTCGTGACTTGCTCGCAGCGCTCGATGGAATGAGCGCCGTCCATCAGAACTTCAGGCTCGACGATCGGCACGATGTCATTCTCCTGGCAGAGCGCCGCGTAGCGCGCCAGCGCATGAGCATTGGCCTCGATCGCGAATGAACTCGGAATGCCGTCGCCGATGTCAATCACAGCGCGCCACTTGGCAAAACGCGCGCCGAGCTTGTAATACTCAACCAGCCGCTCGCGCAGGCCGTCGAGGCCCTCGGTAATCGTCTCGCCTTTGAACTGGGCCAACGGCTTCGCGCCGGTATCGACCTTGATGCCCGGGATCATGCCCTTCTTCGCCAGGTATTCCGGAAACGGCGTGCCGTCCTTCGTCTTCTGACGAATAGTCTCGTCGTACAGGATGACGCCGCTGATGTTGTCCGCGGCGCCTGGCGCCGTGAACAGCAATTCGCGGTACGTGCGGCGATTCTCTTCGGTGGATTCGATTTTGATGCTGGTGAACCGCTTGCTGATGGTGCCGGAGCTCTCATCCGCCGCCAGAATGCCCTTGTTCTTGGCTACCATTGCCTTGGCAATGCGAGCGAGCTCACCCTGGTTCATCGTTCGAATCTCCGGTTGGGGGCCTTAAGGGCCCTTAAGAATACCAAATTCGCCCCCACGCAGGACTCACCCTTCCGGGGCAGAGCCCTCACCCGTCCAGCCACGGCTTCGGACGGACCTTGGAATCGAACGAAATCAGCACTAAACTAGTCCTAGTTTCAGAGGGCAAGAGCCGCAGGACCCTTTGACATGCTACGAATCAGTAAGTTGACCGACTACGCCACCGTGATCCTGGCCGTTCTCGCCGAACAGCCGGAGCACGTTCGCACGGCTACGGCACTTGCCGAGGAGACGCACATTGCGGCTCCGACTGTGAGCAAGCTGCTGAAGCAGCTGCAGCGTGCGGGCCTCGTAGCCTCGACTCGAGGGCTGCATGGCGGCTACCAGCTCGCACGGCCTGCCACGCAGATCAGCGCAGCCGCGATCCTGGACGCGCTGGAGGGCCCCGTCGCGTTGACGGACTGCTCCGCCGGCCATGGCAATTGCGGGATCGAAGGGACCTGCCGGGTGAGCCGGGTGTGGCAGAGGCTGAACCTGGCGATCCGGCGCTCGCTCTATGAGGTGAGCCTGGCGCAACTCGCCGGGATCGACTCGACGCAGGTCCACCTGCCGGAGCTCGAGCGAGAGATGAAACAGCGACCGCGCGCAGTAGCGGCGGATCGGGAGTGAATCGACATGAGTGAGTGTGTATGAGTGAAACGGCTGACCAGCTAGAAAGCCTGATGGGCCGTGGCTATCAGCACGGCTTCGTGACTGATATCGAATCCGACACCGTCCCGCCGGGTCTGGACGAAGACGTCGTGCGGATGATATCGCGTAAGAAGAACGAGCCTGCCTTTCTCACCGAATGGCGGCTCAAGGCCCTGCGCCACTGGCTGACGATGCCCGAGCCGCACTGGGCGCATGTGCGGGTGGCCCCCATCGACTATCAGGCCATCTCGTACTACTCGGCGCCGAAAAACAAAACGGACGGACCGAAGAGCCTGGATGAGGTCGACCCGAAACTGTTGGAGACCTACGCAAAGCTGGGTGTGCCGCTGCACGAGCGCGCACGGCTCGCGGGCGTTGCCGTGGATGCTGTGTTCGACAGCGTCTCGGTGGCTACGACATTCAAAGACCGGCTGGCGGCGGCGGGCGTCGTGTTCTGCCCGTTTTCGGAAGCCGTACAGAAGCATCCCGAGCTGATCGAACAGTATCTCGGCACGGTCGTGCCGCATTCCGACAACTTCTTCGCTGCCCTCAATTCAGCCGTATTTACGGACGGTTCGTTTGTGTACGTGCCGAAGGGCGTGCGCTGCCCGATGGAGCTGTCCACATACTTCCGCATCAACGCCGCGAAGACCGGGCAATTCGAGCGCACTCTCATCATCGCCGATGCCGGCAGCCAAGTGAGCTACCTCGAAGGGTGCACGGCGCCGATGCGCGACGAGAACCAACTCCATGCCGCGGTCGTCGAGCTCGTGGCACTGGACGATGCCTACATCAAGTATTCGACGGTGCAGAACTGGTATCCGGGCGATGCCAACGGTGTCGGTGGGATTTATAACTTCGTGACCAAGCGCGGTGAGTGCCGCGGCCGCAATTCGCGCATTTCCTGGACGCAGGTGGAAACCGGCTCGGCCATCACCTGGAAGTATCCGAGCTGCGTGCTGCGCGGCGAAGGCTCGATCGGCGAGTTCTATTCGGTTGCGACGGTGAACAATCATCAGCAGGCGGACACCGGCACCAAGATGATTCATATCGGCCGCGACACGCGCAGCACCATCGTCTCCAAGGGAATCTCGGCCGGTCACGGCGAGAACACCTATCGGGGACTGGTGAAGATCCTGCCCAGCGCCGAGGGCGCACGCAATTTCACCCAGTGCGACTCGCTGTTGATGGGCGGCAAATGCGGAGCCCACACCTTCCCCTACGTGGAGGTGAAGAACCCTTCCGCCACCGTGGAGCATGAAGCGAGCACCTCGCGCATCAGCGACGACCAGCTCTTCTATTGCGTGCAGCGGGGTATCCCGCACGAGGATGCGGTCAACATGATCGTGAGCGGCTTCTGCAAGTCGGTATTCAAAGAGCTTCCCATGGAATTCGCGGTAGAGGCGCAGGCCCTGCTCGCCGTGAGTCTGGAAGGCGCGGTGGGCTGAGCGACAAGAACGTATGCTGAAAATCGAAAATCTGCACGTCGCCGTCGGCGACAACAAAGTACTCAATGGCCTGAGCCTGGAGATTCCAACCGGTGAGGTCCATGCCATCATGGGACCCAATGGATCCGGCAAAAGCACGCTGGCGCATGTGCTGGCGGGACGCCCGGGCTACGAGGTCACCGCAGGCTCCGTGACCTTCGACGGCCGCGACCTGCTCGCATTGGAACCTGAAGAGCGTGCTCACGAGGGCGTGTTTCTCGGGTTCCAGTACCCGGTCGAGATTCCAGGCGTCAACAATGTCTACTTGTTGAAGGCCGCAATGAATGCCGTGCGCAAGCACCGTGGCTTGCCAGAGGTCGATGCGTTCGAATTTCTGGGACTCGTGCGCGAAAAGATGAAGCTCATGCGCATGGACGAGAGCTTCCTGTCCCGCGGCGTCAATGAAGGTTTCTCCGGTGGCGAGAAGAAGCGCAACGAGATCCTGCAGATGCTGATTCTCGAGCCGCGGCTTGCCGTGCTCGATGAAACGGATTCGGGCCTGGATATCGATGCGTTGAAGGTGGTGGCGAACGGAGTCAACACCCTGCGATCACCAGAACGCTCAGTTGTACTCGTCACCCACTACCAGCGCCTGCTGGACCATGTGGTACCCGATCACGTCCATGTGCTGGTGCGCGGAAAGATCGCCCGCAGCGGCGACCGGACGCTCGCCCTGGAGCTGGAGAAGCGTGGGTACGATTGGGTGACTGAAGAGGCAGCCTGATGAGCGCCGCACTTGCAACTCGCATTGCCGAGGACTTTGCGGCCACGGCTCCCGTGCCCGCCGACCTGCAGCGCCATCGGGCGATGCAGGCGCTCACGGAAGGTGGGCTTCCGACATCGCGCGATGAAAACTGGAAGTACGTGAATCTGCGGCCTTTGGAAAAGGTCCGATTCGCTCCTCCGCCGGTTGCGCCGCAATCGCCTGTCACTGCCCAGGATCTGCCTGCGCCGGTCGCGCAATACGCGCGATATACATTCATCGATGGCGTGTTTGCACCGGCTCTTTCAGCACCGACGAAGCATGCAGGCGTCCTGGTCAAGTCGATGCATGCGGCGGCGGCAAACGGGGCAGCCATCTCCCCCGATCTGCGCTTCGCACTGCTGAACGAGGCTTTTGCGACCGACGGGGCACAAATCCTCGTCGAGCCCGGGACCGACTGCCAGAGCTGCATCGAGCTCGTTTTCGTGGCAACCACCGACGCCAAGGTCGGTGCCTCCTATCCCCGTGTCAGCTTCCAAGTTGGAGCTGGCGCTCGGGTTGGTCTGATTGAGCGGCACGTCAGCATTGGCAGCGACGCGAACTTCATCAATTGCGCCGTCGATGTCTCTGTGGCGCGTGACGCATCCGCGCAGCACTATCGCGTCCAGCAAACCGGCGCGCGCGCGATCTGGTTCGACACGTTGACTGCCAGATTGGCAGAGAACGCCAGGTATCAACTGCACAGTGCGAGCCTTGGGGCACTCTCCGCGCGATCTACTGTGCACGTGCAACTCGCGGGCGAGCGCTCGGAAGTGGGCCTTTTCAACGTGTCGGTCGGCGGTAAGAATCAAGTGCACGACACTTTCGCGTTGGTCGAGCACATAGCAGCTAACGCACGCACCGAGCAAAGCTTCCGCGGGATTTCCGGGGGCCGGGCGCGTGTCGCCTTCAACGGAAAGATCATCGTTCGCAAAGGTGCACATGGCACCGATTCGCGCCAGTCACTACGTGGATTGCTGGCGGGCACCGATGCCGAGATTGATGTGCGGCCGCAGCTCGAGATCTACACGGACGATGTCCGCTGCAATCACGGTGCAACCGCGGGCAAGCTGGACGACAACATGTTGTTCTACATGCTGTCACGCGGACTGGATCGCGAGACGGCGCAACGCCTGCTGAAGTGGGCGTTCCTTGAGGATGTGGTCGCGAAGATCGAAGTGCCCGAACTGCGGCGGCAGATCGAGCAGAGTCTAGCGGGCCAGTTGAACGAGGCCGCCGCGTTGAAGGAGTTACTCTGATGGCTGTAACAGCCTCACAGGCCCTACAGGGCCCGGTACTCGACGTCGAGCGTGTACGCAGGGACTTCCCTATTCTCGATCGGACGGTGAATGGCCGACCGCTCGTATATCTCGATAGCGGTGCCTCCTCCCAACGGCCTATCGCAGTCTTGCGCGCCGTGGAGGAATACGAAACGCATTCCCACGCCAACATACATCGTGGCGTTCACGCGCTCAGCCAGGCGGCGACGGAAGCCTTTGAAGGCGCCCGGGAGCGCGTGCGGCGTTTCATCAATGCGCGCTCGACGAAAGAGATCATCTTCGTGCGGGGTACGACGGAGGCGATCAATCTTGTTGCGCAATCCTATGCGCGTCCACGGTTCAAGGCGGGCGATGAAATCATTGTCACCGCGCTCGAACACCACGCGAATATTGTTCCCTGGCAGATGGTTTGCGAACAGACGGGTTGCACGCTGAAGGTTGCTCCAATCAACAAGCGTGGCGAGCTGCTGTTCGACGAATACGTCAAGCTGCTGTCGCCGCGTACCAAGCTCGTGGCGATCGCCCATGTATCGAACGCGCTCGGCAGCATACTGCCTGTGAAGCGAATCGTAGATGCGGCACACGCACAGGGAGCTGTCGTTCTCGTCGATGGAGCCCAGGCCGTGCCGCACGCTCACGTCGATGTTCGCGCCCTGGGTTGCGATTTCTACGCTTTCTCCGGGCACAAGCTGTACGGACCGACAGGCATTGGCGTGCTGTACGGCCGCGAAGAGTTGCTGCAGTCGATGCCGCCGTGGCAAGGCGGCGGCGACATGATTCTGACCGTGTCGTTCGAGAAGACGACCTACAGCGACCTGCCCGCGAAGTTCGAAGCCGGCACTCCCAACATTTCGGGTGCGGTTGGCCTGGCGGCGGCGATGGACTATGTGGAGAGCCTCGGGCTCGATGCGATAGCGGCACACGAGCACCGCCTCGTCGAGCTTGCGACGGCCGAGCTACAGAAGATTCCCGGCATCCAGATCGTTGGAACCGCCGCCAACAAGGCCTCCATAGTGTCATTCACCCTGGACGGGGTGCACCCGCACGATCTGGGCACCATCCTCGATCACGAGGGTGTGGCGGTTCGTACCGGTCATCATTGCGCCATGCCGCTCATGACGTTCCTGGGGTTGCCCGCCACGGCGCGCGCCTCATTCGGCGTCTACAACACCGAGAAGGATGTTGCGAGCCTGGTGGCGGCCCTG
>Ga0307511_10000802_pt1 | contig 33504 bp, 21 predicted proteins | sample 13_EM_MG_FD_200266 | JGI IMG/M metagenome (GOLD analysis project Ga0307511, IMG submission 200266) | Populus trichocarpa ectomycorrhiza microbial communities from riparian zone in the Pacific Northwest, United States - 13_EM | ecosystem: Host-associated > Plants > Roots > Unclassified | place... | reverse complement strand
ATTTGACAGTACCTTTATTCAAGAGAAAGGAAAATGTAAACACTTTATTCTATTTTCTGCATGAGACAATCCAACGACATTGTTGCCGGGATGGCAGGGCTATTTCCGGAACGTAACTATCCGGGTCTTCTGCTTAAGCAGTCGCCAAGTCAAAATAACTTCTATACTTATTTATTCCAGGAGAATAAGATGTATAACCTGTTGATCATTTCTTTGGTAATTGTGGAGTTTATTGTTTTCAAAATGTGCTACCCATTCCCCGATTTCTTCTCGGATAGCTATAGTTATATCTTTGCAGCTTATGCTCACCTGGATGCGAATATATGGCCCATCGGGTATAGCAAGTTCTTGCTCATCTTCCATTGGTTCACGCACTCGGCCATAGCGCTGAATTTTTTTCAATATATATTTCTCGAGATCGCCGCACTTTATTTTTATCACACCCTGGTCTATTTCTTCCCCACCGGCAAAAATACCAGGATCGTGCTTTGCCTTTTTCTGTTTTTCAATCCATTGAATCTTTATCTGGCCAACTACGTCACCAGCGACGCCATCTTCATTGGGTTGAGCCTGATCTGGGTAGCACAATTGATCTGGATCATCCATCGCCCCAGTCCATATCAGGTATTTGTTCAGGCCTTGTTGTTTATCATTGCGTTTACCTTCCGCTATAATGCTATGTTTTATCCTTTGCTGGCAGGAGTAGCTTTTTTTATGTCTCGCCAAAAATTATCCTGGAAGATAGCCGGAACCTTATTAGGCCCCCTATTAATGATAGGCTTCATTTTATTTTCCAGGGAAGCCACCTTAAAAATGACCGGTACGGCTCAATTTCCACCTATCCTTGGAGGGTGGCAGTGGGGGAACAATGCGCTCTATATGCGGGAGCATCTCACAGAGGACAGTACCCGGTTTCCCAGCGTAGCAACGGCGGAACTGGATCAGATCGCGCGAAACTATTTCCGTTCCACCCCTCCACAGTACCGGGAGTTGCCTTCTTATGTTGCGAATTTCTTTATCCGGCAGCCGGAGGCCCCTTTAAAGCAATACTATTCCACTCATTATCAGCCCAAAGACGCTATGGCTGATGTTATCGCCTGGGGAAAATGCGCTCCTATATTCGGACAATACGGGCTTTACCTGATCAAAAGACATCCGGCAGCCTATGCCCGGTACTTTCTCCTGGTGAATACCAAAAATTACTTTCTGCCACCGTTGGAGAAACTGGAGATCTATAACCTGGGACAGGATGAAATATGGCCTATGGGAGTTTTTTGGTTTGATCTTCCCGGTCCGAAAGTACAATCAATATCAAAGACGCTGCAGGGCAACCTGTTAATATTATATCCTGCCTTATTTTTGGTCCTGAATCTATATTTTATATGGTCCATATTGCAGTTCATTCGTCGTAAAACCAGCCAATTCACCAATCGATATCCTCTTTACACCATATTACTGATCAGCGGATTTGTATTCCTGAATTTCGGCTTCAGCGTCTTTGCCAACATCATCGTGATCCGCTACCAGGTATTCCCCATGATTCTATGCCTTAGTTTTTCAATGTTACTCACGGATTGTCTGGAATTACAAACGGCGAAACTAAGAGAGAATAGCAAACAAAATCAACAGGCATCCGCGAAATCGTCTCACCCCGTTCAAACCCAATTATCCTAGCCATGCCTAAACATGCCATCATCATCGGAGCTGGTCCGGCAGGTTTGACTGCGGCTTACGAATTATTGAAGCGCACGGACATCATTCCCATCATCCTGGAGAAGAGTGGTGATATTGGAGGGATATCAAAGACCGTGAACTACAAAGGTAATCGCATGGACATAGGCGGGCATCGTTTCTTTTCCAAATCCGACAGGGTAATGAAATGGTGGCTGAATATCCTGCCCTTGCAGGTAAACCCGGGGGAATCCGTGAATATTCACTATCAAAATAAATCCCATGCCGTTAAGGCCGGTGACAGCTCATCCGGGAATGCTGAAAGGGATGGATCAGACAAGGTGATGTTGGTTAGACGACGCTTATCCAGAATCTACTTCCTGCGGACATTCTTCACCTATCCCATTCAATTGTCCCTGGATACCATAAAAAAACTGGGATTCGCTAGAACTGTAGGTATCCTCGTCTCCTATATGCAATCCCAGGTTTTCCCCCGGGGACCGGAAAAAAATCTGGAAGACTTCTTTATCAATCGTTTCGGTAAAAAGCTGTACCAATTGTTCTTCAAAGACTACACGGAAAAAGTCTGGGGAGTGCCATGCACCAAAATTTCTGCTGAATGGGGCGCCCAACGGATCAAGGGGATTTCCATTGCCAAAGCCATCACGCATGCCGTCAATGCCCTGAAGCGGAAGAATGTGGGCGATACCGGCGATATCCGTCAAAAAAATACCGAGACGAGCCTGATCGAGCAGTTCTTCTATCCAAAATTCGGTCCCGGCCAGCTCTGGGAGGAAGTAGCCCGTCAGGTGCAGGCCATGGGCGGACAAGTACATCTTCATCAGGACGTGAAGACTATTTATACAGTCGGCGCCGAGCTGTGCTCGGTCCATACCATTAACGCTCTCACGGGAGAGCTGAACTTATTCCGCGGCGACTATTTTTTCTCGACCATGCCAGTACGAGAGCTGATCGCCGCGATCGACAGTCCCATTCCGGAAAACGTGATAGAGGTCGCGGCAGGACTACAATATCGGGACTTTATCACAGTGGGCGTCCTGCTCAGCCGGTTTTCTGCTGCATTACCCGATACCTGGATCTATATTCAGGAAAGGGATGTCAAAGTGGGAAGGCTGCAGATTTTCAATAACTGGAGTCCTTTTATGGTCAAGGACCCCGATACTGTCTGGGTGGGTATGGAATATTTCTGTGATGCAAAAGATGCTTTCTGGAATCAGTCAAATGAGGCCATTCAATCGATAGCTATAGGCGAATTGGAAAAAATGGGCCTGGCCCGGGTGGAAGACGTGTTGGATTGTACAGTCCTGCGCATGGAGAAGACTTATCCTGCTTATTTTGGAACCTATCCCCGTTTCGGGGAGATCCGGCAATTCACCGATTGTTTTACCAACCTGTTCCTGGTGGGTCGCAATGGCATGCATAAATACAACAATTCCGATCATTCCATGTTGACTGCGATGGTGGCTGTCGACAACATTTGCGCCGGCGTGACGGAAAAAGCCAATATCTGGGATATCAATACAGAGCAGGAATATCATGAAGAAAAAGCAACTTCTCCGGAAAACCAGAAGTTCTTATCCCCATCACAGCCATCATTGATCAATTATATCTGGCAGAACAAGCGGAACCGGGCCTACCTGCTGTTTGCCTGCTGCGCCCTTCTCCTTCAATTGATCCTCTTTAAGACAAGGTACCCTTACGCCAACTATATGCCGGACTCTTATTCGTACCTGGCAGCCGCGTCCTCCAATGCCGATGTAAATATGTGGCCGGTGGCGTATTCCAAATTCCTGCGTCTTATCAGCGTTTTCACGCATTCAGATACGATGGTAGTAAGTATTCAATACCTGTTCTTACAAGCCAGTACCCTTTTATTCTTCTTTACGGTATGCTATTTTTGGCAACCTGGCAGAGCAGTGAAAAATAGTTTGTATTTATTCTTCCTTTTTAACCCCATTTCGTTCTATATCAGCAATTATATTGCTGCGGATGCCTTGTTCATCGGAATAAGCCTGGTATGGCTAACGCAGTTATGCTGGATCATTTACCGGCCCCGCCCCTACCATATTTTCTTCCAGGCGCTTCTACTATTAGGGGCGTTTACAGTGCGCTATAATGCCATTTATTATCCGCTAATTGCCGCCCTTGCCTTTATTCTTACCCGACAGTCCTGGTCTTTCAAGATCGCCGGTATCACGTTGGGTACAGGCCTGGTAATAGCATTTATCCTTTTTACCAGCCAAAAAATGCAGGAAGCCACCGGCCAGCGGCAGTTCTCGGCTTTCGGCGGTTGGCAGATGGCGAATAATGCCTTGTTTATGTATAAAAAAATACCCGCATCCGACAGGCATCCCGTACCCACCCAATTTGTTAAACTGGAGGGAATGGTCCGGGAGCATATTGACACTATCCGCAGGCTTACCTTCGCCGATGCGGATCTTGATGGCAATAATTTTTACCTCTGGAGTAAGAAAGGGCCTCTTATTCAATATATGGGGCGGCAGTGGAAGGGAAATAGCGACGCGCCCTATTTTGTAAAATGGGCAAGCCAGGGCCCCCTATATACCGATTATGGAATGTATTTAATCCGGAAATACCCGCTGGCTTTTGCAAAAATATTTATGCTGCAAAATGCTATCCGATTTGCCGTACCGCCGGTAGAATTTATAGGAGCCTACAATATGGGGTTAGATTCGGTGAGACCAATTGCCAAGGAATGGTTCAACTATAAAAATCTTCGGATCATCAATCAGAAAAAAGACCCTATCCTTAGTGTGGTAAAGCAATACCCTATTCTTGCCACCCTGATCAATTGCTGTTTTGTACTTGGTTGCGTCGGATTCCTGGTATTTGGAGGTATACGAAAGACAAAGAAGGGCTTTACCAACATCTTGTTGCTGATAAGCATTTTCTGGTTACTCAATGGGGCATTTAGCATCTTCGCCTCCCCGCCGGTTTTACGGTACCAGGTGTTCCCAATCATGCTCTGTTTTACCTTTTCTGTGTTTCTGCTTGAGTACCTATTGAACACGGACAAATCGGGCCTCCTACAACCCACTGACACAACCAATAGAACCATTGCATGAACCAACCAGGCACCATATCGAGAATATTTACAGTATCATCCCCTTTGGCACAGTTCATTACAAAGGAGAAAAACAGCCGAATATACGGGTATATCGCGCTGGTCGCTATAACTGTACAATTCGTGATATTTAAAATAATGTACCCATTCCCGGATTTCCTTCCCGAATCTTACAATTATATTGACACGGCCAGCCAACATCTCGCTGCCAATGTGTGGCCGGTGGGTTATGGAAAGTTCTTATGGCTGGTTCATCTCATCAGTCATTCGGATACCTTCTTAATAGGCATTCAGTATTTTTTGCTGGAAGCGGCTATGGCTTATTTATTCTATACCATTCTTTATCTATACCGACCTGCCCGGGCTTCCCGTAACACCATATTTGTCTTCTTATTTATCAATCCGTTTTTACTCTATTTAAGCAATTGTATATTACCTGATGCCCTCTTTGGGGCCCTAAGTATCGTATTCTTTGTACAGTTTTGCTGGATGTTCCACCGGCCTGTCCTTACCCAGGTACTTATCCAGGGAGGGATTATTGGAATGGCTTTCACCCTCAGCTTTGCTGCCATCTATTATCCGCTGGTTAGTGTGGCCGGTCTCTTACTGCTGAAAAGGAAGACACTAACCAGCTCTTTAGGTTGGATTATCGGAATTGTACTCATGATCACCTTTGCCCTTTACACCATACAGAAAACCAAGCAAACTACAGGATCGGCTCAATATTCAATACTCGGAGGATGGCAGCTCGCCAACAATGCCTTGTATATGTATGACCATATCAAAGTAGACAGCGCCAGTTTACCCAAAGAGACCCGAGCCCTGGATAGAGAGGCAAAACAATTCTTCCAGGATATACCACCTATCCAGCGAGAGCTGGCCAGTTTTGGCGGAGCCTTCTTTCTTATAGTACCCTATTCTCCGTTGAAACAATTTATGAATCGGCAATACAAAGAGGAGGATGCACCCGCACAATTTGATGCATGGGCAAAGGTCGCCCCCCTATATGCTACCTATGGAAAGGCATTGATGCACCAACACCCGGTTCCATTTCTTAAATATTTTCTGGGACCAAATATTAAAAATTACTTTCTGCCGCCCCTGGAAAAATTTGACATATATAACCTCAACATGAGCGATGTGCCGACAAACGTTCAGGACTGGTTTGATTATGTAACCCCGGATATCGCGGTGATCTCCGCTACCTTCCAGGCTAAGCTGTTCTATCCCTATCGATTCATTTTCCTGACCTTGAACCTTTATTTCTGGGGATGCCTGGCCTGGTTCTTATTTACCGGAAAGATTAAAAAAATGAGGCCGGATTTCAGGAGAACCCTACTATTGGCGAGTTGTTTCTTGCTCTTCCATTTCGGCTTTAGTGTGGTCGCAACCCCTGTCGTGCTCCGATTCCAGGTTGTTCCGATCATCTTACTTCTGTCATTTAGTCTATTCCTGGGTCATCCTAAAAACGAATATGCATGAGAACGATTATCCTATATACCCTCCTGTTATCATTGACAAGCTGTCATTTTCGAGTCAACCGGAATCGATTATCCCATATCCGGCAATTACCTGACTTCCGGATAATATCCCTTGACAGCACCCGATGTATCAATACGGAGTGCATAACTAATGGGCAACCGATGGTGTTCTTTTATTTCGACCCTGACTGTACGCACTGCCAGAAAGTTACAAAAGAACTCCTGCAGCACAGAAATCAGTTAAGCAATACAAAGCTGTATTGGGTGACTAACGGAGACGAGGAATTATTAAAACGTTTCTGCCAATTCTACCACCTGGACACTATTCAAAATATTATGATTGGCAAAGATTATGAGTACAGTTTTTACCGGGCATTCCAGCCTCCTGCTGTACCTTTTCTGGCCATTTATAATAATCAAAAAAGCTTGGTTAAAATTTATAAGGGCGAAATCAATATCCATTCAATAATCGCAGCCACTCGTGAATAAATATTAAAATTATTTCATTATGCCCCTGGAACTAAAAAATATTGCGACACTCAATGGTCTCGGTCCACAAGAAATGACAAAAGTTATCGATGACTATTCGGTCATCCTTGAACAACATGGGCTAGCCTATACGCGGGTGGACTATTACTGGCAGGTGGGCACCATCGAACCCGTCCAAGGGTGGATCTTACATCTTTCCGTCGTATGGTCCCAAATTATGGCCTTGACAAAACTACTAATCCCTATTTTGCTTGAAAGTTCAATTCCATTTAAGATTGTAAAGGATAAAGAAACAGCTAATAGCCTGCTGAACGGAGATTTCGGCGCCTCGCAGGTTGGGAAAGTGATAAGTATTTATCCCACCAATGTCGGGCAGGGAGTCGCTCTGGCCAGACAGTTGATCCAATTGACTGCTCCTTATAAAGGACCGGCCATCCTTACCGATATCCATCTGGGAGGCGCCCTCTACACCCGTTATGGGAGCTTCAATCCGACCATCCGATCGGATACCGCGGGAAGAAAAATAAAACTCATTTATGATGTGCAGGGCCAATTGATTCCGGACACCCAGCCCATTCCTTTTGTTTTACCAACCGGAATCGAATGGCCTTTCGCGGAGATGGCAAGTCCGATCGTACCCAAACCTAAAACTGTATTTCACGATATTTATAAACCCATACAAATCCTGAAGTCGGATACCAAAGGGAATGTGATCAAGTCCTTATATCTTAAAAATCACTTTTTTGTCAAATGGTGTGTCATAAAGCAAGCGAAGAAAAACATGTGGATGGATGAAGCCGGCCGCGACATAACGGACCGTCTGGTATGGCAAAAAAAAATATACGATCAACTACATGACACAGTGCCCCTGCCTAAACTACTTGATTTTTTTATCGAACAGGATGACACACACCTGGCCATGGAGTTCATCAAAGGCCCTTCCTTGTATAATTGTATTTTAGAGCTGAATAGTAAATGTAACAGTTGGGAGGGATTATCCTTGAAAAATCGGCAATTCATTTTAGACCGTATAACCGAATTGATACAAATCATTGAAAGAATGCATCAGAAAGGGTTCGTTCACCGGGATATTACGCCGGTAAATTTTTTAGTGACTAAGAAAAATAAGCTAGTCTTAATTGACATTGAGTTAGCTTATTCTCTCAAGGAACGTACCCCTTATCCCCCATTTGAACTCGGTACGCATGGCTTCATGTCTCCGGAGCAATTGGAGGTGAGGACCCCGACCATTCAGGAAGATATCTACGGTTTGGGGGCCACTATGATCACGCTATTAATCGGATTGCCCCCTATTAATTTCAGTATTTCCAATAAGGAATTGTTACAGGAAAATTTAAACTTTTTCCTCCGGAATAATGAACTTGCCGAATTGATTGCATCTTGTCTGGATCGGGACCCTGCCCTACGCCCCCCGGTCAAGAAACTATACGATACCGTCGAAAAATATAAAATCAGTTGTCAACAATACAAAGCTGGAGGGAAAGATATCCTCGATATAGGCGTGCTTGCTAATGACGAGCTACATTCCCTTATCGATGGAGCTATCAAAGGATTAGTCAGCGCCCCCACGGTCATTAACAAGGATTTGTGGCTATCCAGGACGCCCGCCAGGGATAATATGGCCGATGCACAACGAAAAGAATTCGGGAAATCACCCGGTCTGTGTGAAGGGATTTCCGGTGTAATGTACTTTCTGGCCAGGGCAAAAGCAGCCGGGTTCAACATCGACATTTGCCGTAAAGCATATAATACCGGCTGGGCCTATCTTAAGGAAAAGCATATCGGGGAACTACCCAACCTAACGCCTGGCCTATATGGGGGGGCAGCAGGAATAGCGCTTGCTACTGCGTACGGCATGAATTCAGGCCTGTTAGAGGACAATAGGGAGAATCGACTGTACATTCAGCGTTGCCTGGAATTGCCCCCTGTCGGGCTGGATGTAGCTACAGGCGCTGCCGGCCAAGGGATTGCTACCCTGCAATGTAGACCTTACCTGGAAGGGGATATTCTATCAGCACTAGTAAAATCCCATGTAAAAACTCTGTTAGCCGCCCTGCAGAAAGATGGTTGCTGGGTAATCTTCCAGGATGGCTCCGGCAAGAAGGCTCCTGCTGCCAGCTTCGCTTATGGTAATTCAGGCATGATCTGGTTCCTGTTGGAATACGGCGTCCAATATAAGGATCAAACCATATTAAACATAGCTGTCCATTCATTAAAGGTGTTGAGCCAATTAGTGAGGCCTTTTAGTAGCATGATTAAAAATCAAGGATTTAGAAAGATCATACAAGATCCGCAAGCTTCGGACGGCATTCCAGGACTCATTCTGACTTTGATCAAGGCTTATGAAGCTGTGGAGGACCCTCAATTTAAAGAAATGGGGGAACAGCTTTTAGTGAATTATCCAACTTGCCTGGTCCATGAGAACTACCGGCAGGATGTGGGTTTATCTGGAATGGGTGAGTTGTACCTGGAAGCCTATCGAGTCTTCAACAATCCGGAATGGTTGGACCGTGCCGGGAAGCTTGCACAATTTTTCATGCATACCAGTCGGAAAGAGCCGGATGGAAGTTATCACTGGCTAAACAACAACTCGCCCTTTCCCACCGCGGATTTGATGGTAGGCAGTAGCGGGATCATTTATTTCCTGATCCGCCATCTGACACAAGGAAAAATGAAATATCGTTTATTGAGATAAAAAATATTTGTTGCAACAAATATGTCCGGGCAGTAGCTAAGCCCGGTCAAAAAAACGGAAAATATCTGTCACCGTAACATAAAAGATGGATAAAGGGGAAACCGAAAACCTTTCAACAGAGTAGGTATCATTTCAATACTATTTTTTATGAAAAAGAAAATTTTTTTGGGCGCCGGCGCAGCCATTTTAGTTGTTGCCGCGGCTTTTGCTGGTAAAGCAAAATTTGCACCCGTGGGTATTTATTATACTGCAGCAGCTGGCTGTCGCCAATTAGACCTCAATGCGCCTGTCGCTGCGTTGACTACAGTGGCACCTACTGGTAGCGTCGCCAACCCCGTTCCAGCTAAAATAGTTACCGCTAACGGTAATAAACTGTTTTTATATATAACTAGTGCGTGTCATAATGTCACCTATATTCTCCCTTGATTTACAAGCAACACCGTGTTTTAACACTGATAATTATAACAATTGAAGGTTGAAACATTTTGTTCTGTTGTAAATCAATTAGGCTACTTATTTCGCGAAAGGAAATAAGTAGCTTATATTACTCTAATCGTAAAAATTTAAAAGTTATTAACTAACACATTCTAATAACACTTTTATGAAAAGAAAATTCTTTTTAGGTACTGGAGCCGCCATTTTAGTTGTTGCAGCAGCTTTCGCTAGTAAAGCGAAATTTGCACCAACGGGTGTTTATTATACAGCTGGAGGTATATGCAATAAAGTTATCGCATGGCCACCTATTACTATCATTATTGGCACAGTAGCACCGACCCCTCCTGCTAATCCCTGTAAGATAACTACGAAAGGAGGCGGAAGTGTGCACCTATACGTAACCAGTACGTGTCATAACGTAACCTATTTCACTCCTTGATTTATATGCAGAACCTTTTTGCAAAAACGATTTTTTTTACAATTGAAGGTTGATAACTTTAGTTGAATTCTAAATCATTTAAGCTACTTATTTCGTTAAAAAAATAAGTAGCACTTTTTATTTATAGGGTACATTTTAAAAATTGTTCACTATAAATGCACCCAACGCTTTGTTTCCTGTTTCGCCGCTAATACCATTTACTACAATCGTAACATTCTGAAAAGGTATTACACTATAAGTAAGTGCCTTCAGCAAATCTCCAGAAACAACATCCCTGATCTCAAAAATATATTGGGCAGTGCTCTGGGTTACCGCGTAAGATTTGAAGCTTGTTATGGATTGATAGGCCAGGCTGCTTACTTCTGAACCATTGGGATTGCCCTGTATGTTCATCGAAATGGGATTGCCTCCGGAAGAGAGGTTGATAAACCTAATTCCTGCTGTGCTGTCTGAATTACTATGATAGGGCGGATGATCCTGGGTAATCAGAGTATCAATATGCGTTGTATCAGATCCCGAGAGAAACAAACTGTAAACAGCACTGGCTTCCAGATTGAGAATGTTCTTATACAAGGCCCTATTGGTATCTGAAATTTGATAGACCACCACTGGTGTATTATTGCTGGGTATGGAGTACTCCAGGAAAGATCCATATCCTATCTGCTGCGTAGTGGAATAATAAGCTGCTACTGAGTCTGCACCACTAAAATCTGCAATTAGAGGATTGGCATTTACAACGGCGTTTACAACGGTGATGCCTGAAATGGGGCCCGTTTTTACATTGTTGAATTCCCTTTTGCAAGACAAGAAGCATGTCTGCGTTGCAATGATAAATAATATATATTTTATTAGTTTCATTTTTTGCATTTTTTCTTTCGAAGAATACGGTTACATCAGTAGCCTGTATTTTGTCTCAAGTTTGGATCAAATTGTAATTCGCCCCGAGGAATAGGATATAATTGCTGAAATGGTTGGTACTGGGATTTATAGGGAATAGTGCTGAACACAGCCCCCACTTGCTTTGTCCTTTTTAAATCCAGCCATCGGTGTCCCCATTCTGCAAAAAGTTCGATTCTGCGCTCCTGCGCCACAGCGGTCAGCACTTGTAGTTGGGTAAGCGAAGTAGATAAGCTATTAAGTCCAGCACGGTTGCGAATTATGTTCAGGTCGCTGATTGCGCCAGGCAGATTGCTTTGCTGCGCCCTCGCTTCAGCCCTGATCAGGTATTGCTCTGCCAAACGCAATACAGTATAATATTCCGTAACGGGTGCATTGGCTTGTTCCTGTGAAGGCCCCACCTTATATTTATAGGGATAATAATAAGTAACCCCACTATAAACAGTACTATCGAGCCAATCTATTTTCCGAAGATCTCCTGGTTCAAATGCGCCCAACAATTGATCTGTTAAATAATAATTGGGCTGGCTGGTTGAATTAGAAGGAATCATGAAATTTCCTTCGGACGTCGCATTGTAGGTATTCTGGTTCAGGCTGGAGTTATTTTGCCATTGCAGGATGGCTTCCTGGTTGTTTGCTAAAAAGACCCCATTCAGCGTGTCAAGACTGAACATGTTGGAATTATTGATAATCGCAGTTGCTTGAACTTCTGCATTTGCAAATGAATCCAAGTAAAGATAAACCCTTGCCAGTGAGGCAGTAGCCGCCCATTTATTTGCCCTTATTCTTTCACCTCCTCCCTCTGAATAATCTGAAGGCAACAAGATTTGAGCGTCTTTTAGATCATGTAGAATAGATTCATATACTTGTGTGATAGGGACACGCGAAGCAAGTGCATTCGATTTATAATTTATTGTATTGATCAGGGGAATATCCCCATACAAGTTCACCAGATAAAAATCAATGAAAGCCCTGAACCAGTATGCTTCCCCAAGGAACTCATTTTTTTCCGATAGTGATAAGGTGGTCGAAGCCTGTAATCCCTCAATGATAGCATTTGGCTCATATATTAAAGTGTATCCTTGAGTCCAAAGTGTTGAAGCGCCTCCATCATTATTTGCTGATAAAGTATTATTAGTCAATGGGCTAACCCTTCCAAAAACAGATAACTCATCCCCTGATAAACCAGGGATCTCCGTCATTAGAAAGTTCCCAAAACCTGAGTATGGAAAAACCATAGTGGAGTACATCCCAGCTACGGCAGAAGCAGCGTCAGTGCTATCGGCAAACACTTGAGAAGTTGTAATAGAGTTAACAGGCGGAGGGATCTGCACCAGTTTTGTGCAACCAGAAACCAGCAGGAAAATCAATAAGAAATAATGTTTCATCTTAGTTCATTTTAAAAAACAAATTGGATACCTATGGTAAATGTTTTTGAAGTCGGCATGGCGCCCAGGGATGGCACTGCCGGATCAAGACCATTAAACCGGGTAAGCGTAAATAAGTTCTGCCCCCTGGCATAGAACATGCATCGTTGCAAACCAGCTTTTCTAAGCCATGGCTCTGCTAGTTCATAAGAGAGAGATGCATTACGTAGTCTCAGATAAGAGCCATCGCAGTAAACACCATCTGAATAACCAAAATTACCGTCTGATACTTGCGATTGTGTTGTAAAGCGCGCAAATTTGGCATGGTCTCCCGGTTTTTGCCAGCGGTTAAGCACATCAACTGATTGATTCTGTTCAAGGTGCCCCGGGACGCTATTATATTCTGCACTGAAAGAAATCTTCTTGATAAAAGAAAAAAACAAGTTAAGCTGTAATCCCCTATAGCGTAGGTCTGTCCCAAAACCACCTTGATAGGGCACGGCCATGTCATGTGTATAGAGATCATTGATGCCATTATTGTAGTAGTTAGTGATCTGGCCGTCATGATTCTTATCCTGGAAGGTATATTGGCCCGTCTGAGGATCCACACCCGTATAATGCAAATATTGCGCTATGCTTAGAGACTGGCCAATAAAATAACTACCGGCATAGGGGCTCTGGGAAAGGTTCGGGAAAGAAACGAGCTTATTTCGGTTGTACCCGATATTGAAATTGACTGACCAGGTAAAGTCCTTATGATCAATAATCTTCCCTCGCAGGGTCATTTCATGACCTGTGTTTTGTATCAGGGCCGGAGAATTCGAAAATACGGAATTGAACCCTGTTACGATAGGCAATGGATAATCGACTAATTGGTCGCCACATCGGTTTTGGTAAAAGACAATCTCCATAGTCAGGCGGTCTTTGAAAAAGCCAAGATCCAGGGCCCCTTCCAATTTGTAATTTGTCTCCCAGTGCAGGTCCGGGTTCGCATGCTGAAGGGGAGCATAAGCCGCTGTGCCCTGGTATGGGATGGTATTATTGGCGGACCATTGCGTAAGATAACCATAGTTAGCAATCTGATCATTTCCAGTGAGCCCATAACTGCCGCGCAATTTTCCAAAGCTCAAGACTCCCAAGTGCTTTTTGAACCAGGCTTGTTCCGTAAAGATCCAGGCAGCGCCAACAGCCCAAAAATTGCCATATTGTTTGCCGGGGCCGAATTTAGTGGATCCATCACGCCTGCCGGAAAGGTTCAGCAACAACTCATCTCCCCAATTGTAATTGATCCGGCCATACATAGCGCCATATCTATATTGCGCGGAACCATTGCTGGCGGATTTAATGGGAGCATTCGCGAGTGAGCCTAATAGATTATCATTTAGATACCCATATCCGGCAGAATGGCTGCCGTCACCAGAACCAGATTGTGTCGTAGCGCCGGCCAGGATGCTCAAATTCCCTTTCCTTCCGATCAGTCTCTTATATTCCAGTTGGGGCTCCACAATTGTGCTTGTGCCATTTGCATTGCCAAATTCGGAGCTTCCTTTAGGGTTATTATTGATCGGGTTTTGTGAAATGATGGGTGTCAAGAACCTATTCGAATTATGATTAGTTGAATAGCCCAATCTGGTAGAAAAGCTTAAGCCATTTAGTATTTCATACTGCAAGTTTAAGGAACTGTTCAAGAAACCTGTCTTTGCGTCATAGTGTTGATAAAGGATAGAAAAATTGCCCAGATTCCCCGCATTTGGCACCCAGCCTACCCAATTCAATGCTCCTTCAGAATTAAACACAGGAGGCGCGTCGGGGGCTTCCAGTACGCTTCCCCCAACGCCTATCAGGTCTGATTGCGTAAAAGAATACATGTTGGTCAAAGAGAGTGTCAGGCGTTGGTCCAGGCTTTTATGGGTATAATTGAACTGGACGGTACCCCGCTGATCAGCCCCGCTACGGCTTGTTATACTGGTCTGGTTATGATAGGATCCTCCTATACGAAACGTGTTTTGCCTGTCCCCACCTGAAAGACTTAAGTTTATATCTGTCATTTTCCCCACCCCGCTCCAATAGATCTTCTGGAAGTCTGTATAACGGGTAGTGTCCCAGGTCACCAGATCATAAGCATTGCTGGGATCGGGAATGGTTTCGCCGGGGATGATACCATAAGATGCCTGGTCATTCTTGAACGCCTCCCTTCTCATCATCAGGTATTGCTGCGTGTTCAACAGGTCATACCTGCCCGTCACAATGCTTGCTCCCTGGTACACATCCATATCGAATTTGGCCTTCCCCGCTTTGCCGGTCTTGGTGGTGATAATGATCACTCCGTTGGCGCCCCGGGAGCCATAAATGGCTGTCGCGTCCGCGTCTTTTAGCACGGTTATACTCTCTATATCACGCGGGTTCACGCTGAAAAAAGGGCTTTGGCCGGCGGCCGGGCCTCTAAGTCCGCCTTGGGTAAAGCCACTTGACCCGCTTGCATAACTATCGTTCTGTAAATTCAAAACTGTCAACGGCACTCCGTCTATTATATATAGGGGCTCCGAAGGCTGGCTGGCATCAATGACAGATCTTCCCCTGATCTCTATGTTAATCGGTGCGCTGGCATAGCCACTGGTCTCCGTTACTATAACACCGGGCACTCTTCCCTGCAAAGCTTCCAATGGATTCATCACCGGCTGCCGTTCTATCTCTGCCGCCGTGACCGTGGCAATATTACCAGTATTCAACCGTTGTGTAGTGGTGCCATAAGCCTGGACGACGACCTTATCGAGATCATTCTTAGCAGCTTCCAGAAATATTTTAGCGACAGCGCCTTCCTTGACTTTAACGGTTTGTTTGGCATACCCAACATAGCTAATGATCAACGTCCCATTCTCCGGCACTTCCCGCAACTCAAATTCTCCCTTAGCATTCGTAATCGTTCCTCTCCCGGTTTCTTTTACCGTCACATTTGCCCCGGACAAAGGCTGCCCGGCCTCATTGTTGACCACCCCCTGTACCTTAATGGGATTAGTTTGTGGTGCAGCTTCAGGCGCCATCTCCGTCTTCTCTTTTTCCTTTACAACAATGATCTTTTTGATGATCGTATACGTGAAAGGTTGGTTTTTAAAACAGATGTCCAGCACTTCCTCCAGGCTGGCATTACTGACAGAAATATCCACCGGGTTTGCCACCTGCTTCCATTGTTCCGGCAGGATATACTGGTAAGAAGTTTGTTTGGTGATTGCCTTCAAGACCATCCCCAGACTAGCGCTTTTAAAGCTCAGCGTCAATTTATCCTGCGCGTGTACTTTCGCACTCAACTGAAGGGAGCAAGCCAATAAGCAGATAATGGTGAGCTTCATAATCAAAAGCAGTTTGAACACCCGCTCCGGAAAAAACCGGTGGCGGAGCGCATGAATTTTCATAACTTTAATGCGTTTTGGGTGATTAATCTTACAGTCCTCGAAAAATTGTTTTGATTTTCCCCGAACATCCTACCGGGTCCTGCTACTAACAGGTCCCGGTTTTTTATGGTTGGGGGAACGGGAAAAATGAATGTTTTTACAAAGCCTTACCTCCGTTTTAAATGATTAAAAAGAGGAGTAGGTTGAAACAAACTCCTGTTGTTTAATGGTTATGGCGCCGATTAGTATCAGCCCATTGGCGCCACATGAGAATTATCCGATCTATGTTACGTTTGCATCAGGCAATAGGAGTTGGTATGCAGTTTCATTGGCAAGCCCTGCTGTTACGGCAGGACGATTATGGTTTTTCCGGCAATTTTAAAATGGTACCCGCTGGATGACAGGGCCGCCAAAACATCCGACGCATAGTTATCCTTCCGGATCACCGCGCTCAACCGGTAGGGCTTTTTATCCCCTTCATACTTTACTTCTACCCCGTACCACCGGGAGAGGGAAGCCATCACTGTTTCAATATCGGCGTCGTTGAACTGGAATAAGCCGTTCTTCCAGGCTACAGCCTCATCAAGATCCGCCACGTCAATCACCTTTAAACGGCTGTCTCCAAACTGCGCCTGCTGGCCGGGTATAAGCAAGACCTGCTGCCCTTTATTACTCACCCTGACCGATCCTTCCAACAGGGTTGTTTTAACAGGTTCCCCGGGATACGCCATTACATTAAAATGCGTACCCAACACGGCAACAGTCAGGTCATTCACTTTAACCCGAAACGGTTTTAAAGGATCTTTAGCCACTTCCAAGTAGGCTTGTCCTGTCAGCTCCACAGTCCTGTCATTCCCGGGAAAAGCGGTTGGGAACCGCAGCGTAGAAGCCGCATCCAGCCATACTTTTGTGCCGTCCGCTAGTATTAAGGTGTACTGTCCGCCGGGCGGGGTCGTGACCGAATTGAAAGTTACAGGCCCACTAGCGGCTGTATTTACATACGCCAACAACCCGGCAGCCTGTTTTTCCACCTTGGTGCTGCCCTGGCTGGCTATCCGGCCATTTTTCGCGCTGTCCAGCACGATGGAGGAATGGTCGGCAAGAGTCAAAATAGCCCTGTTGCTCCCGGGCGGAAGGTCCGTTTTAGACACTGCAGCCACCTGTGTCCCAGTGGATGCCGGCCTCCGGGCCACCATGAAGACAAGTCCGCCGACAATAAGCAGGAGAACCGCAGCCGCGGCGGTGTACACCCGCCAATTCGACTTGCGCAACGGAATTACCTTTGCTTCTTCCCGGTCAGCATATTCAATCTTTGACCGGTCCGCCTCCCTGGCCTCATCTCCTTCTTTTAAAAGGGCCAGCCCTTCAATGGTTGCGTCTTCCCTGATCCGGGTCTCAAACCGGCGACGGTTCTTTTCAGAAGCATTCAGCCACAGATCCAGCTCTTCCTGCTCGGCAGAAGAAATGGTCCCGTTCACGAACTTCATTGTTAATAATGTGATCCTGTCAAAATCCGTCATGGATGATCATTTTTATAAAATTGTACTATATAAAAATGCGTGAGACTATAAAAAGGGTACATTGATGGGTAAAAAAAATTACATATTTTTTTTACCCATATTTTCCCCGCGGAACTGGTTTTGCCGGAAGGCCAATAAATTATAGGAAAATAGTAAGGAGGAAGCCCAGGATTGTAACGACATCGGCGGTCCGATTGGCATGAAGCATGCTCCTGAGTAAGGTAATGCCTCTTTGCCGAAGCCTTTTCACAGCCTTTTCGGAAATATTCATCCGGGCAGCAACTTCTTTAATTTTGACCTTTTGGCCGGTAAAGTATAGCAACTCGATCGCCTCGCGCTGACGATGGGGCAAACCATCGATCGACTTTTTAACAGCAACCAGGTATTCGGCATCCAGGCGGTCATTGTCGTCGTCTTCCTCGCTAAGCAGGGTGACGATCAACTTTTTTGTCTGAGCAATTACTTGTAGATGACGGAAATAGCCCAGGCACCGGTTTCGTGCTGTAATGTATAAGAAAGCTTTTATGTTTGGAAGGTTGTCGAAGTGCATGCGCTTCAGGAAGAGCTTGTTCATGGTTTCGATCGTAATGTCCTGGCTTTCCTGTTGGTTTTCGGTTAGTTTGTAACAAAAAACATAGATCATTGAATAATACCTGTTATACAGCTCATCAAAGGCATTTTTTTGACCGAGTTGAAAATCATTAATGAGGTCCTTTTCCAGGTACTCCGGCATAAACAGGTATATTTAGACGAAAAGTTTAGGGCTGGCCAATACAACGAACATAGGAGGTTTATAGCCGGATGGAGGTTTATATTTTATTGACGGGTATCTGCTAATAGAGTATACTAGCAATGCTTCAAGATTCAAATTTCACCGTAAAAACCATTGGAACAAAGTTTTACCTGGTATTTTTTGAATATTTTTTTTCAGTGATGAGGTTATAAAGGAACGTGGCCGTTGCCAAGAATGAGGAATAATATTAAATCTAATGTATAAGGTTATCATTAAAAAAAGACCGCAAAAAACTCCGCCCTTCAAAATACCAATACGATCAAAATAACCCTTAGTTCCCTTACTTACTGATTTGACAGGCAACTCGGACAAAATCTACAGCCCGATTGGCGGACTTCAATCTTTACAATAAACTAAAGTACATGTTTTCTTCTATATAGTCAATACATATTACATTTATTTAAAACCCATCCGAAAATGCAGGGGCTACACCAAAATTTCACAAGGGGAATTATGCATTATTCCTCGCGGACGGTGCCTTTCCCCCTGGCTTGGGTGAAAAGGCTGCCCTGATCAGCCATTCGATAAGTATCAATAAGCAACTGAGGTTCAGCAACAACTGGAAGACCTGGTAACGCAGCTCGATGGACGATGCCGATGTGCTGAAGCAGAAATTGAGTAGCCAGAATCCTGCCATTAACAGGATCATCTGGTTGAATGCCTTTGTTTCCATCCTGAACTCGTTAAATAGTAAATATAATAGGATGCTGAACAGGAAAGTAATATTGACAAGGGCAATAAAATATGGATAAGGCTTTAAGACGGTTAGCTCAAAATCCTTGGATGCGTGACTTATTTCCAACCGCTTGTAGCCAAACCACATTGCCTCCCCGTTAGCTATCTGATGATTTCCCTGATTATAGTAACCAAGGTCCGCGATGGAGGGGAAGAAGAAATTGCTCACATTAGGCCATACAAAATATTCGAAATATTCCCTCGGGTATTCCCGGATCAGGTAACTGCCATATGCCGAATATATCGGCCCCATTGATGTCCATTTGCTGAACATATCGGTTACTGTATCTCCTCGCCACCGGTATTTCAGGTAATGTGCCAACGGAGAACCGCCATCCCAGATATAATAATCCTTAATAAAGACGTTCAGCACCAACCCTGCCTTTTTTTCTGCTATAAATGATTGTCTGATAAAACTATCTAGCTCCTGAAACCGGGCAGGTACCTTATCAGTGCCCTTCAACTGGATATTCCTATACGTATATAGTGCATTATTGGCCAATTGCCAGCCACTGAAGGGAGCGAATTGCCGCACCTTATTTAGCTGATAGAATTTATTTTCCGTATAAATAACAAAAAGACCTATCAAGATCATACTCAAAACGATCCCTGCTATTTTTACCGGCCACCTTAGGGAGGATAGTATCAACACAAGCAGGGAAACCAGCGGGTAAAATAAGGCATTGTATCGTACAGTGAACAGGCAGAATAAGATCAGAGCATGCCCTATAATTTGCAGGGAGGAAGGACGGTAGATGATCCAAATCAACTGGCTGATCCAAAAAAGGCTTAAAGATATAAAAAGCGCGTCGCTCATAATATAATTGCCTAAATGCAGGAAGAGGGGATTGAAAACGATGAAAACGAAGAGCGTGATAAAAACGGCCCTGCCAGGTTGTATAAAATACTGTAATGTAAAAAGGAATAATAGAGCGCTGAGTTCCAGGAACAGGTATTGGATCGTAATGAAAAATGTATCCGAATGAGAAAAGAAATGGATTAGACGCAGGAATATTGAATATCCCACCGGCCATTCCGTCGCACCCGCATGCAATATAGCCGCGACGATATAGGACTCAGAATCCCCCCTGAAATTTGGAAAAGGGTATTGCATTTTAAAGATGATGAGTTGCAGGGGAAGGGCAATGAGCACGATCCACAGATAGGGGGTTCCCAGGCTCCATATGAATTTGGCAAAGGTCAGGCCTTTATGCTTATACAAGAGATCCTTTTGCATGTGATAAGGTTTGATGTGAGGCCTGAGTATCTTGATGAAATGTAACACTATTGTAATACATTGCATGCATGCAAGTTGAGTAGTAGAGGCTTTATGTAGGAAATAAGTAAATGAAAACTCTAATGACTTGTGATCCCCGCGTCTACTTTATCCCATTAGCCTTCTCAGTCACCTGGATAATCTTATATTCATCCGGTGAAATATCCACCAAAGCATAATGCTTAATAGCATCAATAGTCATTTCATCCAAAATATCTACCGTATTCCGGTAGGTTGCATCCGGAGAAGGCTTTAGAATAATCTCAAAATAAGTGGTATCAGTCCTTCTTTTCTTATCAAGGATTACATCTCGGATGCCTTTAAAACTAGAAGCTTTCAATTTCGTCGGATCATCCCCCTCATAATAATATACCTGATCATTTTTACCCGGCAGGATGGTTAAAACAGCAGAAATCTTTACTTTCATCCTATCCTTCTCGCTGGTATCCTTTGGCAGGAACAGCTTCATAGCCGTTGGCTTACTCATGGTGGTGGTAAAAATAAAGAAGGTAATAAGGAGAAAGCCAAGATCCACCATAGGGGTTAAATCCACACGGGTGGAAAGCTTCTTCCCTTTTTTAACACCCAGTCCCCCTTTATGACGAGCATCCGAAGTAGTTAATTCTGCCATAGTCTGTTTTTTTAATTGATGAAAAAAGGCCCTGTCCGGCAGTTAGCAAGCAACTCCCAGATGCTTATTCAGCGCCTGAATGAAATAGAGAACTTGTAATTAGATGCAGATGGTATAAAATTCCATATAGCTATCCTTGAAAGGTAAACAAGGTAATTACGAAGTCAAAGCTGCACGAGGCGTTGTAAAAACTCCTCTTTCTTCCTGCGTGACACATCCACTTCAGCACCGTCGGACATCGTAACCACTCCCCCCTCTCCCCTGGTATATTTTACCACATGATGCAGATTGATCAGATGCGAATTATGGACGCGTATAAAATCATAATCGGAGAACAGATCCTCGAATTCTTTAAGTGTCCTGGCAACTACTATTTTCTTTTCAATAGCAAAAAAGAAGGTGGTATAATTCGCATCGGCCTGACAGCGGATAATCTCTTTTAACGACACAACCCGTAAACCGTTCAAAGTAGGCAAAGCGATTTTTTTTGAATCCTTTTGGATCCCCTTGAGATTGTGAAACAGCACCTCGAATTGACGGTCAGGCCGGCTTTTATTCAGCTTTATCTGGTAATGGCGGATGGCATGCGTCAGCTCATTGATGCCAAAAGGTTTTATCAGGTAGTCCAATGCGGAAAATTTAATCGCCTGCAACGCATACTTCTCATATGCCGTAGTGAAGATCACTTCAAAATCGATCGTATCCAGCTGCTGTAGCATATCGAACGCCGAATCCTTTTCCAATTCAATGTCGCTGAACACCAGGTCCGGCCGATGCTCTTCAATGGCCAGCTTAGCTTCTTCGCCATTTTCGCAAACCGCCAGCACCGTTATATTTTTGAAGTGGTCAGTCAGCATCTCATACAACATCTGCCTGCTATGCTGTTCATCTTCCAGGATAATAGCTTTGATCATAGAAAAGATATAAAAAATGGGAACGCCCCACAAAGGACGTGCTTAAAAAGCCCGTTCAAATGGTAATAATAATTCTATACGCAATCCGTTCATGGCATCATTCAGATCTTTCAGATCAATGACGGATAGGACTGTTTTTACTTTCTTTATTTTATCAATGATCTGCAGCCGTTCGTGTGTGATCTTCATCCCCAATGACTCCCTTTTTCTATCTTCGGCTGATTTAAAACCAGCAGATTGTTCCCTGCCAATTCCGTTATCCTCCACGATGCAGCGGATCATGTCTCCCTCTCTGTTTACAATTATTTTTATCAACCCTCCCTCCTTGTTCCGAATGCCATGAAGAATGGAATTTTCGACAAAGGGCTGCAGCAGCATGGGAGGGATCAATGTATTCTCTTTGTCGATGGCAGGATCTACCTCAATATCATACCTAAACTTGTTTTGAAAGCGTAGTGCTTCCAACCGCATATACAATTCAAGGGCTGATAAGTCCTTTTCAAGAGGCACTTCCTTTTCCCTGGAATTTTCCAGGATCAGCCGCATTAGTTTGGAGAAACGGATCAGGTATTCCGAAGCAATATGCCTATCGTTAACCATCACATAGGTATTGATGGAATGCATACAGTTAAAGATAAAATGCGGGTTCATCTGCAAATGCATGGACTTCATCTCGACTTCCGACACCCGCTTATCAAAGAGTGTTTTCCTTCTTTTATTGAAAGACACGATCATTAAAAAGGAGAACAGACCGACAACAGCTACTCCCGCCATCGTATAATTCCTGATCACCCGCTGCCTTTTTATTTCTGCAATGGCCAAAGCGTCTTTTTTATCCTGGTTTGCCTTTAACGCTTCTTCCTTTTTATTATATTCATATTCGACTTCTTTATGGGTGATCTGTTTTTGTTTCTCGTCATTCAATAGACTGTCATGCACGACTACAAAATCCTTATAGGTTGTATACGCCTTTAGATAATTTTTTTGTTTTGCATAAATGGCGCTTAGATCCCGTAAGGCAAAATCCTGTATATATATTTCTCCGATCTCCCTGGACAACTTCAGTGACTGTTCCGTTACTTCGATTGCCTTTGCGTATCTGCGTTCTCCACGATAACCCAATTTATTCATAAACGAATCGGAGGCGCGCAAATAAATATACCCGATATTGCATAGTGTACTGGCCACGCCAGACTTATTCCCAAGCTCCTTATTTAAGGAATAGGATTTTTGGTAATAGGTCAATGCTTCGGCATAGTTCGATAACCCGGCATTAACGAGTCCCATATTTCCAAGGCTCTTGGCTATACCCAGTTTATGGCCAATTTGTGTATAAATTTCGATTGCTTTTCCGAAATAAATAAGCGCATTTTTATGATCGGACAGATCCAGGTAAATTGTCCCAAGACTTACATAATTACTGGCAATTCCCATCTTATTCCCGACATCCTTAAATAGCTCCAGCGACCTCTTACAATACGCCAGCGCCTTAGGATACTCGGCCAGATCGTCATAGAAAATTCCCATGTGCGCAGCATTGGTGGCGAGTCCTTCTTTATTACCGATCCGCTCATTTATGCTTTCCGCCTGCTGAAAGGTCTTGAGCGTCTTTGGGTAATCGCCCATATTTTCATATACGACTCCAAGATTGTCGAGACTCGTAGCTATTCCCGCCTGATCCTTTATTTTCTCAAATAATTTTAACGCTCTTTCATGATAGCTCAACGATTGCGGATAATCCGACATTAAATACAGATAGATGTTTCCTATAAAGGTCAGGCTCCAGGCGATCCCGGACTCATTTCCCATCTGTTCATATAGTTCCAGCGCCTTTTGATAATGGGGCATGGCATCGGTCTGGTCAGATAAAAAGAAATAATTATTTCCGATGCAATTATTTGATTTAGCGCTCCCTGGCTTCCAGTTCAGCTTCTCCGACAGCGCCAACGCACGCAGCCCGTAAGACAGCCCTGTAGGCGGATGCTTATTCCTGTAATAGTAAGAGATGTCGTCCAGCAGTTTTACGGTATTCGTATCGTCTTTAGCAGTTTTTAGCTGGGAGAGCAGGCTATCGATTATTGTGTTTAGGGCAAAACCTTCTTTCATCATACCTAGCGACAACATCAACAGCAAGATCATTGATTTCATAACAAAAAATTTGGTAGATCAACCTTATGGAAGATCTAACGGTCAGCACTTCAGGAGGGTTGTCTCTCTAAGCAGAAAATTAGTGACACCCCACGCAATGTATAGGGAAAAAGCAGCCACCCGTTCAAAGAATCCCGCCATCTAATAGATCCTATCTAATGGTTCTCATATATGCGCTTTTTTTGTCAAAATTATCATTCAACAAGACGGCATTATAGCCCATGGAGAAATATTTTATGTTATACACCGACCATATCGATCAGCAGAGGGTTTGCGAAAAAAAAGGTATCCTGGAACAGGTAACTGCCATAGCAAATGATCTTTACCATGCCAGAAATAACGTTACCGCAAATGGTCTGCTAAGTGGAAATGCAGGCATTACACTATTTTTTGCCTACCTGGCCAAAATATATCCCGACAGCATATATGAGGATATTACGGGAGAATACCTGGATAGGTTGAGCAATGCGCTCGCTGAAGAAAGGTTATCACCTGATATGTCGGCAGGCATTGCCGGAATCGCCTTCGTCTTCCAGCACCTGCGCAATATCGATCTGCTGGATTCCACGGAAGACCTTAATCTTTCAGCGGTAGACGAAGCGGTCAGCTTTGCCGCCGGACATTACGTTAAAACGGGCAACTGGGATCCGCTGCATGGCCTGACGGGCCTGGGCATCTACTTTGTCGAAAGATACAGGGAGACCGGTGAAAAAAAATACCTGGAAGGGATCGTGGATCAGCTTTCCGCCTTGAGCGCTGTTGAAAAGGACAACAGAGTATGGATCACACCGGCTTACCAACAGGTCAGCAAGGGCAATTATAATTTCGGCATGGCCCATGGCATGCCGGGTCTTCTTTCCTTCCTGGTACGGGTCTACGACCTGGATATCCGCACAGCCGTCATCACAGAGATGATACATTCCTGTCTCTCCTTTCTCTTATCCAACCGGAGCGAGGAACAGGAATGGTATTCCTTCCCCGCATCAATCGAATTCGCTCCCGATCATGAAGCAGGGAGCCGCATCGCGCATCCATCCCGTAATGCCTGGTGTTACGGAGACCTGGGTATGGCAGGCACGCTTATCCATTGCGGCAGGTCATTGGGGCGTGAAGACTGGTACCGCCTGGGGATCGATATTGCGCTACAGACAACGCACATCCCATTCGAATATTCAAGTTGCGCAGATGCATCCTTCTGCCATGGATCCCTGGGATTGGTACACCAATACCGCCGCCTCTATCAGGCAACCCGCCACCCTACCTTCAGGGAAGCGGCCGGCCAATGGATGGATATCACCAGAGTGCGTTATTACCATCCGGGCAGATATGCCGGTGGCTACGCCTATCGCTATTACGACAGCACCCTGAAAAAGACAGAACTGATCTCGTCCTATGGACTGCTGGAAGGGATCGCCGGCATCGGGCTCGTGCTGCTGTCCTGTCTGCATGACTTTGACCCCGACTGGGATATCATATTTCAGACGAAAATTTAGTATCCTCCCCGGATCCCGGATCCGCGGTGTAGGTATCATCAACTAGTTAACCGGGGGTTGCCGAAAACCCGTTCCAGAGTAGGCATCATTTAAAATAAACCGAATATGAAGAAGAAGATGGAACTGAACAAAAGACTGTTCCTCAACAAATCGACTATTGCCAGCTTAACGCCTGCCCAACAAATGGAATTCATGGGAGGAGTAGCAAGACCTACTACCAAAGGAGCTGATTGCGGCACTGCCACCGACTGGCAAAGCCTCTGTATATGTCCTCCTTCACAGGGCGGAGCATGCAGCTACGGCACCATCTGCTGCCCCCTCAGTACGGAAGGCAATTGCGGACCGCTGTAGTGGATACTATGCAAGAAAGCGATGTTAACTAAAAGAGAATTACCGGCCTGTATGAGCCGGTAATTCTCCCTGATAATCCCAACCAGACACCTGAATTATTGTCTACATCCAAGAAAAGAAAATGCTCCAGCCATTCCAATACATTCTGTTAAGAAGCCCGTTGCAAAGTATGCGCGAAGCCCATACCATCGCACCTGACAGCAGTGCTATCTTCCAGGAGGGCCTCTATCTTTCCTCCCCCGAATTCTGGAAGGAATTTCAAAAAAGAGGGCAATTATCCGATAAGGAAAAGAATAAGGCAGATCTGAGCTATGCCAAATACTGGCTGAGGAGCTGCAGCCGTTGTACACCCTATGGTACTTTCGCCGGATCAGCGATGATCGGCGTTACCGGTGAATCTTCCTCACTGGTGTTGCAGGACCGGGGCCGGCACAGACGAAGTCTTCGGCTCGATATGAACTATATCGCAGGAATCGTGCACGCCCTGGTAGGAATGCCGGAGGTCAGGGATCAAATAAAATTCTTTCCCAATAACAGCATCTATCCCACCCCCGATGGATATCGGTACGCCGAATATTCCATCCGGGACAATGTCCGCATTTACCATCTTGCCTCTGTCGAAAAGACGCCCTATATCGCCGCCTTACTGGCCCGGGCCGCCGGCGGAGCAACTATCAATGAGCTGTCAGGGGCTCTGATGGCTATCGAATCCGTATCCGAAGAAGAGTCCTCCGGCTTTATCATGGATCTGTGGCAATCCCAATTATTAGTGGCGGGTCTGGAGCCAGCCGTGACCGGAAAAGAACCCCTCGAACAATTAATCGACCATCTGGCAACCTTTCAAAGACCACCGGCGCTCCTTGCCGGGCTAAAAGAGATACAGTACCAGCTTAGTCATCCTCAGGAAGGAGTGAATTTTTACCGGCAGGTGGAAGAGAGGCTTCAACAACTGGACCTCAACCTGACTGTACCCAGGAATACCCTGCAGGCGGACCTGTTCCTTGCCATGGAAAACGGGCATCTCGATAAAGAGCTCGTTTCCGCCATTATCGGGCAGGCGGAGGAACTGCAGGCACTCTCCTTCCAGAGCAAAAACGGTGATCTGGAGGATTTTAAAACAAAATTCCTTGCCCGGTACGAAGATGCCGCCATTCCGCTCTCCACTGCGCTGGATGCTGACCTGGGCATCGGCTATGCGGGATCGAAGGATGAAACGGCCGGAGGGGGCCCGTTTATCGATGGTCTTCCCGTCGGCATTCCTGCGGGACAAAATAATGGGTCTCCATTTGGCCATGTCCAACAGTTCACCCTTCGCAAATACAACGATTGGGCGACGGGGGATAAGGAGGCCATCATCATACTGGAGGAAGAATTAAAAGAGCTGGCACGGCATGTTGAGAACCATAGGCTCCCGTGCAGCATGCACCTCATGGGCAGTTTATTGCAACAGGATGGAAGATTGGATGCCAACCATTTTATTTTTGACCTGGCCGGCATGGGAGGTCCGTCCGGAGCCAACCTGCTGGGCCGGTTCACCCATGGGGACCCTGCCCTTTCCCAATACGTAATGGACATCCTGAAAGCGGAAGAAGAGGAACACCCCGACGCCCTTTACGCAGAAATAGCACATCTGTCCCAGTCACGTGCGGGCAACATTACATTGCGCCCGGTCCTGCGCCGTTATGAGATCCCTTATGTAGGTCTTTCGGGAGCGGAGGAGCATCACCAACTCCCCGTTGATGACCTGATGGTCTACGTCCGCAACAACCAGGTGATATTATATAGCAGGAAGTATAATAAGCGCGTAATACCACGGCTTACCACCGCTCATAATTACAACGTTATGAGCCTCCCGGTGTACAAATTCCTCTGCGATCTGCAGGGACAGGGGCTGGCTCATCCCATGGCCTGGGACTGGGGTCACCTGACTTTCCTGAAATACCTGCCCAGGGTCATTTATAAGAACCTGATCATTCACAAGGCTCTGTGGAAAATAGGAAAGCAGGATATCGCAGACCTCCCCGCCGCAACAGAGGAATTGCCGGCCTTTTTCCTTGCATTCAGACAGAAGTTAAAACTGCCGGAAAAGGTAGTCTATAAGGAAGGGGATAATGAATTGCTGATCGACTTCACCCACGACCAGGGGATCGGGCTTTTCCTCCATTACCTTAAGCGAAATGTAACTATCCAGGTAGAAGAATTTTTGTTTACGGACGAGAATTGCGTAGTACACGATGTACATGGCGCCCCGTATACCAACGAATTCATCATCCCGGTTTACCGGGAAGCTACAGACAGATCCCTTGTCACTGGAGACAACAGGAGACCCAGGGAGGCCCCCTTGTCCACGCCAAATGAGGTAGCCAAAAAGATCCAAAGGGATTTTTCACCCTATAGCGAATGGCTTTATTGTAAGATCTATTGTGGCGCAAAGACCGCCGAACACATACTATCGGCTGTCATTTTACCCTTTATAGAAGATGGGCTGGAAAATCGCCTTTTTGAACGTTTCTTTTTTATCCGATACCGGGATGCAACGGGGTGGCATATCCGCATCCGATTTTTCAATAAGGATACCGACAGACAATTGTTGGTATATAAAAAACTGATGCAGGTGCTGCAACCGCTAATGGATAGCGACGCCATCGATAAAGTGATGCTGGACACGTATAGACGGGAATTGGAACGTTATACGCCATCCCTTATGGAAAGCGCAGAAACCTTATTCCACAACGACAGTCTGACCGTACTCCGTTTTATACATATGCTTGATGGCATTGACGGGGAGCAATACCGTTTGCTGTTCGGGATGCGCGGCATAGACGCGCTGTTGGATGATTTTGGACTCTCGCTGCAACATAAAGCCGCCCTTTTAAAAGAGCTGCAGGCCGGTTTCTTCAAAGAGTTCGGCGGCCATCCCTCTTTGCAAAAACAACTGAACGAGCGGTACCGCAAAAATCAAAAATGGATTGCCGGTCATATGGACGAAAGAAAAGATGACGAAAATGAGATCGGAGAGGCGGCAACCCTATTCAGCATACGGGCGGAAATGAATAGACCGGTGGTCCGGGAGATCTTTTCTCTGACAAATACCCGGGATAAACCGGAAAAGTTATATGATCTGCTGACCAGCTATATCCACCTGTATATGAACCGTCTGTTCATCGCCCAGCAGCGGAAATATGAACTGGTCGTCTACCACTTCCTGGAGAAATACTATGCCTCAAGGATTGCTATAACAAAAAAAGAACAAAAAGATGCCGTTCCCGCTTTATAGACAACTGGATACCATGGATTGCGGTCCCACCTGTCTGCGCATGGTGGCAAAATACTATGGCAAAAGCTATTCCCTGGAATATTTAAGGGAGCGATCTTATATCACAAGAGAAGGCGTGAGCCTGACCGGTATCAGCGATGCCGCGGAAACCATCGGGTTCAGAACACTCTCCGGCAGGCTGTCCTTTGAACAGCTGGACGAAAAGGCTAAGCTGCCTTGTATCCTCTACTGGAATCAGGGACATTACGTGGTGCTGCCCCCCCAGGATTATAGCCGGAACAAGAAGAGAAAGATCCTCGTAGCGGACCCCGCCCATGGCATGATAAAAGTCGATAAAGACACTTTTTTACATTCCTGGTCGGATAACGGAAGGGATGGGATCGTCCTGATGCTGGAACCTACCCATTCTTTTTATCAGCAGAAGGGAGAAGATAATGTACCAACAGGCTTCCGTTTCCTCTTGCAGTATCTGCACCCTTATCGCAGGTATCTGGCGCAGCTTTTCCTCAGCATCGTTATCGCCAGCATGTTGTCGCTGACCGCGCCTTTCCTTACCCAGGCGCTGGTGGATTATGGCATCAATCATCAAAACCAGGGATTTGTCAATCTGGTCCTGATCTCCCAATTGGTGCTGTTTGCGGGCAGCACAGCTATAGAAATGCTGCGCAGCTGGGTCATGCTGCATATTAACAGCAGGATAAATATCAGTATCATTTCTGATTTCCTGATCAAATTGATGAAGCTGCCCATCCGGTACTTTGATACTAAAATAATCGGAGACATCACACAAAGGATAGCGGACCATAGCCGTATCCAGGTATTTCTAACAGGCACCACCTTATCTACCTTGTTCTCTTTTGTCAATTTGTTCGTGTTCTCCATTGTCCTGGGTATATATAGCAGGATGGTCCTGCTCGTGTTCCTGTTGTTCAGCACCGCTGCCGTCGGATGGATATTCTTTTTCCTGAAGAAAAGGAAGGAGCTGGATTATAAGCGGTTTCAACGCATGAGTGATAACGAGAATGTTCTTTTTGAACTTATCACCGGTATGCAGGAAATAAAGCTCAACAACTGCGAAACGATCAAACGGTGGGGCTGGGAAAAAATGCAGGCCCGCCTGTACAAGATCAATGTCAGCGGCCTTGCGCTGGGGCAATATCAGCAATTAGGCTTTGGCATCCTCACTCAATTAAAGAATATCCTGATATCCTATATCACCGCAAGGGAGGTAATGAACGGCAACATGACGTTGGGCATGATGCTGTCAGTAAGCTATATCATCGGTCAGATGAACAGCCCGCTGGACCAATTGCTGGGGTTTGTACAGGCGGCGCAGGATGCCAGGATCAGTTTGGACAGGCTGGGTGAGATCCATAACAGGGAAGAAGAGGAAAACGAACTACTGACAACGCCTTCCTTTATTAATAAGAAGTCAGGGGACTTACGATTAAAAAAAGTGTCCTTTCAGTATGGAGGGCCGGGTTCCCCCTTCGTTCTTAAGAACCTTGACCTTTATATACCCGGCGGTAAAGTGACAGCCATTGTAGGCACCAGCGGCAGCGGTAAGACCACGCTCCTGAAACTCCTGTTAAAATTTTATGATCCTACGGAAGGAACGATACTCGTTGACGATCGGGATCTAACGCATTTGTCCCCAAAATGGTGGCGCAGCCAGTGCGGCAGCGTGATGCAGGATGGGTTTATTTTTTCCGATACTATTGCCGGGAACATAACCGTAAGCGGGCAAACGACAGATGCTGCTATGTTGTCGCATGCCTCCGAAGTAGCCAATATCAGGGATTTTATAGAGGGACTTCCCCTTGGTTACCGGACAAAGATCGGCAATTCCGGCAGCGGCATCAGTGCCGGGCAAAAGCAAAGATTGCAAATAGCGAGAGCTGTTTATAAAGACCCTGAATATCTCTTCTTTGATGAGGCAACGAGCGCCCTGGATGCCAATAACGAGCGGGTGATCATGGAGAACCTGAACCAGTTTTTTGAAGGAAAGACGGTGGTAGTGATTGCACACCGGCTCAGCACCGTTAAAAATGCGGATCAGATAGTGGTACTGGAAAAAGGGGAAATAGTAGAGGCCGGGACACATCGGGAGCTGGCCTTGCAAAAAGGAAAATATTATGAGCTGGTAAAAAACCAGCTGGAACTTGGTAAATGATATCATTATGCCCGGACAGTATAATATAGTATCAAAGATGAACGGTCACCATAGGCAATATCCTGGTAACGGGCTGCCAGGACCTGCGCCTTTACCCGATACCCGCAGCGAGGAAGTAACAGAAATTATCGGCAAAATGCCTTCCTGGATCATACGGCATGGCATTACCTCGATCGGCGTTATCTTTCTCGGCATTGTTATCGGCGCCTGGTTCTTTAAATATCCGGATGTCATTGTATCAAAAGTGATCATTTCGTCCGGTAACCCACCGATAAAGCTGGTGGCACGGAGCAGTTTGCCCATACAGCAACTATTTGTAAGCAACAACGAGCCCGTCAGCTCCGGCCAGGCATTGTGCATCCTTTCCAACTCCGCCCTATACGGGGATATACAGAAGATCATCCCATTGGTGCGGCAATTGGATACGGCATCGGATCTCTACACCGCTATTCAAAAAATAAAGATACCGGCAGGGCTGCAGGTGGGGGATCTGCAGCCTGCCTATACAGACCTCTGCCAGGCCATCCAGGATTACCATTTTTTTATCGGGCACAATGCCTACAGAACTACCATAGGCAGCCTGACAAAACAAGTAGTTTATAACGGTCAGCTTCAGAAAGAACTGACCAATAAAGAGCTCATGCTGCAGGAGCAACTGAGACTGGAACACAACCGTTTTGCTGCCGACTCCACATTGGTAAAAGACAGGATCATTTCCCCACTGGAATACGAAGAGTCTAAAAGAAAGATGCTGGACCAGCAAATGACTACGGGAAGCAGCCGAACCTCCATGATACAGAACAGCCTCCAACAGATCGGGTACCAGAAAGATATAGCGCAGCTAACGCTGCAAAAACAGAGCGAGGAAAATAACCTGCAACAGAAAATAAAAGATGCCATCCGGCGGCTTAATGGGCAGTATGCACAATGGGAGCTAAGTTATGTCATCAGGAGCCCCGCAAAAGGGAAAGTCACCTTTTATAAATACTGGAAAGAAAATCAATTTGTAACGTCAGGAGAAGGTGTCATGATGGTTACGCCTCCCATGCATGAATACGTTGTCCGTGGAGCTATTGGCATGGAAAATGCCGGCAAGATAAAGACCGGGCAACAAGTAATGATCAAACTACCGGCCTATCCGTTCGAGGAATACGGCCTGTTAAAAGGGTGGATCACCGGCAGGTCGATGGTCGCCATGGATGGTAATTTCTCCCTGGAGATCAAGCTGGAAAATGACCTGACCACCAATACCGGCAAGACCATTCCCCAGCAGCCTGAACTGGAGGCTGTTGGCGAGATCCTGACGGAGAATAAAAGTATTCTGGAACGGATTTTTGAAAAAGTGACGGGGAAGCTGAATGCACATCATTAGCCTGCGCTGCCTCCGCATTGGCTAGCAGGGTCGCCCTCCCGGCACATTTCTGGAGCGGATCTTACAGCCTTAGTTAGTGACCAGCTTTATAAAATTTTTTGCCACTTTATTTTTCTCCGTTTCCTCTTTGAATACGAGCGCCAATTCGCTCGTAACATGGATAAAGTCAAGAGGGAGAAATTTCAATGTTGGATTGTTGCAATTCTTAATGCTGGAAGGCAAAATGGTAATGCCGAGGCCGTTGCTGATAAGTTGGATCATGGTATTGGTATTCACCGTTTCATAATCGATTTTTGGAGAGTACCCTGCCTGATGACAGACAGAAATAATGGCATCATAATAGGCAGGCGCCCAATGCCTGGCAAACAAAATAAATGACTCATCCCTTAACATTGATAAATTTCGCTTCCTCAAATTTTTTAATGGGTGATTTACAGGCAGCACTAATGAGAACCCTTCACTGAATACAGAAATACTTTTAAAGCCACCTGTTAATTCGGGCATCCGGATAATACCGGCATCTAATGTTCCCTTGTCGATCATTTCCAACTGGGCCTGATTTGTCAGTTCTAATAATCTTATATCTATATCAGGATACTCTTTTTTAAATTGTAGTACAAGATTTGGAAGAATACTGAACATAGCTGTGCCCACATGTCCTATGCTCAGGCTTCCTTTGTATCCTATCTTAATTTGTTGTAGTGTCTTTTTCTCAACCTCCAATTGGCTAATCAGCCCGTTCGCTACTGTAAAAAAATGCTTCCCTTCATCGGTTAGTTCAACCTTTCTTTTAGTGCGGCGAAAAAGTTCAACATCCAACTCCATTTCCAA